>JAABUK010001678.1_pt1 | contig 41571 bp, 39 predicted proteins | sample 5559141 | NCBI WGS metagenome assembly JAABUK01 (sample SAMN10711869, study PRJNA513367) | rock metagenome | isolation source: Antarctica rocks | place: Antarctica: Victoria Land, Pudding Butte nord | collected 2016-01-03 | reverse complement strand
CTAAAATCAGCCGGTTGACTGCTCAACCAGCACGCAAAGCCCGGTGTGACGCAAATAGCTCACCAACCAAGCACAACCGCTCGAACCTCAGCTAAAACGCATACCTGTACAGAGGTTCCCTAGGTCTCAGACGTGAGACGACTCATGAAGGTGGGTCGGCTAGCGTCACCTTATTTCGGAAAGCAATCTTTCGAATGAGGCAGCATTACTTCATACTGTTCTTGAGTGCTGTCCGCATCTTCTACTGGCGGCTACTCGGCATGAGAATTGGTGCTGGCACGAAGCTATCCACCGTGAGAGTTACGTGGCCACATAAAATCGTTTTAGGCAAGAGGTGCAGTTTGGAGCATTCTATTTATTTGAATGCTGTGGGTGGCTATTCTGACGCGACTGCAATCGAAATTGGGGATGGTTCTTTCATTGGCAGCGGCTGTGAATTTAATATTCTTTCCCGGATCACAATAGGGGCGTCTTGTCTCATCGCAAGCGGATCCCGTTTCGTCGACCACAACCACGGCATGAACCTCGGCTCGCCGATGAAGGAGCAACCACAGATTCACTCCGAAATCAAGATCGGGGCGGATGTGTGGATCGGTGCCAACTGTATTGTGTTGAAAGGTGTCACGATCGGGGACGGTGCTATTATCGCAGCCGGATCCGTCCTTACGACCTCGGTGGCTCCATACTCTATCTATGGCGGCGTTCCGGCCCGTCTGATTCGCAGCCGTTCCTAGGGTGACCGGCCACAACTTCGATCATGCTCGTCGCGAAAGGTCACGCTGAGCCAATACCCTTCTCCATGGAGAGCGGTGTCTGCGGAGCAGCGCAGTGCACGAAACTCTCACGAGGGAGGTGGTATTAAGGCAGGTGAGTACGAGAGGTCTACCGAGCATTGCGGATGCGCCGGGCCTCCTCTTCGACGGTGCGCATGACGCGGAGGAGATTGCCGCCGTAGATCTTTTTGAGGTCTTCGGCGGTGTAACCCTTTTCGAGGAGGGCGCGGGTGAGCGCGGGGAATTTGTCGTACGAGCCGAGGTCGGAGGGGACGCAGCCGACGCCATCGAAGTCGGTGCCGATGCCGACGTGGTCGATGCCGCCGGTATGGACCGCATGGTCGATCTGGGCGACGACGTCGGCGAGGGTGGCGGCGGGCAGGTTTGCGGTGGCTTGCTGCTCGAGCTTGTCGATGGCGGCCTCGCGGGCGATGGGGTCGGCGATCTTGCGGGCTTCATGGATCTGCGGGCGGAGGCTGGCCAGGATGGGTTTGGAGGCGTCAAAGTAGCGCTGCGAGAGGTAGGCGCAATCGAAGTTGATCTGGAGGGTGCCGCCTTTGGAGGCGAGGGCGCGGATCATGTCGTCGGTCATGTTGCGGGTGTGGTTGGAGACAGCGCGGGTGGAGGAGTGTGACGCGATGAGAGGGGCGGTGGAGGTTTCGAGTGTGTCGAAGAAGGTCTTGTCGGCGGTGTGGGAGACGTCGACCATCATGCCGAGGCGGTTCATCTCGCGGACGACGTCTTTGCCGAAGGGGGTGAGGCCGTTGTGGTGGGCGACCTTGGGATCGTCGATGTCGCCCTGGGCGTCGGCCCAGTCGTTGGTGTTGAAGTGGGTGAGGGTCATGTAACGGACGCCGAGGGCATAAAAATCGCGGAGGAGGCGGAGGGAGTTCTCGATGGCGTGTCCGCCTTCGATGCCCATCAGGGCGGCGATCTTGCCTTGCGCGTGAGCGCGGATGATGTCGTCGGCGGTGGTGCTGAAGACGAAGTCCTGGGGGTGGGCGGCGATGATGTCGGTGCGGACGGTATCGATCATCTGGAGGGTGCGGTTGACGGCGTGATTGCCGTTGACGTACTCGGCGTCGACGAAGACGGCGAAGAACTCAGCTCCGAGGAAACCCTTCATGCGAACGAGGTCGGTCTGGCCGAACTTGTTGGGGGTGGCGATGTTGTAGCCGTTGACGGTTTTGGAGGGGACGTCATTGTGAGTGTCGATGAGGATGGCTTCCCGGGTGATGCGATCCACTTCGGCTTGCGAGACGGGCCTGGTGCGGGGCGCACGGGGTTGCTGGGCGCCGAGTGGGAGGGCGATGACGAGGAGTGCAGCGATCGAGATGGACCGGTGGGCGATCATCGATGCCTTTCTTGCATTGCCCTGAGCGGGCTTGCCTAGTATGGGATTGGAAAAGGGTACAGCATGGCGAGCCGCCCCATGCAGAAAGGGTTAAGGCGAAAGAGAGGGCTGCAGGCGAGAGATGGGGGACGGCAGAGTCGAGGCCGGTTTGATTCCGGTTTGGTGATGAAGCTCAGAGCAACTCTCAACGAGCTACTCTGAACCCAGATAGCATCAGGTTCATGGGGACGTCTCTTCCATCGATCGATCAACGACCTGCGCGACGTTTGCTGATTCCGTTTACGCGATTCGCCCAGCTTGAATCTTCGAGCAGCATCGTTCTCCTGCTGGCAACCGTGACGGCCCTGATTCTTGCAAACTCTCGTTTCGCCGCTGCGTATGGAGCTCTGCTCGAACTCCCGTTTGGTGCGAGTTTCGGCACGGCTTCATTTGAGTGGACTCTTCACGAGTGGGTGAATGATGCGTTGATGGCGATCTTCTTCCTGGTGGTGGGGCTGGAGGTGAAACGCGAGCTTCTGCTGGGCGAGCTGGCCTCGTTTAGGCGGGCGTTTCTTCCGGTGATGGGAGCTCTCGGGGGCGTCGTGACGCCAGCCCTGATCTACTGGTTCATCAACAGGACGGGCCCGGCAGCCAGAGGGTGGGGCATTCCCATCGCGACCGACATCGCTTTTTCGTTAGCGATACTCACGCTGTTCAGTGGCAGGGTGCCGATCGGACTGAAGATCTTCCTGGTCACGCTTGCGATCGTCGATGACATCGCGGGCGTGCTCGTGATTGCGGTCGCGTATACGAGCAATCTCCGTCCCGGTTTCCTGGCCCTGGTTGCGCTGCTTTTCGGCGTCTGCCTGGTTTTGAACAGGCTGGGGGTGTTGCGGCTGAGCGTCTACCTGATCGCCGGCGTAGCGCTCTGGTGGGCGATGCGTGCCTCTGGATTGCACGCGACACTGGCGGGAGTCGTGCTTGCCCTGGCGATTCCGTCGCGAAGTTTTATTGCGACGGGCAGTTTCCTGGAACGGGGGCGGCTACGCCTGGCAGAGCTTGCGAAGTCCGTTCAGCATTCAGAGCCGCTGAACCACACGGCTCGCGAGCACCTCCATAAGCTGCGGTCCGGCATTGAACTAGTCGAGTCACCGCTTGATCGCCTGCAGGCAAGGCTGCATCCATGGGTGAGCTTCGGAATCGTCCCACTGTTCGCGCTAACGAACGCCGGGATATCACTGCGAGGCTTCCGTGCCAGCGGTGTCCTGGAGCCGGTGTTTTCCGGAATCCTGTTGGGTTTGGTGCTGGGCAAGCCCATGGGGATAACGATGTTTTCATGGCTGGCGGTGCGTCTTCGGCTGGCGGAGCTTCCCCATGGTGTGAGTTGGCTTCAACTGCACGCTGTTTCGTGGCTCGGAGGCATCGGGTTCACTGTATCCATCTTTATCGCAGGCCTGGCGCTTGGAGCAGGAGAGCGATATACAACGGCGCGCATTGCTGTTCTTGGGGGATCAGCCTGTGCGGCCTTAATCGGAGCGACGATGATTGCGCTCACACACAGCCGCGCCGAGGTGGCAGAGGTCATCGAAAGGCAGCAGTCCGTGGGGAGCTGAGGGTTATGGCGAGCGGGGAGCGTTTGCCCGGTCGTGTGTTGCTTATGGTAGAAAGGCTTTCGTCGAACGCACTGATTGGAGAACCGCTGCAGGAGGGCGGGTCTTCGACGATGTTGGCGAGTAGGAGGGATGAGATGGCTGAGGCGAATTGCGATATCGGGCTGATTGGGCTGGCGGTGATGGGGCAGAACCTGGTGCTCAACATGAACGATCACGGGTTTAAGGTCGCGGTGTTCAACCGGACGGTGTCAAAGGTGGACGACTTCCTAAACGACGAGGCGAAGGGGACCGAGGTGGTGGGGGCGCACTCGGCTGAGGAGTTGTGCTCGTTGCTGAAGAGGCCACGGCGGGTGATGCTGATGGTGAAGGCAGGGGATGTGGTAGACCAGACGATCGAGCATGTGCTGCCGTATCTCGAGAGGGGTGACATCCTGATTGATGGCGGGAACTCGCTGTATACGGATACGAACCGGCGGACGAAGGACCTGGCGGCGAAGGGGATACTGTTTATCGGGACGGGGGTGAGTGGAGGCGAGGAGGGGGCGAGGTTTGGGCCGTCGATCATGCCGGGTGGGAATGCGGAGGCGTGGCCGCATGTGAAGGAGATCTTTCAGGCGATCGCGGCGAAGGTGGAGGATGGAACTCCGTGCTGCGATTGGGTGGGCGAGGATGGCGCGGGACACTACGTAAAGATGGTGCATAACGGCATCGAGTACGGCGACATGCAGCTGATCGGGGAGGCTTACCAACTGTTAAAGGACGGGCTTGGGCTTACACCGGATGAGTTTGCGGAGGTGTTTGCGGAGTGGAATGAGGGCGAGCTCGACAGCTATCTGATCGAGATCTCCGCCCAGATCTTCGCGAAGAAGGACGACGACGGGCGTCCGATGCTGGACAAGATCCTGGATACGGCGGGGCAGAAGGGGACGGGCAAGTGGACGGGGATCGCGGGGCTGGACCTAGGGGTGCCGGTGACGCTGATTGGGGAGAGTGTGTTTGCGCGCTGCCTGTCGGCCATCAAGGACGAGCGGGTCAAGGCCTCGAAAGTGCTGACCGGGCCGAAGAAGGTGAAAACTATTTCGGAGAAGAAGGAGTTCATCGAGGATGTGCGGCGCGCGCTCTACTGCTCGAAGATCATCAGCTATGCGCAGGGATACATGCTGCTGCGGGAGGCGGGGAAGGAGCAGGGGTGGCATCTCAACATGGGCGGCGTGGCGCTGATGTGGAGGGGCGGGTGCATCATACGGAGTGCGTTCCTTGGCAATATCAAGGAGGCTTACGACAAGGATCCGGGACTCGAGAACCTGCTGATGGACGACTTCTTTTCAGGGGTGCTGAACAAGTATGGATGGAGCTGGAGGAAGGCTGTGATCCATGCGATTGAGATTGGGGTGCCGACGCCAGCGTTCTCGACGGCGCTGGCGTTCTATGACGGGTACCGGACGGAGCGGCTGCCGGCGAATCTCCTGCAGGCGCAGAGAGACTTCTTTGGCGCGCACACGTATGAGCGGGTGGACAAGCCAAGGGGCGAGTTCTTCCATACGAACTGGACCGGGCGGGGCGGACGGGTGAGTTCGTCGACGTATAACGCTTAGGCAGTACGGAGTAGGCCGGGTTGGGATCTGTGGCTGTCTCGTGTGTTGTTTTGAGTGGAGCAAAGAGGCTGGTGTGGAGTTTCGCTCCAGCCTCTTTTCCTGGCAGGCACCCTCGTTTCCTTTGCGGACGCGAGGATACGTGAGCAAGAGCCGGCATCGGAATGGGGTGAGGTGATCGGCATGAGTGTTTATGGGACGAGGCAGTTGGGGACGGCGGGGCCGGAGGTGTTTGCGCTGGGGTTGGGGTGCATGGGGATGTCGGGCATGTACGGTCCGAGTGACGACGCTGAGAGCGTGCGAACGATCCACGCGGCGGTGCAGACGGCGGAGGTCGCGGGAGCGAAGCTGCTGATCGACACGGGGGACTTCTATGGAATGGGGCATAACGAGCTGCTGATCGGGCGGGCGCTGAGGGAGATGGGGACGGGCGCACGCGACAAGTTAGTTCTAAGTGTGAAGTTCGGGGCGCAGAGGACGCCGAGCGGGGCGTGGTCGGGATTTGATGGGCGACCGGCGTCGGTGAAGGATCGGCTGGCGTATAGCCTGGTGCGCCTGGGTGTGCCGTACGTGGATATGTACCGGCCTGCGCGGCTGGACGATAAGGTGCCGATCGAAGATACGGTGGGGGCGGTGGCCGAGATGGTCAAGCAGGGCTTTGCACGGTATGTGGGATTGAGCGAGGTTGGAGTAGAGACGGCGCGAAGGGCGCAGGCGGTGACGCCGATATGCGATGTGCAGCTGGAGTATGGCCTGGCGACGCGTGGCATGGAGGCGAAGGTGCTCCCGGGGTTGAGGGAGCTGGGGATTGGGGTGACCGCGTACGGGGTGCTGTCGCGCGGTCTGCTGAGCGGGTCCAGGCCGGCGGAGAAGGGGGACTTCCGGAGATTTCTGCCGCGGTATACGGGGGCGAACCTGACGGCGAACCATGGCCTGGTAGAGGCATTACGCGTGGTGGCCGAGGAGCGTGGCGCGACGGCGGTGCAGATGGCAATTGCGTGGGCGATGGGGCGAGGCGAGGATATTGTTCCCGTGTTGGGGGCGCGGAGGGTGGGGCAATGGGAGGAGGCGGCAGCCGCGCTCGACCTGCGGCTGGCGGATGGGGAGGTGACGCGGCTGGAAGAGGCGTTTCCGGCGGAGAAGGTACAAGGGACGCGTTATGACAAACAGGCTATGACGCACCTGGATAGTGAGCGGTAGGACCGCGCGCAGCCTTTGTTCCACTGATGAGCACTGTTTGGGCGACGGATCAGGTGCTGCCGGCGATCAAGAGCATGGTTTGCCGTCGGTGATGCGATGCCAGGTCTCGGTGCGGCCGAAGACTGCGATACCGACGTATCCGCGAAGTTTGAGGATATCGCCTTTGAGGTCGATGTTGCCTTTGTAGCTTTTGCCGGACTCGGGGTCATAGAGGCGGCCACCGGTGGCTGCCGTATCGCCTGCGATGGCGAAATCGCTGCCGATCTGCAGGTTGCAGAGGGAGCGAGTGCGGAGGGCTGCGTCAGGGTTGTTCTGGTCCAGGGTGCCGGGGGCGGAGGGGGTGATGGTCACGATTTTGATGCAGAGGGCCTGCCCGCAAGGGAAGGTGCGTACAACGGAGCCATCGGCTGTCTTCCAGTCGCCGAAGAGCCTGGGGGCAGCGGCGGAGAGACAGAGCGGAAGGAGCAGGAGGGCGACCAGGCCAGCGAGCTTCAGGTGACTCATGCGGGATTGGATGCGGTCGATCAGGGCGCGGGTTGAACCATACCGGTGCTGCTTGACGGCTCCGGTTCGCGAAGAGTCAAGCGAACCCCCGAACGATCAAGCCGGGCTAGCTGATGCGAAGCGTCTGGATGGCGTCTGCGACCCATATGCCGACGATGCCGACGGCGAGCAGGCCTGCGACCCCCGCAAAGATGCGCACGAGCGGTTGGATCTGGTTGACGCGGCGGACGATCTCACTCTGCTTGCGGGGTCCATCGGGGTTGATCTCGGCGAGGAAGAGCTGTTCATCCTCGTAGCGGGTGAGCTGTCCGCGGTAGGTGAGGAGGCCAACGAAGAGAGCGGTGACGATAGCCCAGACGACGAGCAGTGTGGGAACGACAGAGAGAGCGGCGGCGAGAGTCATACAGGTTGATCCCCTTTCTGAAGAGGATTGAGATAGGCGAGCGGGTGCTCTGCCGAGAGGATCATACTCCGGCAAAGGGATAGGAACCAGCATTTTCAGGTGTTCAGGTGGAAGGAACTTCGGACAGTCGTTGGGGCGGCAGGGACGGCCAGGGGGTCACGCGTGAAAGGTGGCACGGAGGACGAAGGCGACGGCTGCCACCCCGACGAGGACGGCAGCAAGGAGTGCGCCGATAAAGATGGCTATCCGGTGCGCGTTCTCGGGCGTCGGCTGGGTGATACCGAAGGTGTTGATGAAGATGTTGGAGAGCCAGAGGAGGGGTTTCATAGGGTCTTGGAACTCCGCTGCACCTGATGGTACTTGAGTTGTACGGGCGTTTGGAGCGGCGGTCTACCCTGAAGCAGATCCGGCGACGATGAGACCGAATGCGAGGGAAGAGCATCTATAGAGGTGCGACGGGTGGTTGTAGGTGCGACTGCCGGGGCTTACACTGGAAGAAGATTCCGTCCTGCGAGGGACGATGGAGATGCTTGATGGCTAGTGCAACGACGACCCCCAATGCTGAAGTGGTAACGGGCGCTCCCGCTTCGTCGGCTCCGGTGAGCCTGACGTCGGCGGCGATCGCTAAGGTGAAGGAGATCATGGCGACACAGGATCCAGTTCCTGCCGGGCTCCGGATTGGAGTTGTGGGCGGCGGCTGCTCGGGCTTTCAGTATTCGATGAGCTTTGAGAACCAGAGCGGCATGATGGACAAGATCGTCCGGTTCGAGGATCTGAAGGTGTTTGTGGACGCGACTTCGGCGATGTATCTCCAGAACTGCGTGGTGGACTATGTGGAGACGCTTGAGGCTGCCGGTTTCAAATTTGAGAATGCCGCGGTGAAGAGCACATGCGGATGTGGATCGAGCTTCAGCGTTTAGCGTGTGGGGTTCAGTTCCAGAGATGAGGCGTTCCGATACCGGAGCGCCTTCTTTCTTGGTACCCCCCGGGATACCGTTTGTGAGCTGCTTCGAGTTTACGGGATCGGCAGCGACGACTCCGTCAGGACGCACTCTGGATCTCTTGCTCTGTTTGCCTCAAGAACGCGGACCCGGGAAGGAAACGTCTAAGATGGACGGAGTTATGGTGAGCTGATGGGTATGCGCTGCAATGACTGAGTTTGTGGTTCGGCTGACGGATGAGCGTGGACGGGTGCAGGAACAGACGCATGCCGCGGCTACGGCGGAGGAGTTGCGGGCGCGCTTTTCGCAGGCGGGTTACCACGTTTACAGCGTGAAGGCGCGTGGGGGTCTGGCTGTCGGGGGCGGTCGAAGGAAGGTAAAGCTGGAGACGTTTCTGGTCTTCAACCAGCAGTTTCTGACGCTGATCAAGGCGGGCCTGCCGATCCTGGGCTCGCTCGAATTGCTGGCGCGACGGCAGAAGCAGCCAAACTTCAGGGCGCAGTTGGAGGACGTGGTGGCCCGGGTAAAGACGGGCGAGTCTATCTCGGGAGCGTTTGAGGCGCAGGGTGGGTTTCCGGTGGTGTACACGACGACGCTTCTGGCTGGGGAGAGGTCGGGCAACCTGGAGGAGGTGCTGCAGCGGTTTCTGGACTTCCAGCGGGTGAGTCTGACGTTTCGGAAGAAGCTGAAGGCCAGCCTAATCTACCCGGCGTTGCTGATTGTGATGGTGGTTGGGCTGTTTATTTTTTTGATCACATTTGTGGTGCCGCGGTTTGCGCAGCTCTATGACCAACTGGGAACGCATTTGCCGGCGCTGACGACCTTTCTGCTGGACCTTGGGCGCGACGCGCAGCACTATGGCCTGTATGTGGGCGCGGTGATCGCGTTGGCGGTGTTTTTGCTGACGCGATGGGTGAAGACGGATGCGGGAGCGAGTGCGGTCGACCGGGTGCGGATCGGCCTGCCGGTCTTCGGGAATGTGTGGCTGAAGTACCAGGTCGGGCTGTTTTCACGGACGCTGTCGACGCTGCTGACGGGGGGCCTGCCGCTGGTGCCGAGCCTGGAGACGGCGGCTCGGTCGATCGATTCGCGGCAGATCGGGTCGGCGGTGTTTCGATCGGTTGAGACGGTGCGCGAGGGCAAGGGATTGTCGGAGAGTCTGGAGCGGACGAAGGTGTTTCCGGAGCTGGCGATCGAGATGATCGAGGTGGGCGAGAGCACGGGTGCGCTGCCCGGGATGCTGAACTCGGTGGCGGAGTTCTTCGAGGAGGACGTGCAGACTAACCTAACCGCGGCGATGAGTTTGATCGAGCCGCTGATCCTGATTGTGATGGGATTGGTGGTGGTGACGATCCTGATCGCGCTTTACTTGCCGATCTTCAGCCTGAGCGCGGGTGGGGTGGCGGGGCAGTAAGAGACGTTTGTTTCGGGGCACGATCTCGATTATGACTATGGTACCCTGACTATAGTAGAGGAAGCCGAGATGCGGACTATAGCGGCAGGGAAGTTCAAGGCGACATGCTTGTCGGTGATGGACGAAGTTCAGGCGAGGCGTGAGCCGGTGGTGATCACGAAAAATGGGAAGCCAGTAGCAAAGATGGTGCCGGTGGAGGCTGAAGAGGATTCGCTCGCGGCATTTCGCTTTCCGGGTGGGGTGGAGATCCACGGGGACATTGTGTCGCCGATCTACTCCGATGAGGAGATCGAAGAGTTCTTCGAGGGTTCGGTAGAGCAGCTCAAGTGATTCTTGTGGACACCCACGCAGTGATCTGGATGACCCAGGGGGGAACGCTGCTCTCTCAAGAAGCTGAACATGCCCTAATCAGGGGTCGAACGGAAGGCAGACTCGCGATTGCGGATATTACGCTCCGGGAGGTTGCCGATCTGATCGCAAAAAAGCGTGTGACGGTGAAGACGTCTATGGCGGTTTATCTCCGGTTCGTCGAATCTCTCTTTCACATTGTGCCCATCAGCGGTGCGATTGCGGAGCGTTCGATTGCCTTTGGCTCCCGATACCCCAAGGACCCTGCAGACCGATTGATTGGGGCTACGGCGGTGGTGCATGGATGGCAGCTGGTGACGAAGGATGAGCGGATACGGGCGTCGGGCGAGGTGGCCTGCATCTGGTGAGCGGCGGCCCGAAGCTTGCGGCTTTCGGGGCATTGACGCGGGGCCGCTTGTGACGGATGGTGGGGTAGGGAGTCTTACGACATATGGCAACACCGATTGCAGTGCCGATCCCGGTTGGGGCTATGGGGATGGACGAGGTGGAGCGGGCGCAGATGCTGGCGCGGCGTTACCACGCGGAGTTTGTGGACCTGAAGAACTTCAACATCCAGCATGAGCTATTCAAGAGCGTGCCGGTAGACATGATGTTCCGGTACAACTTCGTCCCGCTGGAGCAGCATGACGGGCGGCTGGCGATCGCGGTGAGCGACCCCTCGAAGCTGATGGTGTTGGACGAGATCTCAGGGCTGCTGGGGACGCGTCTGGTGACGCGGGTGGCGACGCTGACGCAGATCACAGACCTGCTGAAGAAGACGGAGCAGAGCCAACGGGTACTGGATGAGGCGAGTGAGGGTCTTGCCTTCGACGTGCTGTCTGCAGACGACAACACGGATGAGAATATCTCGATCGAACGGCTGACGGGCGAGGATGATATCTCGCCGATTATCCGGCTGGTGGATACGACGATTTTTACGGCGCTGGAGCGGCGGGCGAGCGATATCCATCTGGAGACCTTTGACGACTGCCTGATGGTGAAGTACCGGATCGACGGGGTGCTGCAGCAGGCGATGGCGCCGATCGCGCGGGAGCATCACCAGACGATCCTGTCGCGGATCAAGGTGATGAGTGAGCTGGATATTGCGGAACGGCGGGTCCCGCAGGACGGGCGTTTCCGGGTGCGGTACAAGGGCCGCCTGATCGATTTTCGAGTGTCGATCATGCCGACCGTACATGGCGAGAATGCGGTACTGCGTGTGCTCGACAAGGAGTCGATGTCGGAGAAGTTCACCAAACTTTCGCTCGACGTGGTGGGGTTTGCCGAGAAGGATCTGACACGGTTCCGGAGGTATATCAAGGAGCCGTACGGGATGGTGCTGGTGACGGGGCCGACGGGTTCGGGAAAGACGACGACGTTGTACGCGGCGCTGAACGAGATTAAGAGTGAAGAGGATAAGATCATCACGATCGAGGATCCGGTCGAGTACCAGATTCGGGGGATCACGCAGATCCCGGTGAACGAGAAAAAGGGGCTGACGTTTGCACGGGGGCTGCGGTCGATCCTGCGGCATGACCCGGACAAGATCCTGGTGGGAGAGATCCGCGATGCGGAGACGGCGCAGATTGCGATCAACTCTGCACTGACTGGACATCTGGTGTTTACAACGGTTCATGCGAACAACGTTGTCGACGTGCTTGGTCGCTTTTTGAATATGGGTGTGGAGCCGTATAACTTCGTGTCGGCGCTGAACTGTATTCTGGCCCAGCGGCTGGTCCGGCAGGTGTGCGACTTCTGTGCGCGGGGCATGCGTTACACGGACGCGGAGCTTGAAGAGAATGGTTTAGAGCCGGAGGAATGGCGGGGGTTCACGTTTCGTGAAGGGATCGGATGTATCGAGTGTGGTGGGACAGGGTATAAGGGGCGGTCGGCCATCCATGAGTTGCTGGAATTGGACGATGAGATCCGGGAGATGCTGCTCGCCAAGAAGCCCGGGAGCGAGATCCGGAAGAAGGCGAAGGAGAAGGGGATGGCGTTTCTGCGGGATTCTGCGCTGGACCGGGTGCGGTCCGGCATAACGACGTTGAAGGAGATCAATAAGGTGACCTTTATCGAGACAGGGCGGTAGTTCTACAAGCAACAGGAACTTAGCGGCGCTTGCGGCGGCGGAACGGGTAGTCTAGGACGGCATGGAACTTTTACCGAGAACGATGGGAACACGACCGCGGGTTGCGCTGGAGCTTCGCCCTGAGGGTGTTGTCGCCGCACGCGCGGAGGGAAGCGTGGGTGTGCTCGGGGCGGTGGCGGGCGGCGAGTTTCAGGAAGGGATGCTGCGGCCGGGTTTGCGGGGGGGCAATATTGTTGACCGGCCGGCGATCTCAGGCGCGGTGCGAAGGGCGCTGGATGGTGTTGCAGCGCGCGGTGGAGAGCGGTCGAAGTACGTCACCTTAGTGGTGCCGGATGCGGCGGTGCGGGTACTTCTGCTGGACTTCGATGCGCTGCCGGGGAAGCCTGCCGAGGCGCTGGCGGTGGTGCGGTTCCGGTTGAAGAAGCTGCTGCCGTTTGACGCGGAGCATGCGGTGGTGAGTTATCAGGTGATGTCGGGCGGCCGGAACGGAGTTCAGGTGCTCGCGGTGGCGATGCCCTGCGATGTGCTGGCTGAGTATGAGGGGGTTGTGACCGAAGGGGGGTATCTGCCGGGAGCGGTTTTGCCGAGTACGCTGGCGGCGCTGGCGGGACTGGATGGAGGCGAGGATGGGGTGGCGCCGGCGCTGGTGGTGAATGCGGGGCCGGGTGCGGTGACGACGGCGATCGTGCAGGGAGGAGTTCTGCTGTTGCACCGGACGGTGGACCTGGGATCGCAGATGGGGTTGGACGCGGGGTCCGAGCTGGGAGACGCGGACTCTGGGCTACGGGTGCCGACGGATGCTTCCGGTTCAGGTGGTTTGAGGACGGGAGATCGGCTGCCGATGATGAACCGGGAGAGTTCGGCCGGGGAGTTGTCGCGCCAGAGAGCGGTGGACTATGACCGCATGGACGCCGAGACGGAGATGCAGGCGGAGGCGTTGCGGAGGGAGTCGTTGACCGAGCGCCGCATCCGCGCCATGCGGCAATACGCCGAGGGCGGGCGGGCGGCCGACTACGAGGAGCCCGCAGCATTGCCGACGGAAGCGAATGAGGCAGTGCAGCTGTTGAACGAGACTGAAGCGGTGAGCGCGGGGCGAGAGATCACGCAGGCGGTCAGTGTGGCAGCGGCGTATTTTGAGGACACGCTGGGAGGCACGCCGCCGGTGGTTTTAGCGGCGGGTACGATAGGTGCGGAGCGGCTCGGCGCGGTATTGAGTATGTACGGGATGGACGGGCTGCGGGTGCGCGAGATGATGGCGGCTTCTGCGATGGGCGCGGCCTCGACGATACCGCGAGGATGGCTGGCAGGCGTGTGGGGGGCGCTGAGAAGCTGATGCGGATCTCGGTCAATCTGGCGACGAAGCCCTTTGTCGAGATACGTCCGCTGCTGGCGCGATTGCGACTGGCGATGGCAATGCTGACGGTGCTGGCGATCGGCCTCGGGGTGTTTCTCCATGCGCTGAATGGAAAAGCCGCGGTGGCGAAGGCGCAGATGGATGCGGTCAAGGCACGAACAGCGCAGCTGCAATGGGAGCGTCAGGCAAACGAGGCTCGCATGCGGCAGCCGGGAAACCAGGCGGTGCTTGAGCACAGCCGGTTTCTGAATGATGTGTTTGCGCGAAAGAGCTTCAGCTGGACGGCGGTGATGATGGACCTGGAGCGGGTGCTGCCAGCCGGTGTGCAGGTAACGAGTATTGAACCGCAGGTGTCGTCGAGCGACGGGACTGTGACGATCTGGCTGCGGGTGAGTGGGCAGCGGGACCGGGCGGTGCAGCTGGTGAGGAATTTGGAGGGCTCAGCGAGATTTGTGCGTCCGCGGCTGAGCAACGAGGCGGCGCAGGCCTCGGACACGAATGGCCGGGCGACGGTGGTGGAAGCATCGGCGCCGCTGGCGGCAGGAGCGGTCGAGTTCGACATACTGAGTGGCTATAACCCTTTGCCTGAGCTGCGGAAGACGGGTTTGGGAGCAGCGAGAGGATCGATCCCCAAGGACATTGTGGTCGAGAAAGGCTTCGGGGCGCCGCCGCCTATCGGGGGCCCCGGCATTCTGCACAGGGGCACGACCTCCCCGAAGCCGGGAAAGGCAGGTGCGCGATGAAGCTGCCGAATGCAGTGACAACGGAGCGCTTCAGCGAGCGGACGCGGAGCCTGTTGACGCTGGTCAATCTCCACTACGCGGGCGTGGCCCTGCTCGCGGTTGTGAACGTGTTTCTGCTCACGCAGATGTATGTGGCTTGGCGGGCTCAAAGCACGCAGGGCGCCGAAGCGCTGGCCCAGCAAAGGGTGGCGATGCAGACGGCGGAGTCGCAGGCGAGGCCATTGGAGGGTCTGGATGCGAAGCTGGCGACGGCCACGACCGAGTCGGATCGCTTCTACGATCGACGGCTGCCCTATGCCTACAGCCAGGTGCTCTCGGAGTTGGGAGTTCTGACCAAACGCGAGGGGGTGAAGTTGACGCGCAACCAATATGCGCAGGCTCCTGCGTTGGACGGGGCCGGCGAGGGGGGCGCGTTGACCGAGGTTCGGATGGACGCGAGTTTGAGCGGGGACTACCGCGGCCTGGTGCAGTTTGTGAACGCGCTGGAGCGGGACAAGATGTTTTTTGTGATTGGCGGCGTAATGCTGAGCGGCCAGCAGAGCGGAACGGTCGGCCTGCGCCTCAAGCTGACGACATATCTGCGGCCTGCCGGACCGGGAGAGATGACAGATAGAGCAGATGCGATACCGCTGGTCAGCGAGCCTGCGATGGATGTGGTTGCTGGAGGTCTGGGGCGATGACCGATCAGCAAAAAAAGATGTTGTTGGGAGGTGTGTTCGCGGTGGTGGCTGCGGGCGTGCTGTATCTCGAGTTGAGCGATTCGGGAGGGAGTTCGGCTGCCGCACCGGCGCCGGTGGTCATCACGACGGTCACGGCTCCGGCCGGAGCGACGGCCGGGGTGAGAGCGACCGGGGCCGGGACGAAGCGGGCAGGGATGACTGCGGCGGAGCTTGATCCGACGTTGAGAATGGGGCCGATGCTGGTGACGGAGTCGCTGGTGTACACCGGTAGCGGCCGCAATATCTTCTCGGGGACGAGCGTCCCGTCGGCTCTGCCAAAGCCGGTTGGGCCGCCGAGACCGAGGGTGATTGCACAGGCTCCGGCGTACACGGGTCCGGTTGGACCGCCACCGCCACCACCGATCGATCTGAAGTTTTTTGGGACGGCGACGATGGCCTCCGGGAACCGGCAGGCGTTTTTGCTGCGTGGCGAGGATGTCTTTCTGGCTTCGCCGGGCGACATTGTGCAGCGGCGCTACAAGGTGGTGTCGATTGCGGCGAACTCGATGGTGGTCGAGGACTTGGTGAATAGTAACCGGCAGACGCTGCCGCTGCTGGTGAACTGATGCGGCAGAGGCGGGTAGTGGGTTGCAGCCGAACGGATGGCTTTGCGTCGATGCTGCGTGGCGAGGATGGGTTTTTGCTGCTGGGGGCCATCGTGGCGATCTTCCTGGTTCTGCTGATTCTGAGTGTTGCCGCTCCGACGGTGGCGCGGCAGCTGCGGAGGGAGCGGGAGGTGGAGGCGGTGCACCGGGGCAATCAGTACGTGCGTGCGATCCAGATGTACTACAAGAAGTTCCAGCATTATCCGGGGTCGCTGGAACAGCTGGAGAAGTCGAACAATATCCGATTTTTGCGGCAGAAGTATGTGGATCCGATGACGGGCAAGGCGGATTGGCGGCTGATCCATGTGGGTGAGCAGAAGACGACGGTGAAGGGTTTTTTTGGGCAGCCGCTGGCCGGGATCGCCAGCCAGGGGGTGGGGGGAGCGAGCGGGCTCTCTTCCTCGGGAAGTATGGGCAGCCCGGCGGGGAGTAGCCCGTCTGCATTTGGAACTCCGGGAGTGGGGGGGCCGGGGTTGGGGTCGAGTAGTGGGGGGAGTGGGGGTGGGCTGGGGGGAACGGGTCAGGGCGGGTCGGGGGGGCCAAGTTTGGGAGCAACGGGTGGAACAGCTTCGCTGGGAGGAACAGGTTCAAGTGGGGTGGCGAGTCAGTCGGCGACCAGTTTTGGCGGGTCGGGGGGGCCGTTTCTAGGGATAGGGAGCTCGGCTGGGGGGAGTTCTATTGTGGTGCTGAACGAGCAGACGACGTACCCGACGTGGGAGTTTATCTACGATCCGCGGATCGAACAGATGAAGGCGAGGGTGAATCTGCTGGGTGGCGGGATGACGACCTCGGGCGCATCGGGGTTGGGGGGGGCGTCCGGGTCTAATTCAGGGGTGGGGGGCGGGTTGACACCGGGTTCGAGTCCGGCGCCGTCTTCGGCGACGCCTCCACATTCGCCGCCGCGCTGAAGGGGGAGATGTAGGGGTTGGCGGATGCCCCTCCTGGCTACGATGATGCCTCTTGGCTACGATAAGGAACTAAGGCCTGGGTAGAGGTAGATTCTGTGGCGCGCGGGGAGGGCAGGGGGGATTTCATCCGGTTGCGGAGGCGAAGATGGTGGCGGACGGGACGGAGATCCGCCTGGTGGTCGCCGAGGTTTTCTCGCTTTTGACCCCTGGGTAGCGTCACGGCTTCGATCCGGCGGCGAGGGCGTCGGGGCGGAGCTTGCCGATGCGGCCGTGGGGGCCGACGACGAAGGGAAGCGAGAGGGCGTTCCAGTTTTTGTCGGTGTCGGCGGGCTGACCGGGTCCTGGTTTGAGGGCGGTCCAGTTCTTGCCGTCGTCGGTGGAGTAGTCGGAGCCGTTGGGGCCTACGGTGATCCAGGCTTTGGATTTGGGTTCGTAGGCGACGGAGGAGCGGTAGCCGTGGGGTTGGATGACAGCTTTGCGTACGACCTGAGGAACGAGCCAAGCGCAGCAATACTTGCGGGTCGGCAGGAATGCCGCGACGCCGGGCGACTCCGGATGTGCGTAGTCGCCACCGACAACCATAAAGTCAGCCAGCCCTCTTTCTGGATAGCCGACGACGCGAGCTGCTATCGAGAAGGCACCTGAACTGCTTCCATGTGGAAACGGCAATTCGGATCGAGTGAAGGACATCCACAGATTGCGACCCAGAATGTCGTGCCTTTCGAGAAGGAAGAGGTGTGAGCCGCCGGAGCCGCCGGTGACGAAGACGAGGCTCTCAAACCCTCCGGTTAGCACGGCGACGCTGTTACTCGCCGCGAAGAGAGACTCACCCTCGGCCGCACGCGCGGGCCGTTCCGCTATGTTGTTTGACCAGCGCCTCCACGTCTCACCGGTATCGCTGCTGCTGTAGAGGACGAATTTGTTATTGACGGGGTCGCCTAGCAGGAAGGCGCACGTGCGGCCTGGACCCGTGAATCTTCGGGGATCCAACACGAGGGTGTCCCAAAAGCCTTCCTTGTCGGGGTTGGTGAAGAGGAGGCGCCAGGTGCGGCAGCCGTCGGTGGTTTTGTAGAGGCGGGACAAGTCTCCCTTGCCTGAGGACATGACGACCGCGGTGTTTTCGTCGGAGGCTTGGATGCCGCGGAAGTCGAGGTGTTCGGCGCCGGGGGGTATGGCGCAGCCCTGCCAGAGGTAGCCGCCGTCCTTGGTGCGGAGGACGGTGCCGTCGGTTCCGCTGGCCCAGGCTATGCCGTCGCCGAGGGAGTGGATGCCGCGAAGGCTGGCCTTGGTGTGGGAGTCTTCGAGGTCGAACTGGGCGAGGGTGCGCGTGGAGGCGATGGCTGCGGACAGGAGCAGGAGGAGGAGGCGTGCTCGACGACGTTGGTGATCCATCCTTGTGCCCCCCCCGTACTTTTGCGCCAAAGTCTTCGAAGTAGAGCCTTTAAGGCTGGACTCCGAACCGGACTTCGAGCTGGACTTCGAACTGGCTCCAAACCGGACTTTAAAGCTGGACTCCAAACCGGACTTCGAGCAGAAGCTCCTTCCGTACTGACGGCTTGTGCTGTCTCTTTATGGTACGTGTTCGGGGTGGGGTGTTGCGCCAGCTTCCAGCTGTGCTCGGCACTGTTCCGAGGAGGCGGAAAGACGCGGGGACCTTCGGTTCGCTCAGGATTGCGCTGGAAGCGTTGTGAAGCAGCGGAAGAGAAGCAGATTCCTCCGCTGCGCTCCTGAATGACAAGCAAGGGACAGGGAACGGCGCGAAGCAAACGGGGCAGGGCGAAGATGGCGAAGAGGGTTGGTGTCGATAAACGACAGAGACGAGACGGCAACGGCAGGATCCTTCGCTGCGCTCAGGTGCCGCGTCAGTGGGGGATTAGATCTGTCGAGGCAGGCGTTACTTCGGTCGAAAGAGGGCGATGGTGGCACCGGTGGGATCGACGAGGATGCTCATCCAGCCGACGTTGGGGATCTCGGTGACGTCGTGGATGACCTTGGCTCCGAGGTTGCGGGCCTGGTCGGTGCTGGCCTGGATGTCGTCGACGCCGATATAAGGGAGCCATGCGGTGTTGCCGTTTGGCATGGATAGCATGCCGCCGCCAGGGCCGTTATCGGGCTTGAAGGTGCTGTAGATGCCGGCAGGACCCATATCCATATCTTGAAACTGCCAGCCGCAGAGGGCACCGTAGAACTCTTTGGCTTTGGCGAGGTCGGGGGTGTTGAGCTCGAGGTGAACGAAGGGGTTGGGCATGTTGGCTCCTTTTCCTGAACGTGAATGTTTGGGGAGGCCTGGGTGAGGGGATGTTACTGGAATCGGTGGTGATTGTCAGGGGCTTTGTCAGGCTTGGTTGGAGCTGCCGGTTAGCTCGGTCACGATTTGGGCGAGACCCACCCTTTCGCGATGAGGCTGCGAGAGGATGGGGCACCCGGTGCCTGGCTGGTCTGCGCCTGGGGTGTGGCTGGTCTGTGCCCGGTGCTGGCTGTGTCCCTAGTGGGCGCCGGCGGGGGCTTTGCCTGGGTTGACTTTTTTGAAGGCCCAGACGATGGCGACGCAGAAGAAGCAGAGGAGCGAGAGCCAGCGGAAGACGTCGACGAAGGCCCAGTTGGCGGCTTGGCGGCCGAGCTCGCGGTAGAGGGTGGCGCGGGCGGGGGCGAGGGAGTTGGGGGCGCCGAAGGGGCCGCTGCCGGCTCCCGAGAAGAAGCCGCGGAGTGCGCTGATCTGGTTTTGGAACTGCTGACCGGACTGGGGGACGGAGTTGATGATCTCGTTCTGGTGGACGGCGGTGCGGCGGGTGAGGAGGGTCTGGGCGATGGAGATGCCGATCGATCCGCCGACGTTGCGCATGAGGTTGAAGACGCCGGAGGCGTTGCCGATCTGCTCGTTCTTGAGGGTGCCGTAGGAGGCGGTGGAGATGGGGACGAAGACGAAGGAGAGGGCGAATCCGGTGATGAGGATGGGGAGAAGCAGGGTAGTAGGGGAGAGCTGGAGGGTGATGTTGCCGAAGTAGAGGGTGGTGAGGCCGAAGACGCCGAAGCCGAAGGTAAGCAGATAACGGGGGTCGACCTTGTTGGAGAGGTAGCCGATGACGGGCATGCCGCAGATAGCTCCGAGGCCGCGGGGAGCGACGACGAGGCCGGCGGTGAAGGCGGTGTAGCCGAGCAGCTCCTGGTAGAAGAGCGGGAGGATGGTGACGGTGGAGTAGATGCCGATGCCGAAGAAGAAGATGAGAGTGGAGCCGACGAGGAAGTTGCGGTCCTTGAAGACCTTGAGGTCGACGAGCGGATCTTTTTTGCGCCAGGAGTGGACGCAGAACCAGACAAAGGAGGTGACGAGGAAGAAGGTGGCCCAGCGGATCCAGACGGCGCCGAACCAGTCGTCTTCCTGGCCCTTGTCGAGGACGATCTGAAGGCAGCCGGTCCAGACAACAAGGGTGGCGAGACCGATGTTGTCGAAGGCGGGGACCTTGGCGTTTTTGATATAGGCGGGGTCATGGATGAACTTGTTGATCATGAACAGCGCGAGGATGCCGATAGGGATGTTGATGTAGAACGCGTAGCGCCAGGAGTAGGTGTCGGTAAGCCAGCCGCCGAGGGTGGGGCCGAGGACGGGCGCGACGACGACACCGAAGGCGAAGACTGCCATGGCGGCGCCGCGTTTGGCGGGGGGGAAGGATTCGAGCAGGATGGCTTGGGAGAGGGGCTGGAGGGCACCGCCGCCGGCACCCTGGACGACGCGGGCGAGGAGCATGAAGCCGAGGGTGGGTGCGGCTCCGCAGGCGAAGCTGGCTATGGTGAAGATGGTGACGCAGGACATCAGGAAGCGCTTGCGGCCGAACTTGAGCGAGCACCAGTTGCTGGCGGGGAGGACGATGGCGTTGGCGACGAGGTAGGAGGTGAGGACCCAGGTGGCCTCGTCGGTAGAGGCGGAGAGGGAACCGGCGATGTAGGGGAGGGCGACCGAGGCGATGGCGGTGTCGAGCACCTCCATAAAGGTGGCGAGCATGACGGCGGCGGCGACGAGCCAGGGGTTGACGCCGCCGGCGGCCTGCGGAGACTGGGCGGTCTGGTCTTGCTGAGCGCTCTGGTCTGCGGGGGCTGTGGCGGTGGCGGCGGCCATGCTGGGGAGGGAAGATCCTTCGTGGAGATGGGGACACGCCTCCGCGGGGAGACGAGACTTGAGGATATAGATGCAGGAGTTCTGGATTGGCTCTATTTTGTCCGGGGGCGGGGAGGGTGGGAGCGGAGGCGGGAGGCAGGGGGGCGCGAGAGGACGCGGCTGGGGTGGGTCGTGCTTTGCGGTAGAGAAGCGGGATCCTCGGCTTCGCTTGGAATGACAACGAAGAAAGGCAAAGAGATGACAACAAGAAAGGCAAAGAGATGACAACGAAGAAAGGCAAAGAGATTACAAAAAGAAAGGCAAAGGAATGACAAGAAGAAAGGCAAAGGGCTGACAACAAGAGATGCGCGGTGGTGAGTGGCGGCGAGAAGGGCGGGGAGGAGCTGCTTTATTGACGCGTGAGAGTTCCTGTGCCAGTGTCCTGGCCGCAGAGGCTGTGGATGGACCAATTGGAGATGGTGATGGTGGAGGCGTCTGGGGATGAGGAGCCGGAGCCGGTGATGGTGGCACCGGTATTGGCGTCGGTGTAGGTGGTCGAGATGCTGCCGCCATCGATGGTCGAGGCGGTTGCGGGAAGGGAGGCGGGGACGCAGGCATTGCCGGGGGAGGCGGCTGATCCAGTGACGTGGTAGACGCCGTTGGCGTCAGGCTGGCTGGTCTGGGTGAGGGTGGAGGTGAGGGGGAAGCTTTCGCCGTCGGCGGTGGTGAGGGTGCCGGTATAGGTTCCGCTGACGGGCTGGTATTGCTGGGCGGTAACGGGCGGGAGGGAGCTGTCGCGAGGACTGATGGTCTGAACGGAGCTGGGAAGGGCGACCAGCTGGGGGGCGGATTGGACGGCTGGGGAGGCGCAGGCGCCGCCGGTCAGGGTGTAGGTGGGAGCGGAGAGGCTTTTGCGGTCGGGGGCGACGGTGCCGGAGAGGGTGAGGATTCCGCCGGAGACGGGAGCGGAGAGGGTGAGGCGGCTCGCGGTGTCGATGGAGCCGGTGGCGGGGAGGGTGGTGGAGGCGGGGAGGCACTGGCTGCTGCCGGAGAGGGAGAGGGAATGGAGGGCGCCGGTGACGGTGTTGCCCTGTACGGCGAGGCTGCCGCCGACTGAGGAGAGGCGGGCGGTGGCGGCGGAGGTGGAGCTGAACTGCCAGTTTCCGGAGAGGGCGGCGAAGGAGTTGGCGGAGGTTTCGGGGAGGGTTCCGGAGGCGCATCCGGAGAGCAGGCCAGCAAGGAGACCGGCGAGGCCGAGAGAGGTGACGGCGAGGAGGCGGCGTTTGGTAGAGGGGGGTTTGCGCTGGGAGGGGCGAGTTCGGGAGGGGGGGCGGGGAGAGGTGCGGGCAGGGGTGGGGGAGGGCATCAGGTGTTCCAGCTTTCGGGAGTTCAGGACTCTCCGGAAAAGGGTAGCGGGCCGGGATGTCCTGGTAAATGGCGCGTGTGGGGGAGATGAGTGGGGGTCTCGGGGAGGTGTGGGCCTACTGCCTGGTAAGAATGCCGGCGTAGGCTTGGTTACCGCAGGCGGGGAGGAGATCGAAGGCAGCGATGAGGGTGGTGGCGGTAAGGTCGATGGCGCCGTTGAAGATGGGCGGGATGGGATGCGGGAAAGGTAGGCTGAAGCTGCGCGACTCCACTCCGTTTCCGGCAACGATGCCGTCGGTGATGGCGATAACGCCGGTGCAGGAGCCGGTGACGGCGACGGTTCCGGTGAGGGGGAACTGGCCGTCGGCGTTGGGCGCGGGCGACTGGTTGAAGGCGGCCGTGACGGCGACGGATGTGCCGGGGATCGGGCTGCGGGTGGCGAGGTCGAGGCGACTGAAGGTTCCGGTGTAGGCGCCGGTGAGGGGAGCGAACTGCTCTATGTGAACGGCGGTGGTGGGCATGGCGCAAGGGCCGGCGACGATCTGCCAGGTGGCGGCGGTTTTGGAGCGGAGGTTGGAGGGGAGAGCCGCCGTGACGGTGGCGGTTCCACCGGGGAGGGCGATGCTGAGGTTGAGATTGCCGGAGGAGTCGAGGGTGCCGGTGACGGGCAGGTTGGTGAAGATGTCGACGCACTGCGAACCGGTGGGGGTGGCGAGAGCGCGAAAGGTTCCTGTGACTTTGCCCTTCGAGGAGTGGAGTGCGCCGGTGAAGTTGGCGACGGGGCTGGGAAGGGGTGCCGGGAAGGTGGTGGAGGGGGCGATGGGGGCGGAGATCTCCCAGTTTCCGTCGAGGATGAGGGGAACGGCGGAGGGATTGGGGGGCACGCCGGGATTTGGATCGGTGCCTTTCGGGGAGGAGCCGCAGCCGCTGAGGAGAGCGGAAAGGGCGAGGAGACACAGAAGGCGGGGAGAACGCATGGGAGAGCCTCCGGGGGCGAGGATAAGCTGGGCGCAAGGGGTCGTCCATTGATTTAGATGGAGTGCTGGAACGGCGGGACGTTACCTGGGGGGCGGGTTAGGTGTTCTTTGGAAAAGGGGTTTGGAGGTGCCTAAGGCAAGCGCGGCGTTGACAGAGAAGCAGGTTCTCGGCTTCGCTCGGGAATGACAACAAAAGGTGTGTGGGCGCCTGGGTAGGGAAGCAGAGGAGGAAGCGAGGCCTTGAGTAAAGCCGGAAGCGCGGTGCTTCTGTTATTCGGGTTGACGAGTGCATCTTGGAGCGGTGGAGAGCATCAGATTGATTGACAGTAACTCACTCAGGTATGAAGATTGAGTTGTGGCGAGCAAGACCGGGCAGAACCGAAGAGATCGGCTGACGGATATAGGAGAGGGCGGGTATGGCGAAGATTATTGGAATCGATCTGGGGACAACGAATAGCTGTGTTGCGGTGATGGAGGGCGGCGAGCCCAAGGTTATCCCCAACGAGGAGGGCGGGCGGACTACGCCTTCAGTAGTGGCGTTCACTAAAAATGGCGAGCGGCTGGTGGGCCAGGTGGCGAAGCGGCAGGCGATCACGAATCCCGAGAACACGGTGTATTCGATCAAGCGGTTTATGGGCCGGCGGATGAACGAGGTCGGCGACGAGATGAAGATGGTGCCGTACAAGGTTGTGGCCAAGGGCGACAACGTTGGGGTGATGGCGCAGGGCAAGGAGTTTACGGCGCCGGAGATCTCGGCAATGATCCTGCAGAAGCTGAAGAAGGCGGCGGAAGACTACCTGGGCACATCCGTGACGGAGGCGGTGATCACGGTTCCGGCTTACTTCAACGACGCGCAGCGGCAGGCGACCAAGGACGCGGGGAAGATTGCGGGTCTGGACGTGAAGCGGATTGTGAACGAGCCGACGGCGGCGGCGCTGGCGTATGGGTTGGACAAGAAGAAGGACGAGACAATCGCGGTCTACGACTTTGGCGGCGGCACCTTTGACGTGTCGATCCTGGAGGTTGGCGAGGGCGTGATCGAGGTGAAGTCGACCAACGGCGACACCCACCTGGGGGGCGATAACCTGGACCAGCGGATTGTGGACTGGCTGATCTCGGAGTTCCGGAACGAGACTGGTCTGGACCTGACGGCGAAGGGCAACGAGATGGCGCTGCAGCGCTTGAAGGATGCGGCGGAGCGCGCCAAGATCGAGCTGTCGACGGCTCAGGAGACGGAGATCAACCTGCCGTTTATCACGGCGGACGCGAGCGGACCGAAGCACCTGGTGCGGAAGATGACGCGGGCGAAGCTGGAGGGCCTGGTCGACGACCTGCTGCAGAAGTCGGTTGGACCGTGCAAGCAGGCGATGAAGGATGCCGGCGTCGATGCGTCGAAGATCGACGAGGTGGTGCTGGTTGGCGGACAGACGCGTATGCCGAAGATCCAGCAGCTAGTGAAGGATCTGTTCGGCAAGGAGCCCCACAAGGGCGTGAACCCTGACGAAGTCGTAGCGATTGGAGCGGCGGTGCAGGCGGGCGTTCTGGCGGGCGAGGTAAAGGATCTGCTGCTGCTGGACGTGACTCCGCTGACGCTGGCGATCGAGACCATGGGCGGTGTGGCGACGGGGATGATCACGCGCAACACGACCATCCCGACGAAGAAGACGGAGACGTTTTCGACGGCGGCCGACTCGCAGACCGAGGTTGAGGTGCATGTGTTGCAGGGCGAGCGGCCGATGGCGGCGCAGAACCGGACGCTGGGCAAGTTCAAGCTCAGCGGGATTCCGCCGGCTCCGCGAGGTGTGCCGCAAATCGAGGTGACGTTCGATATTGACGCGAATGGCATTTTGAATGTGACGGCAAAGGACAACGCGACGGGCAAGGATCAGAAGATCACGATCACGAGTTCGTCGGGTCTAAGTAAGGACGAGGTGGAGCGAATGGCGAAGGATGCCGAGGCCCACGCGACTGAGGACAAGGAGCAGCGCGATGCGGTTGAGGCGCGCAATGGGCTCGACTCGATGGTCTACAACGTCGAGAAGATGCTGAAGGAGAGTGGCGACAAGGTCCAGCCGGGCGATCGGCAGGAGGTTGAGAATGCTCTGGCCGATGCGAAGTCTTCGTTGACGGGAACGCCTTCGGCAAGCGAGCTGAACTCGGCCAAGGAGCGGCTGACGACGGCGAGCCACAAGCTGGCTGAGGCGATGTACAAGGCGGCTGCAAGCGCACCGACGGACGGCGCTTCGGCTGCGGAGGGAACGACGGAAGAGCCGAAGAAGGAAGAGGGTGTGATCGACGCCGAGTACGTGGATGTGGGAAAGAAGTAAGTCTCCATTGGGTAGCGGGACAGGAGATTCTTCCGCAGCCCATAAAACGGCAGAGGCCACACAAACGTAGAAGAGAGAGGGGCGTTCCGGATGGGGTGCCCCTCTTGCTTTATCAGGTGCGTGAGCGCGACTGCTGCATCGAATGGAGGAACAAGGCCGGGTGCGCGGCGGAGAGAAGCGACTTGATGGCAGGAAGGGTGTTGAAGAGATGAGAGGAAGTAAAGACGAGCTGTACGCGGATGTTTCTTGGCAGTTGGATTTCAACCAGGCGAAGGGAGGTAGAGCGATGACGGAGACGATGTGGAGATGCGACCAGGTCCGGGCCGGTCAGCTGTACAACCGGATGATGTTCGACACGCAGGCGGAGGCGGAGCAGTTTGTGCGCCGGATGCGCGAGGCTGAACCGGACCAGATGTTCTCGATTGAGGCAGTTGAGGCGCGACAGGTGTGGAACTAGGCTGGAGCGCCCGATGGTGATTGATTGGGTCGAGGTGCAATCAATAGCGACGGCGGTGCTGGTCCTGACGAGCGCCGGCGCTATTGCGTATGCGGCGCTGCAGCTGCGGCATGAGCGGGAGTACCGATCGGTTGCGAACCTGGAAAAGCAGCTGGGCTTTTTTCTTTCCGAGGGATTTGTGGCTGCGCGGCGAAGGTTGGCCGAGGCGCGGCTTGATGACAGCGGTCTAAAGGTCTGGGATGTGGACGATCCGCCGGTGAGCGCCTTCGAGGTGTTGGATTTTTATGAGCACCTGTCGCTGCTGGTGAAGAAGGGTCACCTGAATGTATACGATGTCTGGCACACGTTCTACGAGTGGGCACAGCCGGTGTATGTGGACATGCAGCGGATGATCGAGAGCGATGAGAGCGCGTACTCGGAGCACTACCGCGATCTGCAGAGGCTGATGCGCCAGATGGACGAGATCCAGCTGCACCGCATGCACCGGAAGAATGCGAACCACTGGGCGTTGTGGACGCCGGAGCGGATTATCGAGCATTACCGGTACGAGCTGAGCACAGGTGGTCGGCCGCGCAGGACCCGGCGGCGGGATGAAACGCGACAGGCGGCGCTGCTGGACGATCTGGACGCGAAGGCGACCGAAAAAGAGGGTGTCGATGCCTGAGGGCAATGAGGTCCATCGCTGGGCGGAGCGGCATACGGAGGCGTTTGCGGGGAAGAGGATGCATGTGGAGGGGCCGAACGGCCGCTTCCAAGATTCGGCGGCGCTTGAAGGACGGAAGCTGGAACGGGTGCTGGCGGTGGGCAAACATCTGGGCTATGACTTTGGGACGGATCGCATTCTGCATGTGCATCTGGGGCGGTTTGGGGATTGGACGGAGGGGCAGATGCCGCTGCGGGAGATGCAGGGGATGCTGCGGCTGCGGATGTGGCGGATCGGGGCGAAGGCGGTGAAGGACGCGCTGGAGCCGGTAAGGCGGCATTACACGAGCGACGACGGAAGCTCGAATCTCGATCCGGCGAAGGTGGACTGGATTGAACTGCGGGGGCCGACGGACTGCAGTGTTTACCCGCAGGCGAAGTGGGATGCGCTGCTGAAGCGGCTGGGGCCCGACCCGCTGAATGGGGATAAGCCGGATGCGGCGTTTGAGAAGATTGGGAAAGCGAAGAAGCCGATCGGCGTGCTGCTGATGGAGCAGGATGTGATGTCGGGGATCGGGAATATATATCGGGCGGAGCTGCTGTTTCGAGCGCGGCTAAGCCCGTTTGCCCTGGGAGCGGAGGTGCCGGCGGCGACTCTGAAGGCGATCTGGAAGGAGGCGAAGCCGCTGCTGAAGGCGGGCATGGTGGACCGGCGGATTGTGACGACGTTGCCGAAGCACCGGCCGCACGGGGACGAGAAGCCACCGCTGAAGCAGGAGGTGCATTATGTGTATCGACGGAGCGGCAAGCCGTGCTGGGTGTGCGGGACGACGGTGTTGAAGAAGGATATGGCGGGGCGGAGCTTGTACTGGTGTCCGGTGTGCCAGGCGGGATGAATGGACGGCGTATAACGCCCTGCGTGATATGTTAAGCGCGTGATTCGGAGTTTTAAGGACAGAGAGACGGAGCGCCTCTTCCTCCGCGAGAGAAGCCGCCGTTTCGGACCTCTGGCTCGAATAGCTTCGCGCAAACTGCTGCAGATCGATGCGGCAACCACGGTGGAGAATCTGCGTTCTCCTCCCGGAAACCGGCTTGAGGCACTGAGCGGCGATCGTGCGGGGCGTTACAGCATCTGGGTCAACGATCCGTTTCGCGTCTGTTTTTTATGGAGGGAAGGACATGCCTACGAGGTCGAAGTTGCGGACTACCACTAAGCTGCCAGAGCGATCGAAAGTGGCGACGAGGAGCATGCCTCCCGTACATCCGGGCGAGATGCTGCGAGAGGAGTTTCTCGTGCCGCTTGGTCTGAGAGGAAATGCGCTCGCCATTGCGATCGGCGTGCCGGCGACAAGGGTGGGAGAGATCTTGAACGAGAGGCGCGGGATAAGTGGAGACACTGCCCTGCGTCTGGGAGAGTATTTTCGGACGGGCGCGGAGTTCTGGATGAATCTGCAGGCGCGCTATGAGTTGGAGTTAGCGCGCGATGCAAGAGATGCAGCGGGAGCCAGAACGATCCAGCCAGCGCCTGTGGATGCGAAAGGCGTTCTGCTGGGTCGGAGCGCGTAGGAAAGGCAGACAAAGCAAATGGCGACGACACAGAACAAGGATTACTACGGCACGCTTGGCGTGAAGAAGACGGCGACCTCGGATGAGATTCGCAAGGCATTTCGGAAGCTGGCGCGGAAGTATCACCCGGATGTGAATCCTGGGGATAAGAAGTCGGAGGAGAAGTTCAAGGAGATCTCCGAAGCGAACGATGTATTGAGCGAGGAGAAAAAGCGGAAGGTGTACGACCAGTTCGGCTTTTACTCGGACAACATCGACCCGGCGGCGGCGGAGGCTGCGGCGCGGGGTGGGTACGGTGGCGAGAGCTCTGGCGGGAGCCGGGCTGGCCGGGGCCGTTCGGGGGCGGGGCAGGGCGGAGCGCAGGAGGTGCCGTTTGACTTCAGCGGGTTCGACTTTTCGGGATTCCAGGGGGGAGGGAAGGGGTCGGCGCAGCAGGAGGGAGGCGGGGGCGGGTTTGGCGGGTTCCGGGATGTCTTTACCGGGATGTTCAACGGGGGGCGGCAGGCGGCGAAGGGACCGCAGCCGGGGAGCGATCTGGAATATCAGGTGAGCGTGGATTTCTGGACGCTGGTTCGGGGCGGTGTGACGCGGCTCGAGATTACGCGGCAGGAGACCTGCAAGACGTGCAAGGGACGAGGGGCGCAGGGCGGCGTGGTGGAGTGCCCGGAGTGCCATGGGTCGGGGCAGGTGCAGCAGATGGGCGGGCGGATGAAGTTCAACATCCAGTGCCCGAAGTGCGGCGGGAGCGGGAAGATTCAGAATCCGTGCCCGACGTGCGATGGGGAAGGTGTGGTGACGCGCAAGGAGCCGCTCGAGTTCCGGATCAAGCCGGGGACGCGGGATGGGCAGCGGATTCGGCTGGCGGGCAAGGGAAATGCGGGGTCGGATGGCGGAGCGGCGGGGGATCTTTACCTGATTATCAAAGGGGGATCGCACCCGGTGTTTACGCGGACCGGGGACGACATCCATGTGACGGTTCCGGTTACGATTTCAGAGGCGGCGCTGGGATCGAAGATCGATGTGCCGACGATCAACACGCACTTTGGCGAGGGCCGGACGCAGCTGAAGATTCCGCCGGGGGTGCAGACTGGGCAGAAGCTGCGGCTGCGCGAGAAGGGCGTGCCGAGTGCGTCGCGCGAGGGGGTGCGGGGCGATCAGATTGTGGAGGTGAAGGTGGTGGTGCCGAAGGTGCAGGATGAGCGGTCGAAGGAGATACTGCGCGAGCTGGCGAAGTTGAACCCGGAGGATCCGCGGGCGGGGATGTTTGCGGAGGTCTGATGGACGACGTTGCACGGAGCATTTGTGGATGGAGGCTGGCGCCGCTGTGGGAAAGAAGCGTGAAGAGCGGGCGAGCTAGGCCGGAGCTTGTGAAGTGAGGGAATAGCCAATTGGAGGATCAGGCCTGATTGTGGGCTGTCTCGAGCCTGGTGGCGGAGGGGTTCTTCTTCAGTTCGCTGCCGGGTGTGAGTGGGGTTGGGTGGGCGGATGGGGCGGGTAGGATGTACTCGTTCGCGAGGGCGGCGACGAACTGGGTGACGGCGGGGGCGACGCCGTGGATGCGGGCGGCGAGCCAGGCTTGCGGGGTGATGGTGATTTCGGCCGAGCCGCAACGGGTGGCGTTGTAGATCTTGTTGGCGGCGTGGGTGGTGGTGGCGGCGATGCCGGGGGTGGTGGCTCCCAGAGAGAACCACTGGAACTCTTTTTCGGCATGGCCGGTGAACTGGGCCTGGATGCTGGAGCCGGTGCGCATGAGGCCAGGGCAGACGGTGGTGACGCGGATGCCTTTGTGGCGGAGTTCGGCGTGGAGGCCCTCGGAGAAGCCGGTGAGGGCGAATTTGCTGGCGACGTAGGGCAGGAGGTGGGGGACGGGGATCTTTCCGCCGATCGAGGAGATGTTGACGATGGAGGCTTTGCGGCCGTTGATTTCGCTCTGCTCGAACATGCGGGGGAGGGCGGCGCGAACGGTGTGGAGGGCGGCGTAAAAGTTGGTGTCCATGGCGCGCTCGAAGGCGACGAGCGGCTGGTTTTCGATGGGTCCGACCTCGATGATGCCGGCGTTGTTGATGAGGATATCGAGGCGGCCGAAGTGGGTGAAGGCCTGGTCGATGAGGTCGCGGGCCTCCGCCGGATCGGTGAGGTCGGCGCGGACGAGCAGGATGTCCTCGGGGGACTGGACGGAGCCGGAATCGAGGAGGGCCTGGCGGGCGCGGGCGAGCTCATCCTCGTTGCGGGCGGCGAGGACGAGGCGATTGCCGGCGCGACCGAAGCGGTGGGCGAGAGCGAGGCCGAGACCGCGGGAGCCGCCGGTGATGACGACGGTCTGGCGCGAACGGGAGGAGCGCGGGATGAGGAGCCAGGCGGCGGCCGCGACGGCGATGCCGGCGAGAATCTGCGGTGTGGGGAGGGTGCGAGTGGATTTCTTCATGGTGTTATCTGAGATGCGGGGTTGCGGGGGAAGAGTTTCGCTGGCGAGTTGCGGACGGTAAAGGCTAGACTTTTTTTGCACGGCACGAGATGGTGCGTTGGCGGGATGGAGCGGACGATGGCGACGAGGCGGAAGTCGAAGGGCGCGTACATGATCTCGGCGGTTGCGGAGATGTACGAGATTCATCCGCAAACGCTGCGGCTGTACGAACGGGAGGGGCTGCTGCGGCCTTCACGAAGCGTGGGGAATACGCGGCTGTATACCGATGAGGATCTGGAGCGGCTGGAGTTTATTTTGAACCTGGCGCGGGATCTTGGGGTGAATATCGCGGGGATTGCGATCGTGCTGCAGATGCGGGAGCGGATGGAGGAGATGAACCGGCAGATGCAGGGATTTGTGGACTACGTGCGGACGGAGATGCTGACCCGGATGCAGCAGTCGCAGGGGACGGAGGCGGGGCTGGTGCCGCTGCGGCGGCCGGTGGTGGTGGCGGTGGAGAAGGCCGCGGGGAAGAAGAGGTAGGCGTTTCGGGATGAGTTGTGTGAGGCGAGTGTGGTTCTGGGTTGCGGCGATCGGGACGGCGACGGCGACGATCTATTCGGCGATGGTAATGGTGGGGGCGGTCCGGTTTGGTTTGCGGAAGCGGCGGGAGGATGCGGCTCCGGCGACATTTCTGCCAGCGGTGAGCGTTCTGAAGCCGCTGCATGGGACCGAGCCAGGCCTCGAAGAGAACCTGCGACGATTCTTTGAACTCGACTACCCGGAGTATGAGGTGGTGTTCTGCGCCCGCTATGCGACCGATGCGGGGTTGCAGATAGCGGAGCGGGTGGCGGCGGCGTATCCGGGGGTGGGGGCCCGGTTTCTAACGTGTGGGGAGCCGCGGTTTCCCAATGCGAAGATGTGGTCTCTGGCCCGGCTGGCGGAGGCGGCGAAGTATGAGGTGCTGGTGACGAGCGACGCGGATGCGCGGGTGGAGCGCGACTATCTGCGGCGGTGTGTGCAGGCGCTGGCGGACGGGAGGACGGCGCTGGCGTCGTGCCTGTATGTGGGGCGAGCGACTGGTGGATGGGCGGGCGGGTTCGCGGCGCAGCTCGATGCGGTGGGCAAGAGCGTCGAGATGTCGGGCGGGATCCTGGTGGCGGACATGCTGGAGGGGACGAGGTTTGCGCTGGGGGTGACGATGATCCTGCGGCGGGAGACGTTTCAGCAGGCGGGCGGATATGAGGAGCTGGGGCAGTGGTTCGCCGAAGACTTTGTTCTAGGCAACCGGCTGGCGGAGAAGGGGCTCGGGGTACGGATGTCGAATCATGTGATTCGGCTGATGGTTCTGCCGCAGGGATTTCGGGAGTCTTTCAGGGACCAGCTGCGGTGGATGAAAAGTACGCGGAGATCGCGTCCGGCGGGACATCTGGGGACGGGGTTGACGTTTGCCGTGCCGTTTGGGGTGCTGGGGTTGATTTGGGGGTTGGCGAGTGGGCAGGTGGTCGCGGGGTTGCTTTGGCTGTTGGGGACGTGTGCGGATCGATGGGTGATGGCGGCGGTGGTGTTGTGGGCGCTTGGGGATGAGCGGGCGGCGGTGCCGGTGCTGATCTATCCGCTGAGGGATCTGCTGGGCGGGGTGCTGTGGGTGAGCAGTTACGTGGGGGGACCGCCGGAGTATCGGGGAGGGGCGTTTGAGTTGGGAGAGGATGGGCGGTTTCGGGCGGTTTGATGATTAGGCCGGCGTGCGGGGCACACCTGATAGCAGCTTTCGGGGAGGGCTCCCTAGGGGCGGTTGGTGAGGATGGATTTGCCGCCGGCGCTGGCTAGGGAGTGGACGGGGGCAGCGGGGTTGAGGTCTCGGGTGCGGTCTTGGGGGTGATAGGTGAGGAGGAAGATGCGGCGGGGGCTGGCCCAGAGCTGGTGGAGGGAGGTTTCGGTCTCGAAGAGGTCGGGGGCGTCGGGCCAGAAGCTGCCATACCAGGGGCCATTGATGCGGCCGTCGACGAGGTGGACGGGCTGCTGGGTGTAGAAGAGCAGGGTTGATCCGGCGGTGAGTTCGCCGTCGATCAGGATGAGGTCGCCGGGAGCTTCGGGGGGGCGCGGGTGGCGGTGCTGCTCGGCGGTGACGGCATCGGCGAGCGGTTCGGAGCCGAGGGTTGGGTAGAAGCGGGTGAGGCCTTCATGGATGCAGAGGAGCAGGCCGGTGGCGGCGGCGGCGAGGGTGAGGTTCGCGGCGAAGGTGTGGCCGCGGTGACGCACGGCGTAGGCGACGGGGCCGATGACGATCATGCTGAGCGCGAACAGGGCAAGCGGGCCGCGGAAGAGACCCATGGCGGCGGCGGTGAGATCGAAGAGGTGGCCGAGGGAGAGGTTGTAGCCGGAGGAACCCTGGGTGAGCAGGGCGGAGATGTCGGTGCCGGGAGCAGGTGAGGGGGTGGCGATGGCGAAGAAGGCGGCGATGGCGGCGAACAGGCTAGTGATGGGGACGAGCAGGTAGAGGGATGGGCTGAGGGTGCTGTGGCGGGCTCTTTGGTCCTGCGGGACGGGATGGCTGTCGGCGCGGGCGAGCAGGCCACCGACCATGAGAGCGAGGGCGGGGAGGGCGGGGAGGGAGTAGTACTCCTGCCGGGCGGAGGCGGTGAAGAAGCCGAGGACGAGGGCGGCCCAGAGGAGGAGGGTGATGGCGGCTTCGCGGTCGCGGGGTGTGGCGGAGGTGGGGTGGCGGAGGTCGCGGAGGTGCCGAACGATGGCGGCGGGGAGGAAGGCGGCCCAGGGGATGAGCCAGACGACGGCGAGGATCCAGAAGACCGGGATGGGGACCTGGCCGTAGTCGTGGGGGATGCGCCGGGAGAGGAAGCGGGCGATGTGCTCGTTGTAGAGGTAGAACCAGGCCCAGCCGGCGCGGGCGGGGAGGCCGAGGCCTGGGGGAAGGGGGATGGCGGGGTTTCGCAGGGCGGCGAGGATGTGCCAGGGGGCGGCGATGGCCAGGAAGGTTGCGATCGAGGCCAGGGGGTGAAGGCGAGGGAGGAGACGGAGGTTGCGGTTGATTGCGAGGTAGAGGAGGACGAAGGCGAGGGGGAAGACGAGGCCGATGAGCCCTTTGGTGAGGACGTTGAGGGCCATGACCGCGGCGAAGGCGAGCATGGGGAGGAGGGGAGATTGATGGGCTGCGGTGAGGTTTTGGGGGACACCGGCTGGCTCGGGTGAGGTTTGTGGGGCTGGAACCAAACCTTTCGCGATGAAGCTGCGAGAGGATGGGCCACCCGGGTGCGAGGCGGTGCGGAATCCGGATGCGAGAGGGTGGGCCCGGCTTGGGGGCTCGATGGGCCTCGGACCCACCTTAGCCGCGGTGAAGCTGCGGCGAAGATGGGGCACCCAGGTTTGGGGCGATTGGGGGAGTGCGCGGTCGAGGGCGATGAGGAAGAAGTGGACGGCGAGGGTCATCCAGAGGGCGAGGAGGATATCGGGGATGAAGAAGCGGGTGTAGAGGTAGGGGCCGATGCAGGTGGCGAGGGCGAGGGCGGAGTAGAGGGCTCCGCGGTCGGGGTGTCGGGGAGGCGAGAGGTGGGCGAACAGCCGCAAGCCGAGGGCGTAGGTGGCGAGGAAGAGGCCGAGGGTGAGGAGCGCGAGGGGGAGCCGGGCGGCCCAGGCGTGGGTTCCGAAGAGGTGCATGGAGCCCGCGGCGAGCCAGTACATCAGAGGAGGTTTATCGAAGAAGCGGATGCCGTCGACGTAAGGGGTGACGAAGTCATGGCGAGCGAGCATCTCGCGGGCTATCTCGATGTAGATGGAGTCGACGTCGTCGAGGAGACCGGGGGAGAAGAGGCCGCCGATGTGAAGGATAAGCCAGGCGAGGACGATGAGGGCGATGGAAGCGGGGTTCCAGCGGGGTCGCGGCTCTGGGACCGGTGGATGGGCGGCAGGGGAGGGTTCGGGAGCGGCGATGGCGAGCGTGGCTTCGTTCATTTGCGGTCGAGCTTTACCTGCGATGAGATGCGGTTGGGGAGGTGATGTGGCGGAAGGAGCAGAACCGGCGTGGGAGCCTTTCGGGCAAATGGGGAGTGACCCGAGTCAGAGGTGGTGCGGGTCGACGAAGGAGCTGTGATGGACGGGATCGGTGGTGGGCTCCCGGTCCAGAGGTCGATCGGTAAGGAGGGCTTTACCGGAGGTCTCTTCGAGGAGGAAGGTGCGGGTTCCGCGAAGGAAGTGCTCGGCTTCGTCACGTTTTTCGAGGGGGATGAAGAGTATCTTTCGCTCGCCGTGGCCCCACTGGGCGAGGAGGTCGGAGGGCGTGAGGAAGATGTGCGGGGCGTCGGGAAAAGTGGAGCCGAAGAGCATGGAGGAGGAGCGGCCGTCGACGAGATCGACTGTGCGGCCGAGATAGAAGGGGATGGAGGAGCCGAAGGCCTGGTCGCCAAAGAGGAGGACGCGGTTGTCTCGGGAGATATTGCCGTCGTCCTCCAGCTCCTGGATTTTTTCGGCAAGGTCTTGCGAGGAGAGCATGGGCTCGAAGCGGACGAGAGCGATGTGAGCGGCGACGAGGAAGATGGCGGAGGTGATGCCGATGGAGACGGTGGAGGCGAAATGACGGCGCTGCTGGCGAAGGAGCCAGGCGATGGCCGGGCCGAAGGCGAAGGCGGCGGCGGCGAGCACGGCGGGGAGGCGGAGAGCGGCAAAGGAGGGACCGGTGAGGTCAAAGAAGTGCGACATGGAGAGGGTGTAGTTGCCGACGCTGCGGTGGGCGAGGAGGTCGCCGATATCGGGCACGAAGGGGAGGTGACGGGAGGACCAGAGCCCCCAGGCGAGGGTGAGGGCGGCGGCTGCGCCGAGCACGGTGAAGGTGACGTGGGCGACCGTGACCCAGTAGCGGGCTGGGGGGTCGCTGGCAAAGGTCTGCTCGGCGCGGGTGAGGGCGGCGGCGGTGAGGAGGAGAAGCGGGAGGTAGGCGGGAAAGGTGTAGTACTCCTGGTTGGTCGAGAGCGAAAAGAAGCCAAGGATCAGGGCGGAGTAGAGGATGAGGAGAAGGGTGGTGCGGCCGCGCCTGGTATCGAGATGGCGAAGGCGGAAGAGGAGGCTAGGGCGGTCGACGGCGGCCATGGGGTCGCCCCCGTGGCGCGAGGTGGAGGTGTGTCGCGAGGTGCGAGCGCGGCGGAGGCCGAGGAGCGCGGCGATGGGAAGGAAGAGGCTCCAGGGGAAGAGCCAGACGAGATGGAGGCTCCAGAAGAGGTATCCCGGGAGCTTGTTGTAGTCCATGGGGATGCGCTTGCCGAGGAAGCGGAGGAAGTGCTCATTGACGAAGTAGAACCAGAAGAAGCCGTGGCCGTTGGCTCCGCCGGTGTTGCGAAGGCCGGCGAGGATGTGCCAGGGGGCGGCGATGGCGAGCAGAAGGAGGAGTCCTGAGAAGGGCTTCAGCAAGCGCCAGCGTCTCCGGTCCCCGGTGAGGAGGAGATAGGCGATGACGGCGCCGAAGAAGAAGACGAGTGCGACGAGGCCCTTGGTGAGGACGGCGAAGGCGAGTGCGGCCCACATGGCGTAGGGGGCGACGAGGTTGAGTCTGGTGGTGGACGGAACCGCGGGTTCCTTCGACCTGCTCAGGACAGGCTCTTCAACTCCGGCGGCTTTGCCGCCTTCGCCCGGGATGACAGCGTTTGGGAGGGGGCCGGATTTACGGAGGGCTGCGGCTGGAGCGAATGCGGGGTCGAGCTCGAGCGATTTGAGAAAGAGGAAGAGGGCGGTGCAGAGGAGGAGAGAGAGCAGGACCTCCGGGATGAAGATGCGGGTGAAGAGGAAGACGCCGGCGGAGGTAAGGACGGCGAGGCCGGTATAGAGGGCGGTCTGACGCTCAAAGGCTTCGGCGGCCCAGCGGTAGCCGAGCAGAGCGAGGAGGAGGACGGCGAGGGCCTGGGGGAGGTGGGCGGCGAAGGTGTTGAAGCCGAAGAGGCGGAAGGCGATGGCATCGAGCCAGTAGGGCAGCGGGGCTTTTTCGAGGTAGCGGACGCCGTCGACCTGGAGGGTGACCCAATCGCCGGAGAGGGCCATGTGGCGGGCGGCGCTGGCGTGGGTGCCGTCGGCGTCGTCGAGCAGAGGCGGAGCGAAGAGCGAGGCGAAGAAGATGATGGCCCAGAGGCCGGCGAGAAGGGTGATGGCGGTGGAGCGACGGGGGCCTATCTGGGTGGAGAGGACGCGGGGAGGAGAGCCTCGCAAGGCGAGCGGCGCGGCGTCCTGGATGGTGGGGGTTGCCATAAAGGTTTGTCAATTCAGCATAAATCGTGCTGCGCGGATGTGCGGGAAGCGGGATGTGCTGCGGATGACGTCCGGACGCGCGCGGGTCGGGGATGCTGCCCGATGTATCTTGCTTGTGTCGGGGTGGGTTGCCCCAGAGGAGATTTGAGGGATGCCTACGTTTGCGGCGGTGGATATCGGATCGAACTCCTGCCGCTTGAAGATTGCGACGGTTCAGGCTCATCGTCTGCGCACGCTGCATGAGGATCGCGAGGTGACGCGGCTGGGCGAGAGCGTCTTCCAGACGGGGGTCATCAGCCCGGAGTCGATGGAGGCGACGATCAAGGCATTGCGGCGCTTTCACAAAGCGGTGCAGCTGCATGTGGTGGACAAGGTGCGGGTGGTGGCAACGAGCGCGATGCGGGACGCGCGGAACGCGGCGGCCTTTACGGAGTGGGTGAAATCGGCTACGGGATGGAAGGTGGAGGTGATCTCGGGGCTGGAAGAGGGGCGACTGATTCACCTGGGGGTGGTGACGCACGCGGCGGGGGCGAAGGGCCGGTGCATGCTGATCGACCTGGGTGGAGGGAGTTGCGAGGTGACGGTATCGGATGGGGGACGGGTGAAGGAGATCATCAGCCTGCCCCTGGGCGCGGTGCGTCTGCAGCAGTTCCTGGCGAGCGATCCGCCGGCAAAGGAGGACGTTGCGCGGCTGAAGCAGTACATCGAGAAGGAGCTGAGGCGGGCCGACCGGAGGCTGGGCGCACCCCGGGTGAGCGTGGTGATTGCGACGAGCGGGACGGCGGCGGCGCTGGCGGAGGCGAGCGTGGCGATGGCCGAGAAGCTGCCGGTGCGAAGGGCTCTCAACGCAAAGGGCAAGAAGACGTTTGTGCGGCTGAGGCCGGAGGAGGCGACGACGCCGGCGGTGCGGGTGCTGGCGGACAAGCTGGTGAAGATGAGCAATGCCCAGCGCGAAGGCGTGCCGGGGATCGGGCCGAAGCGGGCGGAGATTATTGGGGGGGGGGCGCTGGTGTATGCGAGTCTGCTGGAGAGGTTCGGCCTGAAGGGCTTCCGGTACTCACCGCTGGGGCTGCGGGACGGGATGCTGGCGCAGATGCTGGGCGAGGTGGATCTGCGGGCGTCGGTGCACGAGAAGATTGAGAGTGAACGATGGGCCGGGGTGCTGGAGGTGTGCCGGAGGTACGGGATCGACCAGAAGAAGGCCGAGCCGGTGCGGGCGCACGTGGTGCAGCTGTTCGACTCGCTGGTGGCGGTGCATGAGCTGCCGCCTGTGTACAAGCTCTGGCTCCAAGCAGCGGCGATGATGCAGGACGTCGGCAAGTTCATGAATCATCAGGGCCATAACCGGCACACGCAATACATCATCGCGAACTCGGAGATCTTCGGGTTCTCTCCGGAGCAGAGGGCGATTGTGAGCGCGATTGCGCGATACCTGGGGAAGACGCGGCCGGAGGGGCTCGACCGGCCGATGCGGGTGCTTCCGGTGGAGGAGCATGCGCGGGTGAAGCGGGCTGTCGTGTTGTTGCGGCTGGCGGTGGCGCTGAACCAGGACCGGGCGAGCGCGGTGCTGAAGCTGCGGACGCTGGTGTATCCGAAGCGCGTGGTGCTGCAGCTGGTGCCGGGGCGGGGTGGGGCGGAGCTGGAGGCGTGGTCGCTGAAGAAGGAGGCGAGCTACTTTCGAGAGGTCTTCCGGCGCGAGCTCTTTGTGGAGGTGGCGTAGAGCGAACGGACCATGCGGGGGTCGAGCATCCACTGGAGGACGGCGGGGCCGCGAACGATATTGACGCGTGCCAGAGAGCCTTTGCGAAGGCGGACATGGGCCGAGGAGCGGGTGCTGGAGGAGACGAGGAGAGCGCCTAAGAAGCCGGTTAGATTGGGGTTATGTCCGACGACGAGGAGATTTTCCCGACTTTCGTGCTCGTGCAGGAGCTTGAGGAAATCGGGGAGGGTGGCGGCGGGGGCGAGTGCGGTCGAGAGCAGGATCTGCGCCTCGTAGCCGGTCTCGGTGCCGATGAGAGAGGCGGTCTGGAGGCTGCGCTTGAGCGGGCTCGAGACGATCAGGTCGAATTGGACTTTCAGGTTATTGAGGATGTGCGCGAGCTGGAGAGAGTGACGCTTACCCTCTTTATCCAAAGGTCGTTTGAGGTCGAGGGCGGGATTGATGCGGCGAGTGCCGGCGCTGGCGTGGCGAAGGACGAACAAATTCATAGGACTGTAATAATTCTAGCTGAGTTCACGGGGGTTGCAGCATGCGGGGAGTCGAAGTTTCGGATCGACTTTGCGGGTCAGGTGCTGGTAAACGGCGTGGTTTCTTGCTGGTGCTGGTGCGGTCTTCCGCTGGTAGAAGCTGGGTTAGATCGTGGAGGCCGGGTGGAAGACTCCGGGGTCGGGGTCGGGGAGGGAGGGGGACGGCGGCTCGGAATCGGGGATGGGATCGTAGGCCGGGGTGACCGGGCTGGAGGGGCTGGTGGGGAGGTCGGTTCCGGGTGGGGGAGGGATGGGAGGGTCATGGCGATCTCCTGGGGTGAAGCTATACGGGTTGGATGGTGCGGCCGGGGAGATGGGTGCTGCCGCCAGATCTCGGTCGAGAGAATTCCGAAGAGGGATCGGTGACGCGCGAGGAGGGATAGACCTGCGCGGTGGAGGGCGGAGACGTGGTCGGGCAGCCGGGCGGTGCGGAGACCGGTGAGCAGGCGGAAGGCGAGGTAAAGGAGACGAACGAGGGCCTGGGCGGGCAGGCGAAGGGGGCCGGCTGGGATGCGGAAGTCGGAGAGGTGCCAGAGGGCTCCGGGGGCGAGGTGGGGGGTGAGATGGGCAATGAGCTGGTTGAGTTCGGGCTCGGTGAGGCAGTCGAGGAAGAAGTGAGTAACGACGAGATCGTAGAGGCCGGTGGGCTGGAAGGTGAGGGCGTCGGCTTCGGAGGTGGTGAGGCGGGTGGTGGCCAGGGCGGCTCGGGTGCGGAGGAGATGAAGCATGGCGGGGCTGAGGTCGACGGCGTGGGCGTGCAGGTGCGGGTTGCGGGCGAGGAGATGGGCGAGAAAGCGGCCGTCGCCATCGCCGAGGACAAGGGCTCGGCGGGTGTGGAGGAGCCGGGGGAGGAAGTGGAGTCGGCAGCGATGGAGGGCGGGGCCAAGGGTGAGGAACTCAAGCCAGCGGTAGGGTCGAGCGATGCGATCGAAGTTCGGCCTGGAGGCGGGTTTCATCGAGCTAGAGAGACAGTGCTGGATGTGGGAGCAGAGGGTTAAGCAGGAGCAGCGGGGTGAGCAGGGCAAGGTCTGCGGCGGCTCGGAGGTCCAGCGGAGAGAGATGGAGGCGGTAGCGGTGGAGGAGAAGGAGGATGGCAGTGGAGATGGCGCAGGCTGTGGGAGGCGTCCACGGAGATGGATGCAGCTGGTGGAGGCTGAGGGCCGCTGCCAGGAGGTCGCAGGCGAGAGAGAGGGCGGCGATGCGGGCGATGTGGCGGATGGCCAGGCGGGTGACGGGGTGCGGCGTGGAGGTGGCGAGGTGGAGTGCGGGGTGTTCCCAGTGGTAGATGAAGAGACAGTTCAGGCTGCAGAGGAGGGCGAAGAGTGCTGCCACGGGAAGGAGGTTGAAGCGAAGCTGCGGAGCGCGGGCGACGGTGGGGATGAAGACGGCGGCAGAGAAGAAGAGGCCGACGGCGATCTCCTTGGGGAGGCGGTGGGCGCTGCCGGTGGCGTGGACAAGGATGAAGTATCCGGCGAGGAGCGCGCCGAGAATGAGGTCGAGGCGAATGGCGTGGGGGTGGAGGCGGGGAATAAGGAGAGCGAGTGCGACCGAGGCGGCGAGGATGCCCAGGAGGAAGAGCGAGCGGTGGCGGTGGTGGAAGCGATGGCGATGCAGGAGATCGCCAGTGTGGAGCGGGCGGGCATCGAGAAGGCGGGCGTCGAGCAGACGGTCGGCTGCATAGAGCATCCAGACGGCGATGGCCATGGCGGCGGTGGAGATGAGTGGAAGCGAGATGTGGACGGAGGCGGCGAGGAACCAGGTCCAGAGGACGGCGACGGTGGGGGCGTCGAGCGAAAGCAGATGCCAGAGGGCGAGGGGGCTGGAGATGCGGCGTTTCGGGCTGGCGGGGTGGGCAAGGGGAAGGGGAGAGAGGACGGCCACAGGCGATTGGATGCCACCCGGGTGCTTTCTTGGCAGCGGAGCTCGCGCGCGGGGGGCGACGAAGCTTGCGGGCACGGCGGGAGCAGACGACCGCACGGAAAGCTGGCCGCCATGCTACCTGGATACACCCCCGGACCCGGATTACATGTGGCTGGACCCACAGCGGTCTTTCCAGATAGCCCTCCGATATAGCCCCGATCGAAAGGTCATCGCAAGGCGTCCCGCAGCCGGTGATGCGAAGACACACCCGGTGCTCACGGCGGCAACGTCAGCTCCAGGTCGGGTCCGGAGATGATGCAGGCCGCGGCTATGCCACGCGTTCCACGTCGTGGCCAACCCGGCGCGGGGGCGTGGCGTGGGTTTGAAGGAGACGTTTGAGGTTCTTCCGGTAACCCCGACTCAAGGTGAGTTGCTTGCCGCACATCATGGTGAGTTGATACTCGCCGGTGTAACGGGGACGCATCTCCCGGATGCGATCCACATTGACGATGACCGATCGGTGTATGCGCACGAAGCGTCGTGAATCCAACGTCTTCTCATAGGATGAGAGCGTTTCACGAACCATCACCCGCTCGCCCTGCGGCCACACGACAAACTCGACATAGTTGCCGGCGCTCTCAATCCAATTGATGGAGCGGGCCGGCACAAACAGAATTCGTCCGTCTGCTTTGAGAGGAATTCGGTCCATATCCTGCGGTGAGAATGTTTCTGACATCGTAGCCCCAAGCTCTGGATGACATCGTGAGGTGCCACCGGTAAAGACCCGCTGTTGGCGATGCAGATCGCGTCCTGTACACGATCTGCATCGACGTCGCGAGATCGAAGTT
>JAABUK010001677.1_pt1 | contig 41571 bp, 35 predicted proteins | sample 5559141 | NCBI WGS metagenome assembly JAABUK01 (sample SAMN10711869, study PRJNA513367) | rock metagenome | isolation source: Antarctica rocks | place: Antarctica: Victoria Land, Pudding Butte nord | collected 2016-01-03 | reverse complement strand
GGCGGCTTCACGACGCCGGTGATGGTGTTGCGCAGCACTGTCACGCGGACGTTCGGCGCCAGGTCCACCTCGATCTCCTCCGACCCCTCCTTCACTCGCGCCACCGTCGCCAGGATGCCGCCGGCAGTCACCACCCGGTCGCCCCGGCGCAATGCACCCAGCGTGGTGGTCAACTGCTTCTGCCGCTGCTGCTGCGGACGGAATAACAGGAAGTATGCGGCGACGAAAATCAGCAGGATCGGGGCGAACTGGGACACGCTGCCCAGCAGGCTGGCCGCATCCTGGGCATAGGCGGGGGAGATGAGCATGGCATATCCTACAAGCGGGCGGCATGGTTGCCGCGGATGCGGCGGGACCATAGTTTGCCGCCCACCCCCGTCAAGCCAACCAAGCCACGCCCAAGGACACCCATGGACCCGCAACTGCTGACCCGCATCGCCGAGGCGTTGGAGCGCCTGGCCCCGCCGCTGCCGGGTCCGCCCGACCTGGGCGGCGCCGACGCATTCATCTGGCAGCCCGGCACCGGCCGGCTGGCCCCGGTGCCGCATGTGAACCGCGTCGGCATTGCCCTGCTGCACGGCGTGGACCGCCAGAAGCGCACCCTGCTGGACAACACGCTCCGCTTCGCGCGCGGCTTCCCGGCCAACAACGCCATGCTGTGGGGCGCCCGCGGCATGGGCAAGTCGTCGCTGGTCAAGGCCGCCCATGCCGCCGCCAACGACACAGCGCCGGGCAGCCTGGCGCTGATCGAAATCCACCGGGAGGACATACGCACCCTGCCCGACCTGCTGAACACCTTGCGCGGCCAGTCCCGCCGCTGCCTGATCCTGTGCGACGATCTGTCGTTCGAGAAAGAAGACGCCGATTACAAGGCGCTCAAGTCCGTGCTGGACGGCGGCATCGAGGGACGGCCGGTCAACGTGCTGTTTTACGCCACCTCCAACCGGCGCCACCTGATGCCGCGCGACATGATCGACAACGAGCGTTCGACGGCGATCAACCCCGGCGAGGCCGTGGAGGAGAAGGTGTCGCTGTCCGACCGCTTCGGCCTGTGGATCGGGTTCCACAACTGCGACCAAGACGCCTTCCGCGCGATGGTGGAGGGCTATGCCGACGCGATGCGGCTGCCCATCGAGCGCGACGACCTGCACCGGCAGGCGAACGAGTGGTCGGTGACGCGCGGCTCGCGCTCTGGCCGGGTGGCGTGGCAGTTCATCCAGGACCTGGCGGGTCGGCTGGGCGTCAAGGCGGAAATGGCGGCATGACGGGCAACCCAGGACATCACCGCAAGGGGTGAGGGAAACCACACGCGCAATCAGCCCCAGAACGGGCTGCCCGCCTCCGAACAGGCCGGACTTCGTCCTTGCGGCCTCCCTCACCCCGGCCCTTTCCCGGGGGAACAGGGAGCCGCGCACCTCTGATGACCGAAGGGTGACAGCGCGATCCCTCGTTGCTAGAACCTCCCGGCCTACTCGGGACTCCTGCATCCATGAAGATCATCGCCTGCAACAGCAACCGGCCCCTGGCCGAGGCGGTGGCGGCTGCGTTGCACCTGCCTCTGGCCAAGGCGTCCATCCGCCGCTTCGCCGACATGGAGATCTTCGTCGAGATCCAGGAGAACGTGCGCGGAGAGGACGTATTCGTCATCCAGAGCACCTCCTACCCTGCCAACGATCACCTGATGGAGCTGCTAATCACGCTGGATGCGTTGCGCCGCGCCAGCGCCCGGCGCGTCACGGCGGTGCTGCCCTACTTCGGCTATGCCCGGCAGGACCGCAAGGCCGGGCCGCGCACGCCGATCAGCGCCAAGCTGGTGGCGAACCTCATCACCGAGGCCGGGGCGAACCGCGTGCTGACGATGGACCTGCACGCGGGGCAGATACAGGGATTCTTCGACATCCCGCTGGACAACCTTTACGCCGCGCCGCTGTTCAGCCGGGACATCCAGGCGCGGTTCGCCAACCGGAACGTGACTATAGTATCGCCCGACGTGGGCGGCGTCGCGCGGGCGCGGGACCTGGCGACGCGGCTGAACTCCGACCTCGCGATCATAGACAAGCGACGGGAGCGCGCGGGCGTGTCGGAGGTGATGAACGTCATCGGCGACGTGCGCGGCATGGACTGCATCCTGGTGGACGACCTGTGCGACAGCGGCGGCACCCTGTGCAACGCCGCCGACGCGCTGATGCGGAACGGTGCGCGGTCCACCAGCGCGTATATCACCCATGGCGTGCTGTCGAACGGTGCGCCCGCACGCATCGCGGCGTCGTCCATCGAGAGCATGACGATCACGGACAGCATCCAGCCGACTGTGGCGGTGCAGGGCGCCGACAACATCCGCCAGTTCACCATCGCGCCGATCCTGGCGGAGGCGATGCAGCGCATCTCGGACGAGAGCTCCGTCAGCAGCCTGTTCGATTAGCGCCGGCTGATGGATGGCTGGCCCCGGGCTCAGCTCGCAAGCAGGGCAGCGCTGCTATCCCGCTGGCGAACGCGCGCCAATCCCGGCCGAAACCGGGCGGTGGCGGTGCGGCTATATCTTGAAGCGGCAGCACGATTCGGTTTCGCCGCCTTGCAGGTTGCCGATCCCGCCGTGGGCCTTGGTTCCGCCCTTCCGCGCCAGGTCGCGGAACAGCGACCGGACGGACGCAGGGTTGACCTTGTCGGCATCCATCATGGCCTGGATCAGGTCGTCTGCCAGCAATTCGTCGAGGCTGGATCCGGCATAGGGCATCTGCATGGCACATCCTTCACTGAGGTCCGCCGGGCCGCTGTGGACAATGGAAATACGCGCAAGTGCGGATGAACACGCGCGGCCATCGCGTGATTTCGATCTCGGAGCAGGAGTCCATGCACCGCATCGCAACAGCTTTCCCTGGGGTCCGCCGGACACCACCGCCGGCACGGATCAGGCAGTGCGGTGAGGTCGCTGGGGCGGGAAGCAGCACCCGCCGGTTCGGTGAGCAGGACCAGCCGGCGGGAGGCCCGGATAGGTCCCAGGCTTCACCCTTGCCAGCTTCTGGCCTAATCAGGCGAGGCCTTGCCGCCCCGGACAAGGGCCGCAGTCCAGAATGAGGTTAATCCCATGAAGCTCTACTATGCGCCCGGTGCCTGCTCGATGGGTATCCACGTCCTGCTGGAGGAGATCGGCAAGCCCTACGACACCGTGAAGCTCGACACGCGCGGCGGCGAGACCCAGCGCCCGCCGTTCATTGACCTGAACCCCAAGGGCAAGGTGCCGACCCTGCAGCGCGACGACGGCAGCATCGTCACCGAGTTCCCGGTGATCGCGCACTACCTTGCCAAGACCAATCCCTCCGCCGGGCTGCTGCCGGCGGACCAGGAGGCCGAGATGCGCGGGGCCGAGGCGATGGACTACGCCGTGGCGACCGTCCACATGCAGGGCTTCACCCGCCTGTTCCGTCCCGGCAACTTCAGCCCGAACGAGGCCGAGCACGAGGCGGTCAAGGCGCGCGGACGCGAGATGGTCGAGAAGGGTTACGCCGTGCTCGACAAGGCGCTTGCCGGCAAGGAGTGGATCGCCGGTTCCTACAGCATCGCCGACAGCGCGGTGTTCTACGTGTCCTACTGGGGCGCCAAGCGGATGGGCATGACCCTGCCGCCGAACCTCGCCGCGCACTTCGAGCGGATGATGGCCCGCCCCGCCGTGCAGCGGATGCTGGCCGCAGAGGGCCTGGCCGCCTGATGCTGACCCCGCGCGCCTTCTGGTTCCTGCGGCATGGCGAAACCGACTGGAACGCGCGGGGGCTGTCGCAGGGCAACATAGACATCCCCCTGAACGAGGTCGGCCTGGCCCAGGCACGCACCGCCGCCGAGATGCTGCGGACGCGCGGGATACGCAGCATCGTCGCCAGCCCGCTGTCCCGCGCGCACGACACCGCGCTGGCAGCGGCGGCGGCCACCGGCCGGGAAGTCGTGCTGCAGGACGACCTGCGGGAGGTCAGCTTCGGCGCGCAGGAAGGCCAGCCGATGGCGGACTGGTTCGACGATTGGATCACCGGGCACGTGACTCCGGAGGGCGCGGAGCCTTTTGCCGACCTGCGCGCCCGCGCGGTGCGGGCGGTGAACAGCGCCCTGGCCCACCCGGCGCCGGTGCTGATCGTCGCGCACGGAGCGCTGTTCCGCGCCCTTCGGGCCGAGATGGGCCTGTCTCCAGAAATACGCCTGCTCAACGGCGTGCCGCTGTTCTGCGAGCCGGGGACGCCCTGGACGCTGACGCCGGCCTAACCGGGCTGTTAGCACCGGGTGTCGTTGCCTAGCGGATACGTTTGCTATACGGACTAGCTTTCGTGATTAGCAGACATTAATCCGGACGGCAGGACTCGACGCTCATGTCCAACACCATGGAACTGCGCAGCTTGACCGCGCTGCGCGGCGTGGCGGCCATGGCGGTGGTGATGCAGCATTTCTCGGCGACGGCCCAGGAGCACTCCCAGGCCGTCATCCCGTCGCTGGTGCCGCATGGCTACCTTGCGGTGGACCTCTTCTTTGCCCTCAGCGGCTTCATCATGTCCTATACCTACCTGGACCTGTTCCGGCGGGACGGCGCCAGGGCCTATGGCGGCTTCCTCGTCAAGCGTGCGGCACGCATCGTTCCGCTGAACCTGGCCGTCCTGGCGATATTCATGCTGGCTGGGATGGCGAGTGTGGCGCTGCTGGGCCGCAACATCATCTTCGCCAGCGGCAGCCTGGCCGCCGACCTGCTAGCGAACGCCCTGATGCTGCAAGGCCTGGGGATCGGCCATAACCTCAACGGCCCATCCTGGTCCATCAGCACGGAGTTCGCGGCCTATCTGTGCTTCCCGGCCCTCATCGCCGCGGCCTTCCATCGCCGCACCGCCGTCGCCGCAGGGGCGCTCCTGGCCTGCGTGGCGCTGCTCTGCCTGCTGGCGGCATCGCAGCCCCGCCTGGGCCTGGGCGCCGACGGCGTTGGGCCGGGCCTGGTCCGCTGCTTCACCGAGTTCACCCTGGGCATGCTGAGCTACCGCCTGCTCAGGTCGGAGCGGGTCGGGATCCTGGGCCAGGACGGGACGGTCGCCGCGCTGGCGGCATCATGCGCCGCGCTCATGCTGCTGCGGGTGGACCTGCCGGCGGCGCTGCTGTTCCCGTTGCTGATCGCTGCCCTGGCGGCGAATGAGGAAGGGAAGGCCGGCGGCCGGGCCGCCCGCCTGCTGTCGCATCCCTGGCTGCATTTCCTCGGCGTCGTGTCCTTCTCGACCTACCTGCTCCACCAGCTCTTCCGTCCGACTGAGCTGGCGCTGCTGCGCGTCCTGCATCCCGAGCCCCTTGGCCTGCCCGGCGCCCTCCTGTTCGCCTTGGCGGGGTCGTTTTCGGTGCTCCCCTTTGCCTGGCTCGCCTACCGCGGCATCGAGCGGCCGGGCCGGACCTTCGTGCAGCGGGCCTTCGCCCGGCGGGCCGCCTCGGCCATCGCGCCCCCAGCTCCGGGGCGCCCCTGACAAATTGCTAAACTTCCCGCCCTTGTTGCCGCCCCGGAAATCCTGTTTGGTCCGGCCCCATGAAGATATCCGTACTTGGCATCGGCTATGTCGGCGCCGTTTCCTGTGGCTGCCTCGCCTCATTTGGGCATGAGATCGTCGGGGTGGACGTGTCGGCCGACAAGGTCGCCATGCTCGCCCGCGGCCAGTCCCCCATCGTCGAGGATGAGATTGACCGCCTGATCGCCGACGGAGTCGCCGCAGGCCACCTGCGCGCCACGGCGGACATCGCCGACGCCGTCGCCAACACCGACGTGTCGTTCATCTCCGTCGGCACGCCCAGCGGCCCCGATGGCAGCGTGAGCATGCGGGCGGTGGATGAAGTCGTGGCCTCCATCGGGCGGGAGTTGCGCGGCAAGGCCGGAATGCACATCGTCGTCATGCGCTCCACCGTGCCGCCCGGCACCGCCGAGGACCGGGTGATCCCGGCGCTGGAGCAGGCCAGCGGCAAGCGGCACGGCGAAGGGTTCCGCTACTACTCCAACCCCGAGTTCCTGCGTGAAGGGTCGTCGGTGAGGGATTTTCACAACCCGCCCTACACCATGATCGGCGCGGCGCCCGGCGACGACGGCGCCATGCTGCGCGAGATCTATGCCGGGGTCGGCGGCGAAGTCCACATCGTCCCCTACCGCGTGGCAGAGGCAGCCAAGTATCTCTCCAACGCTTATCACGCCGTAAAGCTGGCCTTCGCCAACGAGAGCGGCGCGATCCTGGCAGCACTTGGCGTGGACGCCCGCGCCGCGTTCCGGCTGTTCTGCGAGGACAAGCAACTCAACATCTCGTCCGCCTACCTGACGCCGGGCTTCGCCTTCGGCGGCTCGTGCCTGCCCAAGGACATACGCAGCATGCTGGCCCTGGCCGACCAGGCCAACGTGCCGGCGCCGTTCCTCAAGCAGGTGCTGCCCAGCAATAACGCCATCATCGAGCGCACCTTCGACGCCATCGCCGCGCACGGACGCCAGCCCGTCGCGCTGTTCGGCCTGGCGTTCAAGTCGGGCACCGACGACCTGCGCGAAAGCCCGTTCGTGATCCTGGCCGAGCGCCTGCTGGGCAAGGGCTACGACCTGCGCATCTTCGACCGCTCCGTCCAGCTCGCGCGGCTGACCGGCAGCAACCGCGCCTACATCGAGCACGAGATTCCGCATCTGGAGCGGCTGCTGGCGGCGGACCCGGCGGCAGCGATGGACGGCGCCGGGCTGGTCGTGCTGGGCCATGTCGGCAAGGAGGACCGCCCGGCGCTGCTGGCCGCGCTTGGGGGCCGGCGGGTGCTGGACCTGGCGGGGATCGCCGAGGTGCGCGAGCATGCGGGGGACGCCTACCAGGGCCTGTGCTGGTGAAGCCACGGCTGCTGGTCGTCTCGCCGCGTTTCCTGTTTCCGCTGGACCAGGGCGGCCGCATACGCACGGTCAACACCCTGCGCCGGCTTAAAGGCGGCGTGTTCGACATCACCCTGGTATCGCCGGCGCCGGCCAATGCCGGAGACTGGGCGGCGGACCTCGCCAGCACCTGCGACCGTTTCCTGTCCTGGCCGGAAACGCCGCAGTCCCGGCTGGGCCAGGTGCGCGCGCTGGCTGGGCAGGTCCCGGTCGCGGTGGCGTCGGACGCCTCGGCCGCCGGGTCGGCGCTGGTGGCGGCGGAGCTGGCGAAGGCGCCGGATGCGGTGCTGGTGGACTTCCCGCACGCTGCGGTGCTGCTGCCGGACCACCTGACGGTGCCGTCGGTGATCTGGACCCACAATGTGGAGGCGGAGATCTTCGCCCGGCACGCCGAGGTCGCCCGTGGCCCGATGCGGTTGGTATGGCAGGACCAGGCGCGGAAGATGCGGCGCTTCGAGGCGGAAACGCTGCGCCGCTTCGATACCGTGATTGCGGTGTCGAAGCGGGATGCGGCGGCCCTGCGGACGGCCTACGGCCTGACCCGGGTCGAACCGGTGGAGACCGGGGTGGACACCGAGTACTACGCCTGCCACCCGCCCGCGGACGCCCCGGCGTTCGGCATGGCAGAGGGCACCGTGGTGTTCACAGGGTCCATGGACTCGCGCTCCAACATCGAGGGCGTCATCTTCCTCATGGACGAGGTCTGGCCCCTGGTGCTGCAAGGGCGGCCTGGCGCGCGGGCCATCATCGTCGGGCGCAACCCGCCGGCCGGGCTGGTGGCCGCGGCGCGGGAGCGCAAGCTCGACTGGGAGTTCACCGGCTTCGTGGACGACGTGCGGCCCTATGTCGCCCGCTCCCACGTTTACGTCATCCCGCTGCGGGTCGGCAGCGGCACCCGCATCAAGGTGTTCGAGGCGATGGCGATGGGCTGCCCCGTCGTCTCCACTACCCTGGGCGTCGAGGGCCTGGCGGTGACGGACGGCGTCCATTACCTCCGGGCCGATGCGGCTGACGCATTCGCGGCGGCGATCCTGGCGTTGCTGGACGACGCCGATACCCGGGCCACCTTGTCTGCGGTAGCGCGTGCCCTGGTGGAGTTGAAGTTCGGCTGGGCGCAGGTGACCCGGCAATTCGAGGCAATCCTCGCCGCGGTGCTGCCGGGCCGCCGGCCGAGCTAGATCAGTCTGCACCCAAATCCGACGCAAACCGATCCAGCTACTTTGTTTGCGAGCAAAGGCTTGCAGGTCCAGGCCTGATCGTTCCGCACCTGGACCTGACTGCGATATGCTCCAGGCGCTACCGCGCGGGCTGCGAGCCCAGCTTGTCGAGCAGCACAGCGGCAGCATCCACGCAGGCCCGGGTGGGCTCGTTCTCGGCGCAGCGCAGGTCAATCATCGCGCCCTCGCGCTCGAACACGAAATGCGCCCCACGGGGACCGCGCATGCCGCCGCCCATCATGCCGCCCATCATGCCCATGCGATGGCCCATCATGCCGCCCCGGCCCTCGCCGTGCATGCCGTCATGCATCCGATCCCGCATCGGGTCCGGCGCGGGGTTGTCCTGCCCGGCGGGTGGCGCGGCGGGCGGCGCTGGCGGGGGTGCCGGCTGGGCAGCAGCAAGCGTCACGCTGCCCAGCAGGGCGGCGGCGGCAAGGGCGAAGGTCTTGGTCACGATTATTCTCCTGCGAGCGGCGCGGTCTGCGCCTCCACAGTTACGCGGCGCTCGCAGCACCCCCATGCCTCCCGAAAGCGGCCATCAAGCCGCTGGCGCCGTCTGCACGAACCGGCGGTAGAACGCACCCAGCCCAATCAGGCTCAGCCCCAGCCCCAGGAAGGACAGCACGCGCCACAGCCCTTGCAGGTCCGACATGTCCAACAGGAACACCTTGGCCGTCACAAGTCCGACCAGCCCAAGCGCCGCCAGCCGCAACGGGCGCTGCCCGGTCCGCAGCCCCGCCGCCATCAGCACCGCGCCGAGCAGCAGCCAGGCGCCGGAGTAGGCCCAGGCCTCGGCGTCCGTCATCGGGTCGTTGACGATGATTGACAGCCGCCCGGGATGGAACGCTTGCCGCACTTGCAGCGTCGCCCAGGCGAACCCCGTCGCCCCGGCGAAGGCCGCCAAGGGCGGTCGCGGCGCCGGCGTCAGGCGCATCGCCAGCACGGCCAGCAGCGCCGGGACCAGGTAGGCCGGCAGCAGCGCGTTCCAAACGAGTCCAGCGCCTACGGCGGCGTTGGTCAGCGCCGGGTTGAGCAGGATCAGCGCCGTGCCGCCCGCCAACCCGGCGGCGCCGAGTATCCGCCATCCCACGCGCAGGACCGGCCGCGGCATCCGCCCATGCAGCCACGCCGTGCCCAGCGCCAGCAGCCCCAACGCATCCACCTGCGCCGCCGCCTCGCCGAACGTCGGGGCCAGAAGGTCCAGCACTCCCCCGTTTGCGGCGTGGTGGACCTGCAGCAGCACGAGCGCCGCCACAAAGGCCAGCGCCCCGCCCTCCAGCACCGCCACCACCAGGTCATCCACCCGGCGGCGGAACAGGGTTGCCGCCAGGGCGAAGCACGCGGCCGGCACGCCATAGGCCAGCAGCAGGCCATTCAGCACCGGCAGGCCGCCGACCTCGTAGCCCAGCACGTATGGGTTCAGCACCAGGCGCGCCAGCACTACCCCCGCCACGGCCAGCGCGACCCGGCGCAGCGGCACCCCGGCCGTCCCCTCGATCCACGCCAACGCCGGCAGCAGCAGCGCCAGCGCCAGGGTCAGCCAGGCGTTGCTCAGCAAGATTGCGGCGCCGAGCGCTACCGCCGCAGCTACCCCGGCAGCATGCGCGCCGGCCCGGGGGAGCGATCCCTCACGCCGAGCCAGCGCCGCGGCGGCGGTCAGCCCGGCGGCCAGCAGCAGCGCGGCCGCGGCCCAGGCGGCGTGGGACTGGAACCGCCCGGCCTGGACGTAGGCCGCCGCCAGCACCAGCACCGGAACGGCTGCGGGCAGCGCCGCCCAGGGCAGCGGGCGGGGCGACCGCCGCTCCAGGAACAGCCCAGCGCCAGCGAACCAGGCGGCCATCGCGGCGGCGGTCTCCAGGAAGGGCAGCAAGGCCTCGGGCGCCCAGGCGCCGGGCAGGATCGCCTGGACCGCGCCCTCAACCGTTATGGCCTCAGCCGTCGTGCGCCAGGGCGGCAGCGCCCAGGTCAGCAGCACTAGCAGCATCAGCCCGGCGGCGAGCTGCGGCAGGCGGGCCAAGCGCGGCTCGGCCCAGCCCTTGGCAACCGTGACCGGCGCCAGTAGCAGCACGCCCATGCGCGCCGTTGGATCGGCTGTCGCAGCCGCCAGCAGCAGCCCGGCTAGTCCCAGCACCAGCGTCGGCGCCCAGGACAGGCGGCGGCCCACGGGATGGTCCAGCGCGGCGCCGGGCAGCAGCAGGCTCAGCCCGGCGGCTGCCGGCACGAACAGGCCCGGCGCCCATGCGAGTTCGGTACTGTTGTCCAGGGCAAAGGCGGTCACCCATGCCGCGCCGGCGCCCGCCGCTGCCCAGCCCAACCAGGTCCAGGCGGTGAACCGCACCACCGCCCAAGCCGCCACGGACACAATCAGCAGGTAACCGAACAACCCAGGGATGGAGAGGTCTTCCAGCCCGACCAGCACCGGTGTTCCGAACGCCGCTGACAGCCCGACCGCACCCACCAGCGGCCCGAACCGGAGCGAAAGCGCCAGCCCAGCCAGGGATGCCGCCGCCATAAGCGTGAAGGCGGCCAAGTCCGGCACAAGCTGATATAGCGGCCCAGCGGCATAGGCGCCTGCCAGCCAAGCCCCCACCGCGCCCGCCGCCAGCGCCGCCGGAGCCTGGTCGGTCAGGGCGCCCGACGGTGGCGACCGACGGCGCAGCCACTCCGCCCCGGCAGCCAGCACTATGCCCAGGGCGGCGGCGATGGCGCAGCGCGGCCCGGGGCCAAGCCAGCCGCTCTCGACTGCCGTGCGGACCAGGAACACGCCAGCCAGCAGCAGCGCCGCGGCGCCGGTCCAGACACCCCAGCGCTGGGTCAGGGCCTGTTCCCAGTCAATGCGGGGCTTGACCGGAACGTTGAGCGGAGCCGGCGGAACAGCGTCCCGCGCCTGGGCTGGGGCAACAGCAGGCAAAGGCGCCGCCCTGGGTGGCGAGGCTGGCAGCGGCGCGGCCTGCACGCCTGTACCCGCCGTTGCTGACGGCGCCAGGGCCGCGCGCAGTTGGCGGATTTCGGCCCGCGCCTGGCGTGCCTGAACGAATGCGGCGATCGCAAGCACCCATCCCAACAGGATCAAGCCTGCCACCAGCAGAAGGTAGAATATGAGAACGTCGAACATGCGCCATGTTCACCCGGTCAGGCCGAGCGTCAAATCATGGAGCGCCGCTCCTGGCCTGATGCCGGAACGCATCAGCCGTCCCAGCCTTGCCCCCCCTCCCCCGATCCGCTACACCCCCGCCGACGCTGGCACCCCTGGAGGCCGGCGCTTTCGTCGTTTAGGAGCAAACCGTGGCCAATTTCGTGACTATCGAGGCCGAGGCGCGCGAGCGTGCAGGTAAGGGGGCGGCACGCGCATCTCGTCGGGCAGGCATGGTGCCCGCCGTCATCTACGGCGCCAAGCAGGCGGCGACCCTGATCCAGCTCGACCCCCGCATCATCGTCCGCGAGTTGACCCGCGGCGGCTGGAAGAGCCGCCTCTATGAGATCAACGTCGCCGGCGCCCCCGCCCGCGCCCTGATGCGGGAGGTGCAGTTCCACCCCGTCAGCGACAAGGCGATCCACGTGGACTTCCAGCGCCTGGCGCCGGGCGAGCGCATCCGCGTCGCCGTCACCGTACAGTTCCAGAACGAGGCGACCTCGCCCGGGCTGAAGAAGGGCGGCGTGCTGAACGTCGTGCGCCACTCCGTCGAGGTGCTGGCCGACCCGGAGAGCGTGCCGGACTTCTTCCAGGCAGACCTGGCGGCGCTGGACATCAGCGACAACGTCCGCTTCGGCGACCTGACCGGGACCGAGGGCGTGTCCCCCGTCATCACCGGACGCGATTTCGTCATCGCCACCGTCGCCCCCCCGACCAAGGGCGCCGAGCCTATCGCTGACCCGAATGCTCCGGCTGCCGCAGCCCCGGCCCGCGGCACCAAGGCGCCGGGCAAGGCCGCTGCGCCGGCCGCCAAGGCCCCGGCGAAGCCCGCCGCAAAGAAGTAACCCGTGCTGCTCTGGGTGGGCTTGGGCAACCCAGAGCCTGGCATGGCCCGCCAACGCCACAACATCGGCTTCATGGCCGTGGACGGGATCGCGCGCCGCCACGGGTTCAGCCCATGGCGGCAGCGCTTCCGCGGCCTGACTGCCGAGGGCACTCTGGGCGGTCAGCGCGTGCTGCTGCTCAAGCCCGGCACCTACATGAACGCGTCCGGCGAAAGCGTGCAGCCCGCGGCGGCGTTCTTCAAGCTGGAGCCTGCGTCCATCACCGCATTCCACGACGAGCTGGACCTGGCGCCGGGCAAAGTTCGGGTGAAGCGCGGCGGCGGCGCGGCCGGGCACAACGGGCTGCGCAGCATGGACCGTATCCTGGGCACGCCGGAGTACTGGCGTGTCCGCCTGGGCATCGGCCACCCCGGCGACAAGGCGCGCGTCCACGGCTGGGTGCTGGGCGACTTCCACAAAACGGACCAGGCGTGGCTAGCCGACCTGCTGGACGCGGTGGCGGACGCCGCGCCGATGCTGGCCGCCGGCAAGCCAGAGGATTTCATGACGCGCGTGGCGCTGCTGACGCAAGCAGGCGACGCGCGGGCAAAGGGAACGGGATAGATGGGCTTCAACTGCGGCATCGTCGGGCTGCCGAACGTCGGAAAGAGCACGCTGTTCAACGCGCTGACCGCGACGGCGGCGGCGCAGGCCGCCAACTACCCGTTCTGCACCATCGAACCCAACGTGGGCCGGGTTGCGGTGCCGGACCCGCGGCTGGGGGCCCTGGCCGCCATCGGCAAGAGCAAGACGATCGTGCCGACCAGCCTGGAGTTCGTGGACATCGCCGGGCTGGTGCGCGGCGCATCGCGCGGCGAGGGCCTGGGCAACCAGTTCCTGGCCAACATCCGCGAGGTGGATGCGATCATCCACGTGCTCCGCTGCTTCGAGGACGGCGACGTGACCCACGTGGAGGGCAGCGTGGACCCGATCCGCGACGCCGAGACCGTGGAAACCGAGTTGATGTTGGCCGACCTGGACAGCCTGGAGCGCCGCCTGCCGGCGTTGCAGAAGAAGGCCCGCGGCGGCGACCGGGAAAGCACCGTTCAGGTCGCGCTGATGGAGCCGATCTTCGCCGCGCTGCAGGCCGGCCAGCCCGCGCGCACCGCGATCCCTCCGGACCAGGTCGAGGCTGCGAAGCGCCTGCAGCTGATGACCAGCAAGCCCGTGCTGTATGTCTGCAACGTGGGGGAAGCCGACGCTGCCGAGGGCAACGCCCAGTCCGCCCGCGTGATGGCCCGCGCCAAGTCCGAGGGCGCCGGCGCCGTCGTGGTCTCCGCCGCCATCGAGGCGGAGGTGAGCCTGCTGGCGGAGGAGGACCGGCGCGAGTTCCTGGACGGCCTGGGCCTGCCCGACAGCGGCCTGGACCGGGTGATCCGCGCTGGCTACGCCCTGCTCGGGCTGCTGACCTACTTCACGGTGGGGCCGAAGGAAACGCGGGCCTGGACCATCACGCAGGGCACCAAGGCGCCGCAGGCGGCGGCGGTGATCCACAACGACTTCGAGCGCGGCTTCATCGCCTGCGAAACCATCGGGTATGACGACTATATCGCTGGCAAGGGCGAGGCCGGCGCGAAGGAGGCCGGGAAGATGCGCGTGGAAGGGCGGGAGTATCTGGTGCGGGACGGGGACGTGCTGCTGTTCCGCTTCAACGTGTAGCCGTTGCGGCTGCCGTCCATGAAGCCGTTGTCGCGAAACGCCCTAGCGGCGCGGCAGTCCAAAGACCGCCAGCAACAACCCCCCCGGCCCGTGATGGAGGCGGCACCCGCCTCGCAATGACAGGTCCAGGCGCCCCACCGCAGCATTGCCCCATGCCTGAGACCCCCTGCTTAGCCGTCTTGTATGCCCGTGAACCCAACCTGCCCGTCGCCGAATTCCGCCGGGTGCTGGCGGAGTCCGGCCTAGGCGCGCTCCGTCCCGTGGACGATACGGCACGGCTGCAAGCGATGCTGGATGGCGCCGGGCTGATCGTGACCGCGCGGCTGGACAGCCCGGGCCATCCTCTCGTCGGCATCGCCCGGAGCATCACCGATGACGCGTGGTGCTGCTACCTGTCCGATTTGGCCGTCTGCGCCTCAGCGCAGCGGATGGGGATCGGCCAGGGATTGCTGGACGAAACCCGGCGGCAGATCGGGCCGGGCGTGACCCTGGTATTGATCTCAATAGATGGCGCCGTCGGCTTCTACGAGCGCGTCGGGATGTCCCGGCTCGATACCGCATTCTGGCGGCAACGGGAGCAGTAGGGTCCGATGTCCGGGACATCTGCAGGAATGCCGGGCATGCAGGTCAAGGCTGCGTATCTCCGCGGCATCCCGGCAGCGCCGCCGCCAATGGGCCGGGGATCAGGAGGCAAGCCGCTCAGGGCCGTCCGCCGGCAGCTACCACTCCATCAGGTAGTCAAGGGTGCCGCGGTTGGCACGGCCCTTCTCCCAGACGGCGGCTATCTGCGGATGGGCATAGGAACTGACATAGGCACACAGCCCGGCATCAGCGGGGAATGTTCCTTGTAGCCGCAGGTTGGATTACGGGCAGCTATTGCAACTCCGGCAGGTCCGCTACCAGTGCCGCCAGCGTCGCCTCCACCGGCTCGGCATCCGCGGACCCCAGCAGCACCGCGCCAGCTCGTTGCGCGATCGCGCGCAAGCGCCTGAGCGCAGCGTCGGCCGTCAGGCCCCCACCTTCTGCAACGCGCAGCACGCGCAGGACTGACAGTCCCACGAAGGCGAACATCTCGGTCAGCAACGTCGGCAACCCCGCCGCCTCGGTTTCCCCCAAGGGGCAGCGTGCGATGACGCTGGCGCCCAACTGCTCCGCGGTGTTCCAGCCGCCGATCAGGGGATGCGACGGGTCAGCGCCTGAGAAGATGCCGCTCAGCCGGTGCATCTCCGCCTCGCACGCATCGTGCGGCACCGCGCCGCCGGCGCGGGCGATCAGCAACGCGACGTAGCCGTCCACCAGTCCCTGCACCACGGCGGGACTGCCGAGGTAGTTCGGATGGTCCGCCCGCTCCAGCGCCGGCCCGGCTGGCCCGGCGGCGGTGCGGGCGCCCCACTCCTGACGCAGCGCCTCCCCATACCGCAGCAACGGCTGGCGCCGGTCCGCCAGGGCATATCCGCCGGCCAGCGCCGCCATATCGGCGTGGAAGCGGTGCACCCGGCCGGCGCGCAGCAGCCCGAGCCACCAAGTGGCGCGGCGAGCCATCCAGGCCGGGCTGATCGGCGGCGGCAATGGCCAGCCATCGCGGGATGTACGGCGCGTCGGTCGAGGCCCGCGGCCAGCGGGCGTGATCATTTGGCTCATGCTGCGCTGACTCATTCCTGGGCTGGGCATCGGTGGGTAAGACCGCAGACCGTAGCAGGTTCCATGCGCCCGGCTGCAACCCTTGGCACCCGTAATGGTTATGCCCGGGGCATGATGCGGCAAGACGCCGCTTTTGGCAGGAGACTTCGCATGGGCATTCTCGACTCGATCCTAGGCAGCGTGATGGGGAGCAGCAACGCCGCATCATCCCCGGTTGGCGGCATTCTCGGCTCCTTGCTGGGCGGCGGCGGCGGCGGCGGCGGGGCCGGTGGGATGTTGGGCAACATGCTTGGCGGTGGCCAGCAGCAGCAAGGCGGCGCCCTGGGTGGCCTGCTGCAAAAGTTTCAGCAGGCAGGAATGGGGAACGTCGCGAATTCCTGGGTCAGCAATGGGCCGAACCAGCAGGTCAGCCCGGACCAGTTGCAGCAGGTATTCGGCCAGCAGCAGGTAAATCAATGGGCGCAGCAGTCCAACATGCAGCCGCATGACCTGCTCAGCCAGTTGTCGCAGTATCTTCCGCACGCCGTGGACCACATGACGCCGAACGGCCAGATGCCGGAGGGCGATGCCTTCTCCGGCGCCGGTGTGAACATGGGCAGCGGTGGTGGCTCGCAGGCGGCGTCGGGCGACGACCCGTTCAGCGGTTCCGGCACCAACCTCGGCTCCCGCCGGGGCTAATTCCTGTAGGCGGCGGTCCGCACCGGGCCGCCGCTACGGACTGCCGATTTTAAGGCCCGCGTTGGCGAAGCGCGGATAAAATCCGGCTAGGGCAGCGACAGTCGCTTCCAGCAGTTGGTTACCGGCTTCTACCGTCGCTGCGGCGGGGTCTCCCGTGTATCCAGGATCGCCCGCCGGAAATAACGCGGCATATGCAATGCCGGACCCTGCCAGCAGGTCTTCCCCATCCACGTAGGCTGGCACCAGGCGCGGCGGCAGGCCGTCAATGCGTCCGGCAATCCGTTGCCGCTCGTCGGGCCGCAGCGCCAGTTGCATTGCAGTCTCGTAGGCGCAGGCGTGGCCCACTCCTTTCCTCACCCCGGGGATTGCCGCCAGCAGTTCCGGCCCGCCCACGGCGAAGTAGGTGACTGCGCCGACGCGCCGGCCCCGGCTGACCAATTCCGTGCATGCCGCCGTCAATGGACCGATGTTGCCGCCATGGCCGTTCACGATCAGCAGCCGGTCGAAGCCGGTGCGGTGCAGGCTGTCCGCCACATCCGAGACCAAGCCCATGAAGGTGCCCAGCGACAGCGAGATAGTGCCGGGCCAGGCCAGGTGATGCGGCGAGAAGCCGAACGACGGCGGCGGCAGCACCAAGACGTGCGGCGCACCGCACCGCTCCGCCGCCAGGGTGGCGACTCGGTAGGCGGACAGGGTATCAGTGTCCACCGGCAGGTGGTTCGAGTGCTGCTCGACGCTGCCGACCGTCAGCACCGGCAGGGCGCCGGCATCGCGGGCGGCGGCGATCTCCTGCCGGGTCAGGGCACCCCAGTCGTGCGTGCGGCGCCAGGTTTCCATCCCTTACTCCTCCAGTTCAATGCTCAGTCGGCGCAGCTCGGCTGTGTGCGGGTGGGTGATGCGTCCGGCCCGCAGGTCATCCGTGGTCAGCTTCTCCACGATCTCGCCCGCCTGCATGACGCCCAGCGCGTCGCATAGGTGCGCCACGACGGCCAGGTTATGGCTGACCAGGATGTAGGTCAGGCCGCGCCGGGCCTGCAGGTCGCGCAGCAGGTTCAGCACCTCGGCCTGCACGGATACGTCGAGGGCGCTGGTCGGCTCGTCCAGCAGCAGCACCTCCGGCTCGGCCATCAGGGCGCGGGCGATGGCGACACGCTGGCGCTGGCCGCCGGAGAGCTGGTGCGGGTAGCGGAAGCGGGTTGCGGGCGCGAGCGCCACGTCCTGCATGGCCCGGGCGATGCGGGCGTCGCGGTCGGGCAGGCCATGCACGTCCAGCGGCTCGCTCAGGGCGCGGTCCACGGTCTGCCGGGGGTGCAGCGAGCCGTAGGGGTCCTGGAACACCATCTGCACCCGGCGGAAGAACGCGCGGTCCCGCCGGGGCGTCAGCGCCATGCCGTCCACCGACATCCGCCCGGTCCAGTCCGGGTTCAGGCCGGACAGGGCGCGCAGGATGGTACTCTTGCCGGACCCGCTTTCTCCCACCAGCCCAAAGCTGCCGCCGCGCGGCACCGCCAGCGACACGCCGCGCACGACCTCCGTGTCGCCGAAGCGGACACGCAGGCCGTCCACGGCGATCATGCCGCCAGCCATGCCGGGTCGCGCTGCATCACCGGCAGGCGGTCACGGGGATGGGTCAGGCTGGGCATGCACTCCAGCAGGCCGCGGGTGTAGGGGTGCTGGGCGTGGGCCAGTTCTCCCGCTTGCAGGGTTTCCACCACGCGCCCGGCATACATTACGGCGACGCGGTCGCAGAAGTGGCCGACCAGCGGCAGGTCGTGGCTGATCAGCAGCAGGCCCATGCCTCGCCGGCTGACCAGGTCCTCCATCAGGCGCAGGATCTCCGCCTGCACCGTGGCGTCGAGCGCGCTGGTGGGTTCGTCGGCGATCAGCAGCTCCGGGTCGGGCGCCAGCATCATGGCGATCATCACCCGCTGGCCCATGCCGCCGGACAGCTCGTGCGGATACAGCCCGGCGACGCGGGCTGGGTCGCGGATCAGCACCTGGGCCAGCAGGTCCACCGCCGCCGCGGCGGCCAGGCGCTTGCTGCCGCCCTTGTGCCGGCGCCAGGCCTCGGCGACCTGGGCGCCAGCGGTCATCACCGGGTTCAGGGAGTATTTGGGGTCCTGCAGGATCAGCCCGGCGCGCTTGCCGCGTATGGCGCGCATCCCGCGCTCGCTGGCGGTCAGTATGTTGATCCCGTCGAAGGCCAGCCGGTCCGCCTGCACCCGGGCGCCGGCCGGCAGCAGCCGCAGCAGGGAGCGGGCGGTGAGCGACTTGCCGGAGCCGCTTTCGCCGACGATGCCGAGCTTTTCCTGTTCAAGCGTGAGGGACACGCCGCGGACGGCCTCGCTCCAGCCTTGGGGGGTGGGGAAGGCGATGCGGAGGTTCTGGATTTCAGCGAGCATGGGGGTGTCGGCTCGACGCGCGGAAGGCCGCCCGCATCACCGAAGCACTACGGGAAGCGCCACCACGATGTCCGGCGCAGCGGAAAGCGGCACCTGGTCGCCGCCCCGGTATGTCGCCTCCTCGGCATACCCGCCACCTTCCGGCCGCTTGTAGGCGTCCACCACGCGCCCCTGCAGGTCCACGATCCAGTATTCGGGGATGCCCGCCCCCGCATACAACGGCAGCTTCATCTTCCGGTCGTAGCGGAGCGAGCTGTCCGCCACCTCCACCAGCAGCAGCGCATCGGCCGGGGTGGGCCGTGTCCCTTCAAGGTAGAAGTCGGCCCGGTAGCGGAACACCGCGAAGTCCGGCTGCGGCACGCTCCAGCGGTCCAGCCGGATCGAGTTCTGGACCGACACGATGGCCTTGCCTTGGCACGCCAGCACCAGCGCCTGTGTCAGCGCGTTCACCGCGCCTTCATGGTTTTGCCCAATCGGCGCCATGTCCATGATCTCCCCGCGGATCAGTTCCACCCGATCCTGCTTGCCCAGGATGCCGGCAAGGATCATGCGGTCGTAGTCATGCACGTCCAGCTTGTGCCGGGTAGGCATCTCGGGAGCATCGTTCATGGCGCACCTCCTCCTTTGATCCTACCACGCCCTGGCGCCTTCAACCCCCTGCCTTTGGGTCCAGCACATCCCGCAGCCCGTCGCCCAGCAGGTTGAAGGCTAGGCTGGCGACGAAGATCGCCACCCCCGGCGCCAGCGCCACCCACCACTGCTCCAGGATGAAGCGCCGGGCGGTGGCGATCATCGCGCCCCATTCCGGCGATGGCGGCTGCGCGCCCATGCCCAGGAAACCCAGCCCGGCGGCGGTCAGGATGATGCTGCTCATGTCCAACGTCACCCGCACCACCAGGCTCGGGATGCAAAGGGGTGCGATGTGGCGCAGCACGATCCGGCCCGCGCCGGCCCCGGTCAGGCGCACGGCGGCGACGAAATCCGCGCCGCGGTAGCCCAGCGTTTCCGCCCGCGCCAGCCGGGCATAGGGCGGCCAGGCCGTGAGCGCGATGGCGGCGATGGCGCTGGTGACGCCAGGGCGGAGCGCGGCGACGAAGGCCAGCGCCAAGACCAGCCTGGGAAAGGCTAGGAACACATCGGTGACGCGCATCAGCAGCCGGTCCCAGATGCCGCCGGCATAGCCCGCGACGCAGCCGACCAGCAGGCCCAGCGGCGCCACCAGCAGGACGACGGCGACGACCATGCCGAGGGTGATCCTGCCGCCATACAGCAGGCGCGAATAGATGTCGCGCCCAAGCTCGTCCGTGCCCAGCCGGTGTGCAGCGGATGGGCGGGCCAGACGGTGGGCCAGGTCCTGCGTGCTGGGGTCGTAGGGCGCCATCAGCGGTGCCGCCAGGGACAGCACCACCAGCGCCAGCGCCACCAGGAGCCCGATCATCGCCAGCGGGTTGCGCCGGAACGACAGCCACACCCGGTAGCGCCGGCCCCAAGCGGCCTGGGAGCGAGACGCTGGGGCGTCGGTGAGCAGCCAGTCGCGGGAGGCAGTCATGGGCAGGAGCGTGCGTGCCGCTCCCTCTCGCTCCGGGAGAGGGTTGGGGTGAGGGAAAGGCCGCAAGCACTGCATGTTCCAGGGACGACCCTGCTTGGCCCAGACTGGGAGGGACCAGTCGTTGCGGCCTCCCACACCCCAACCCTCAACCGGAGGGAGAGGGAGCAGGACAGCGCCCTGCGCGCCATCATCGCATCCGCGGGTCCAGCACCCGGTACATCAGGTCCGCCAGCAAGTTCAGCGCCACATAGGTCAGCCCGACCACCAGCGTTGCCCCCAGCACGGCGTTCATGTCGGCGTTCAGCAGGCTGCCAGTCAGGTACTGCCCCAGGCCGGGCCAGGAGAAGATCGTCTCCGTCAGCACTGCCCCCTCCAGCAGCCCGGCATAAGTCAGCGCCAGCACCGTCACCAGCCGCACCAGGATGTTGCCGAAGGCGTGGCGCCACACGACGGAGGCCGCCGACAGCCCCTTGGCCCGCGCGGTGATCACCCACTCCCCCCGCAGCGCGTCCAGCATGAAGCCGCGCGTCATCCGCGCGATGTAGGCCATGTTGGACAGGCCCAGCACCAGCGCGGGCAGCGCCATCTGCCGCAGCGCGTCCCGGAAGGCATCCCACTGCCCCGCCAGCGCTGCATCCACCAGCAGCAGCCCGGTCCGCTGGTCCACCATCCCGTCGAACATGATGCCCTGCCGACCCGGCCCCGGCGCCCACTGCAGGGTTGCGTAGAACACCAGCAGCGCCAGCAGCGCCAGCACGAACACCGGCAGCGAGTGCCCGGACAGGCATACCACCCGGATCACCATGTCCACCCAGCTGCCCTGCCGCACCGCCGCCCACACCCCCAGCGGCACGCCTACCAGCACCGCCACCAGCAGCGCCGCCGTCGCCAGCTCCAGCGTCGCCGGGAAGAACCGGGCGATGTCGGACGTCACCCGGTTGCTGGTCATCACCGACCGCCCGAGGTCGCCCTGACCGAGCTGCCCGAGGTAGCGCACGAACTGCTCCGGCAGCGGACGGTCCAGGCCCAGCTCCAGCCGGGTGCGCGCCACCACGTCGGCCGGGGCACGGTCGCCGACGATGGCCAGCACCGGGTCAATCGGCACGACGCGGCCGATCAGGAAGGTGATGAGAACCAGGCCGAACAGCGTGATCGGCACGCTGGCCAGGGTCGCGGCCAGCCCCCGGAAGCGGCGCACGCGCGGAGGCTTAAGCCTTCTGCAGCCCGTCGTATCGGCTGCGGTCGGACAGCAGCGCCAGGTCCAGGCCGGTCACGCCCTTCTTCATGGCCGCGACCTCGATCTGCTGCTGCAGGATGACGAAGGGGCTGTGTTCCCGGTGGTCCCGCTGCAGCGCCTCATACAACTCGATCCGCTTCTCCCCGTCCCGCTCCTTCAGGGCGGCGATGGCGCGGGCGGTGAACTCGTCGTCCTTCCAGTTGCTGCGCCAGGCGAGGGTGCGGTTCTTCTGCGCCTCGGAGTTGTCGGTGTTGATGTTGAAGGTTTCGGCATTGCTGTGCGGGTCAATGTAGTCGGACCCCCAGCGCACCATCGCCATCTGGTGCTGCCGGGCGCGGGTCTTGGTGATGACCTGGCGCTGCTCGCCGGCGATCAGAGTCACCTTGATGCCGATCTCCGCCAGGTTGGCCTGGATCGCCTGCGCCACGTCCGGGGCCGGCGCGCTGGTGTCGTGGTCCAGCGTGACCTCGAAGCCGCCGGGGACACCGGCCTCCGCCAGCAGCGCCTTCGCCTTGGCCACGTCATGCTGGAACGGCAAGTCGTTCAACGCGCCCGGAAAACCCTTGGGCAGGAACGCCTGATGCGGCTCGTAGGTGCTGGGGGTGATGTTGGCCGAGATGCCCTTGTAGTCCACCGCCCACTTGATTGCCTGGCGCACCCCGGGCTTGGACAGCATCGGGTGGTTCTGGTTCAGGGCGATATAGTTGACATACGACTTCGGCGAGGTCAGCAGCGCATAGGCCGGATCCTTGCCCAGCGTGACCAACTGGTCCGGGCTGAGCGTGCGGGCGATGTCTATGTCGCCGCGCTGCAAGCCCAAGAGCTGCGCCGAGGGATCGGGGCGGTGCAGCAGCACGACCCGCTTGATCTTCGGCGGATGCGGGTGGTTCGGGTTGGCGTCGGCGGTGACGTTCTCGCTCGCCCGCCATTGCCGCAACTGGAACGGGCCGGACCCGGCGCCGTTGCCGGCCTTCAGCCAGGCGTTGCCCAGGTCGTCGCCGGCCGCGTGGGACATCACGGTCTTCTTGTCCACCACGCTGCCGACCAGCGCCGACAGGCAATACAGCAGGAAGGAGGGCGACCCGGCCTCCGCAATCTGCAGCACCAGCGTGTTCTCATCCGTCGCCCGGATGCGCTCGGCGACGTTCGCTGGGGTGAAGCCGAACTGGTTGATGATGAACGCCGGCGACTTGTTCAGGATCACGGCGCGTTGCAGGGAGAACGCCGCGTCCTCCGCCGTCACCGGGTTTCCGGAGGCGAACTTGCGCCCGCGCACCAGGTGGAAGGTGGTGGTCAGTCCATCGGCGCTGGTCTCCCACCGCTCGGCCAGGCCCGGGTTGATGGTGGCTGGGTTGGATAAGTCCGGCAGCACCAGCCGGTCGTAGCAGTTGCCCAGCACCTCCTCGCCGCTGAACTCGAAGCTTTCTTGGGGGTCCATGCTGACGATGTCGTCTATAGAGATGCCCATGACGACCAGGTCGCGCGGGGTCTGCGCCCAGGCGGCGGCATTCCAAAGCAACGGGCTGGCGCTCAAGGCGCCCAGCAGGGTGCGGCGGTACATGGCTAATCTCCTGTTCGTGCAGGTCAGCCTATCGCCCGTGCCGCTGACACGGAAGCGCTGATGCACTGGGCAACGCCGCCGTTTCCGCGATGCGGCTGTGGCCTGCCTTGAATGGGGGCAGGCTCACATGCGTTTGCACAGGCTCAGAAGGGATTGAGGACGTACGACGGGATGGTGATGGCGTGGTCCACCGAATCTGGACCCTGTTACCTAGCGAAAGGTGACGGCGCTCTTCCGCCCTACGACGTTCATACGCATGAGCGGCCTTGGACTCTAGCTAGGCGTCCTCGGGGGCAGGTCGTCCTTGGGGATAGGCTGGAAGACCGTCGCCTATGATGTCCCAGGGTAAACATGCCGCCGTCTGGGTATGGTCGCGCGGCGGAACTGCCGCGGGATCATCCAGGCTGCATGTTGTCACGTCCACCTCGCCCGGCGTGCCCTCATAGGTCAACGAGGTGCCGCAGGCTGCACAGAAATAGCGCACCACGCCTGGACTGGACTGGAAGGCGGTTGGAGTGCCGGCTATCCACCGGAATGCTGACGCGGGGACCGTGAACCATGCCACGGTAGCTGCGCCGACCGCCCGCCCGCCGGCAGTCGGCGCAGTGGCACACGGTTTCATGGAACGGCACGGCGGCTGCTTGATAGCGCACCGCGCCGCAAAGACAGCCGCCGGCCAGCATCCTAGCGGTAGGCCCGGCCCAGCACGTAGCCGGTCAGCACCGCCACCCCAAGCGCCAGGAACGGCTGGTCGCGTATGCGGTCGGACAGCGCGTCCGCCCCGTCATTGGCCTGCTGGACCTTGTCGCGGGCGGTGGCGACAGCGCCGCGGACGGCATCGGCTCCTTGGCGCAGCGGCGGCATCACTGCATCCCGCACGTTTGCGGCAGTCTCCTTCATGCTGGAGGCCGTCTGGTTGACGGTATCCGACACGTTGGCGGCGACGTTGGCGGCGGTGTCGGACACCTGCTGCTTCGCGGCGGCGACCTGTGGCGCCGGATCGGAGGCGCGCAGGCCGTCCAGCTTGTCGCGCAGCTCGGCGGCTTCTTCGGAGGGGGACTTGTCCGTGCTCATGGCGTTGGCTCCTTGTTCAAGCGGTATTCTAGTAATGCGCGGGGTCCGCCGGGGTTGCAGCGTGGCGCGGGCAGCACATGCGCAGGCCGATCTCGGCCCGCGAGCCATGATCCCGCTGCCGTTAGGCGCGCAGGCTTGCTACAATCCATTCATGCGCCTGATCCTCTTGTGCCCTGCCCTGATCCTTGCGCTGGCGTCCGCCTGTCCAGCCGAGGCTTTCCCGCCAACTCCGGTCCCGTCGCCTGTCGCTCCGCCGGTCGCCGCCCCGTCCGAGCCGGCGCCGCTGGACGAGGTGTCGCGCGAGGTCGAGGTGCTGCGCCTTCGCCAGGCCATGCAGCGCGAGGTGCCGAAGCTGGTCACCCGCACCCCGGCGCAGGACGCCCAATGGATCGCCCTGGCGCGGGTGGAAACGGCACTCTCCGGCTTCGTGCCCGACCGGTCGCAGCTCCTGGCCGTCGTGGACCGGAACCCGCGCGTGCAGGCCCTGGCGGTCGTGATGGCGGCGCCGGACGTGGACTGGAAGGTAATCGGCGTGGCCCATGTGTCCACTGGCTCCACCGGGCGGTTCGACCATTATGTGACCCCGCGCGGGGTGTTCCACGTCACCGACGCCATCCTGGGCTTCCGGGCCGAGGGCACGGAAAACGAGAACGGCATACGTGGGCTCGGCGCCAAGGGGTTGCGGGTCTGGGATTTCGGCTGGCAGCGCGCCATGAAGGGCTGGGCGGAGGCGGCGGGCAAGCCCGACAGCACGCCCATCCGCCTGATGATGCACGCGACCGACCCGGACAAGCTGGAGCAGCGCATCGGCCAGCCGGCGTCCCAGGGCTGCATACGCCTCTCGACCATGCTGAACCGCTTCCTGGACCTGCACGGGGTGCTGGACTCCGAGTATGAGCGGGTGGCCGCGACCGATGGGCGTTTCCGCGCCCTGCTGCTGGCGGACCGGGTGCCGTCGCCGCTGGCCGGCAATACCCTGGTCGTCGTGGACAGCGCCGCCCGGCCCGGCAGCGTGGACAAGCTGGGCGACGTGGCGATGGCCACCACCGGCAAGTAGCAACCCGCCGCCGCGCCGGGGCGTAACATCCGGAGCAACCGGAGCGCGCGCCCAATGCCGCAGATAAAGCTGTTCCTGGCCGACGTGGACGGCACCTTGGTCACGAAGGAGAAGGTGCTGACGGAGCGAGCGGTCGCCGCCGTGCATCGGCTGGAGGAGGCCGGCATACGCTTCGCCGTCACCTCCGGCCGCCCGCCGCGGGGGATGGCGATGCTGGTGGAGCCGCTGAAGCTGCAAGGCGTCATCGCCGGGTTCAACGGCGGGGTTTACGTAAATCCCGACCAGTCCGTGATCCTGTCGCGCACGCTGGACCCGGGCGCGGCGCGCAAGGCGTATGACGCCATACGCGACCACGGCCTGGATGCCTGGGTTTATACCGCCGAGGATTGGATGATCAGGGACCCCAAGGCCCCGCACGTGGACCGCGAGGCCCACACCGTCCAGTTCGGCCCCAAGGTGGTGGACGACCCGGCAACGGGCCTGGACCGCGCCGTGAAGATCGTCGGCGTCGGCGATGACCTGCCGCTGGTGGAGAAATGCGAGGGGGACGTGCAGCGCGCCCTGGGCAACACGGTGTCCGCCGCCCGGTCGCAGCCCTACTACCTCGACGTGACGCACCCGGAGGCCAACAAGGGCGCCGTCGTCGCCTACCTCGCGGAGCATTACGGCATCAGCCCGCACGAGATCGCCACCATCGGCGACATGCCGAACGACGTGCTGATGTTCAAGCCGAGCGGCATGTCCATCGCGATGGGTCAGGCGTCGCAGGAAGTGCGCGACGCCGCGACGCATGTGACGGACAGCTACGAGGACGAAGGGTTTGCCAAGGGTGTGGAGCGGTTCGTGTTGGGAGACCCGGCGTAACCCGCGCCCTTGACCGCACTGCCCGTCATCTACGCCGGGCCGGAAGCTTCGTTACCGCCCGCTGCCCCGCCGCCAATGGGCAAATTGCTCGAGCAGGGCGGCCCGCTGCTGGGGCGTGAGGTCCGCCGCAGCCGAGCCAGCGGCAAGGAAACTGCCGAACTCCTGCTGCAATCCCTTGTTCCGCATTGTAGCGACCTGCTCGGCGGCGGCTGCGAACCTCGTCCAGCCCGGCACCTCGGCGGCAAGGTTCACCTCTTTCCACTTGGGATGCGCCGGCGGCGCCTGCAGGTGGTCGAACTGGGCGAAAAGCTCGGTCACGAGCCGCGTGATCTGGCGATACCGGGCACTGCCAGCCGGCCAGGCATAGACCGCCATCACCGCGCCAACCGCCAGCGTGTCCACCGACTGGCCGTTTGCGACCAGGTTCGGGTAGTCCGCGCTGGTGAGGCTTCCCGGGGCGTAGGTTTGCAGCAACTGCTCCTTGTCCTGAGGCAGGCTGAGGAAGTGCAGCCCCAGATCGTCCGGCAATGCCTTGAACATATCCACCGGCTTGCCGGCGACGCGCACGACGGCGGCGATCTCGCCGCGTTTCAGGCGTTCGATGGCCACATCCTGCGGCTCCCCGGTGAGGGTCACGGGAATGCCGAGCGCCGCAAACAGGACGCGCGCCGTAAGCGTTGATCCGGACCTGGGCAGGTCCGCGTTGACCGTCTTGCCCTTGAGGTCCTCAAGCGTATGCACCTGGGGTCCGGCGACGATGTGGACCTCCTCGTCATAGAGCTTGGCGATATACTGGATCGCCCGCTCTCCCCCCGGCGGCAGGAGATGCTCGCGCCGCACATAGGCCAGGGCATCCGCCTGCATGATCGCGACGTCCACCCCGCGCAAGTGCAGGAGGTCGTCAACGTTCTGCACCGACCCTTGGCCGACGATAGGCACCACCCGCAGGCCGGGCTTGTTCAGCGCGCTGGCTAGGTCGCCGGCGATACGCAGGTAGGTGCCCCCTATGGCGGCACCCTCCACGCCGACCACGCTCGCCTCGGCTTCGGCCTGGCCCGCTGGCAGGGGCGCCCGCTGGGCTGCTGGGTAGCGGGTTTGACCCTGAGCCACGCTAGCCAGGGCGGCGCAGAGCGCAGCGGCGAGGAGGACGGGCTGGATACGAGTCATCGTGTGCTCCCCGATCAAGGTTTTTTGGATGGCGTGAGTTGCCGTGCCCGCGCCCGCCACGCTTCGGCTTGCGCCGGGTCGGGCCTGATCCCTATTGCGCCGATGCGGCTCAACTGCTCTGCATCGAAAGTTTGGGCCATGCCTTCGGCGCATGAGGCGCAACCGGCCTCGGCGCCCCGCTGGAAGAAACGGCGGGCGCCCGAGATGTCGCCATTGCCCAGAGCGGCGGTGCCTTGCCGGTGCAGCAGGTCAAGGAGCGCCGGGGAGGCTTGGGGCACCGCGGCCGCAGCGGGCAAAACGGGTGCGGACGGAGCGGGTGTGGACGGGGCCGGCGCGGGCACGGGCGAGGCCGGTGCAGGCGAGACGGGCGCGGGCGGGGCGGGTGCAGGCAATGCGAGCGTGGGCAAGGCGGGCGTGGGCGGGGCCAGTGCAGGCGAGACAGGCGTGGGCGTGGCGGGCGCAGGTAAAGCCGGCGCGGGCGAGGCCGGCGAGGCTAGGGCCGGTATCGGCGGGGGTTGCTGGGCTTCTACGCCGGACTCCCTGACTGTCGGCTCGGATGGCTCCGCGGACTGGCTTTCGATTGGGGGAGGCAGGGGGGTGGCAGGTGTCGGGGCTGCTGTCGGCGCGGCGTCCTGCCCTGGCGTGACGTCCGTCGAGTCAAGATACCTGGAAAGTTCGTTCACGGCGGCAAGACCGTCGTCGCTCGCGTTTGGCAGCGCCTTCGCGATCTCGAACAGCGTCCTGGACAGCCCGGCTGGGCTGCGAGCTTCGGCATACGCGTGTGCCTCGCCGACCAGGCGGCGGATTGTGTCGTCTGCCTCGTTCGCCTGCGCCGAGCTGGCTACAAGCACGAGAAGGCCAGCAATGCACCTGTTCACGACCATCAACTTGGTTTGGTCATGGCAAATGTCCAAGCGACATGCAGGGTTTCTATTTTGACCGCTCCCAAAACAGCGACGTTTGGTGGACGCCCGTCTCCGCCACTTGCCGTTTGCTGACCATCAAGTCAGCCGCTTGCCGCTTGCATTCCTTCCCATAGGACCGTGCTGCCGCCCCCTTGTCCTGGTCCTGCTGATCCACCGGACGCCTCCAGCCCGAATTTTACACCGGAACGTTCATTAATGCGACAACATATCGAACGGTCACCGCGGGCCGTTTCGCAGGCGTTGCCGGGTTGATGGTTGAGGCGCCGCCGAGGGCTTACAGCTGATTAGGACTTCACGTTGCGGACGCGCCGGCGGCCATTTTGCGCCAGGTGCGGAGGGCGGCGTCGCGGGTGGCGCACTGGCTGAATGGGCGGGCACGGGCCAAGACGCGCACCACGCGCTTCGCCGCCCTGGCCCAGGACGCCCAAATCCGCAGACAGCATCAACGCCTAGCCAGGATGCCTGCCGGCTTGCGCCGTCCCGCGCCAGGCCGCACATCGGGCGGCATGACGCCCACGATCCGCACCCTGTCCGAGCGCAAGGCCGCCGCTGCCGCAGCCAAGGCCACAGCGCTGGACCGTCTGCGCCCCGCGTTGGCGGACGCCGCACGGGAGCTAGGCGGGCGGTTCCTGCTGTATGGCTCCGCGGCGCAGGGCAGGCTGCGCCACGACAGCGACATAGACCTGCTGCTGGACTTCCCCGACGACGCTGCAACGACGGCGGCTTGGGACGCCGCCGAGCGCGAATGCGCCGGCCTGGGGCTGGAATGCGACGCACGCCCATTGGCCTGGTGCGGCGCCGGGTTCCTGCAGCATGTCCTGCCCGGCGCGGTGCCGCTGGGATGAGCGATGCGCGCTGGTTCGAGGTGGATGGAGATATAGCAGCGGCGACCGGACATCTCGCGCGGTCAGTGGAGCTTTATGATGCAGGAGGTTTTGCCGGGGACGACCTGGACGCCTACCGGGCACGGATGGCCTTCATGCATGCCATGCAATCTGGCCATACGTCCCTGGAGTCGGCGCAGCTCCGCATCCTGGACTTGCTCGCCGAGGAGGCGCCATCAGGCTGCGATTGGCACGCTGACCTGATCCAGCGCGCCAGCCGCCCGATACCGGGCCGCCCCGCCATCCTGCCAGCCTCCGTTGCACAGGCCGCCAACGAAACCCGGGGGTTCCGGCATGTCGTCATAGGGAACTACGGCGGATTCGACCCTGGCCTGGTGCGTCCTGCTGTGCAGGCGGCACGATGCCTTGCGGACGAATTGACCGCCGTCGTCGCCGTGTTCCGGCAATCCGTAGACCCGGAGTAGAAGCCGGCTGCCTCGCGGCGGTCAGGCCACCGTGCGGCGCTGGACGCCCACGGGCAGGGCATCCAGCCGGGCCATCTCTCCGGCCCTGAACAGGGCGGGGTCACGCAGGAACGCCTCGGCCATCGGCATGGCATCCAGGCCCCAGAACACCTCGCCTGCAATCACCAGGCTGGGCACGCCGAACACCCCGGCGGCTACGGCCTCTGCCGTCCAGGCGCGCAGACGTTCCTTTGCAGCGGGATCGTTGCTGCCCGGCAATGCGGCGGGATCGCCGCCATGTGCCCAGATATGGTCGAAGGCGGCGCGGACCACCGTCGGATCGGGGCCGTCGGCGGACGCCAAACCGCGCAACGCCTCCAGGCTGCGGAACGGGTGCGCCGGCGGGAAACAGAGCGGCATCCCGGCCTGGTCCGCGAGGAACTGGCACAGCCGGTAGGTATGGCGGCGCTTCGGCGGCACCTCCGCCGGACCAAGCCCGCCCCAGTGCTGCAGGATGGCGCCCAGCACCACGGGGCGGAAACGGACGGGGTGCCGGGCCGCCAGCCGCTCCACCGCGGGCAGGGCAAGATAGGCGAAGGGTGAGACGAGGTCGAAATACCAAGTCAGCATTGAGGCGCGCCCCTGCCCGTCGTGCGCTCGGGTGTTGAAAAGCCGTCGCACGCCTGGCACTCAACGACCATGCTACCCCGTTTCGTTATTGCACAGTACGATCCAAACTCTGGTCGCCGGCAAGGGTTGTTTCAGGCGGCCTTGGCGCTGAAGCGGACAGGCACGCTGTCGGTTGCGGACCACGATACCCTTGAGGGCATCCTTGCCTGGTTTGGAAAAAATCTCCAGACCCCGAACAAGTCAACACTGTCCAACCATCCAGGGCGGCAGCCGCAGGCGATCTGCCGGTTCAAGGACAGCGCTATTAACCACATCGCGAACATGCGCGAGTATGGGCTGGTGTTAGAGCGGTATGGCTGGATGGTGGAGGAGTTGAGGACTAAGCGCCCCGGCTATGTCGTTTACCAGGACCGTCATCAGATTGCGGCCTATCCCTTCGCCGACACCCCGACCTGACGCACGGCTTTACCCTGCCAGCTTCCGCGCCAGATCCACCAGGCTGACCTTCTCGCTGCCTGCCGCCGCCAGCGCCTCGGCGGTCAGCAGCGCCACGCGGGCCAGTTGCGGCCGGGTGTGCAGGCTGCTGATGAAGAAGCGCAGGCGGGCCGCACGTTCCGGCACCGCCGGGTAGATGATCGGCTGCACGTTCACGCCGTGCTTGAACAGCCAGTCCGCCGCCCGGGCCGCGCGTATGCTGCTGCCGGTCATCACCGGCACGATGGCGGCGCCGACGGACGGCCCGGTATCCAGCCCGGCGGCCTTGGCCTGCGCCATGAAGTAGGCGGCGTTGTCCTGCAGTTGCGCCACCCGCCCCGGCTCCGCCCGCATCGCCTGCAGCGCCGCCAGCGCCGCCGCAGCCACTGGCGGCGGCATCCCCACGGAATACACGAAGCCCGGCGCCGAGTATTTCAGGTGCTCGATCATCGCCCGCGACGCGCAGATGTAGCCGCCGCAGGACGACAGCGTTTTACTCAGCGTGCCCATCCACACGTCCACGTCTGCCGGGTCCACGCCGGTGCGCTCGGCGATACCCAGGCCGTTGGCGCCCAGCACGCCGAGCGAATGCGCCTCGTCCACCATCAGGCTGGCGCGGTGGCGGCGGACGATGGCGACCAGCGCCGGCAGGTCCGGCACGTCGCCGTCCATGCTGTAATGGCCCTCCACCACCACCAGCGCCCGCTTCACGCCGGGGCGTATTTCAGACAGCAGGCGGTCCAGCTCGCCCAGGTCGTTGTGGGCGAACGACACCCGGCGCGCACCGGACAGGATGGCGCCCTGGACGATGCTGTTGTGGCTGAGGCCGTCATGGAACACCGCGTCGTCGCGCGTGACGAGGTGGCCGATCACCGTGACGTTGGTAGCGTGGCCGCTGACCAGCACCAGCGCGTCCTCGGTGCCATAGGCGGCGGCTAGGGCCTCTTCCAGCTCGCGGTGCACCGGCCGCTCGCCGGATACGACGCGGCTGGCGGAGACGCTGGTGCCGTAGCGGTCTATGGCGGCCTTGGCGGCGTCGCTGATGCGGGGATCGCCGTTCAGGCCGAGGTAGTTATACGAGACGAAGTTGTCGTACTCGCCATTGCCGATGACCGTCGTAGCGCCGGCGATGCCGGCATGCGAGCGGAAGTAGGGGTTCTCGATCCCTAATGCCGCGCCAGCCTTCTGCACCATGCGCATGTCGGCCATCGCTTCCTGGTCGCCCAGCGGAGGCGCGGCCGGCGCCGTAGCCTCACGCGGCGAGGGTGCGGCCCGGCGGGTGACAAGGCGTGTAACTAGCCGCGCCTTGGCGTCGGCGGAAAGTCCGAACGGGTTCATGGCATGACCTTAGCTTCTTTACTGCTCCCTCTCCCTCCGGGAGAGGGTCGGGGTGAGGGAAGATGCACGCACATGCTTTCCGTGGGCAGCACTTCCCGCGCTAGAAAACTAGCCTTCGTGCTGGCGGCTTCCCTCACCCCAACCCTCTCCCGGAGGAAGAGGGAGAAGAAAGCATCTCCTCTAGCAGCGCCTGATCCTCGAAACGTGCCAGGCGCTCGGCCATGTCGTCCACGCTGCCAGCCGGGGCCGGTTCCGCGCCGCCGCCCAGCATCTTGATCACGCGGCCGGCCAGGGCCTGCAGCGTTGCCCCCTCGGACAAGGCTAGAACCGGCAGCGACAGCCCGAACCGCTGCTCGACCGCCAATCGCAACTCCACCGCCATAAGGCTGTCCATCCCAAGCTCCACCAGCGGCCGCCCGGCCTCGATCCGGCTGGCGGCGAGCTTGGTGATCCGCGCGACCTCCTCCGTCAGCAGCGAGACCACCTTGGCCCGGGCCTCGTCGGGAGGGCAGGATGCCAGCAGCTCCCGCAGGTCCACCTCGGCGGCAGGCGCCCCGGCGCCGTCCTGCACCTCCTCGAACATCGGCGACCGCAGCCAGGGCAGGCTGGCGCCCAGCGCGCCCCAGCGCAGGTCGGCATAGCCCACCACCGGCAGCCCGGATTGCAGCAGCATCGGCAGGGCTGCCAGCGCCTCGGCCGCCGTCAGGTTCGCGCTGCCCAGCCGCTTCGCCAGCATCGCGCCCACACCGGCCTGCCGCGCCAAATAGCCGGCGTCGCCCACCGGCCCCCACTGCACCGCCAGCGCCGGCAGCCCGGCGGCGGCCCGGCGCAGCACCACCGATTCCATCGCCGTGTTGGCGGCGACGTAGTTGGCCTGGCCGGGATTGCCCATCGGCGTCGTCACCGAAGAATACAGCACGAACATCTCCACCGGGTCGTCCCGCGTCAGCCGGTCCAGCAGGTCGGCGCCGCCCAGCTTGGGCCGCAACGCGCGGGCGAAGCGCTCACGCGTCAGGTCAGGCAGCAGCGCGTCGTCCATCGCCACCGCGGCATGGACCACGCCGCCCAACGGCGGCATCCCCGCGCGTATCGCGTCCAGCACGCTGGCCAGCGCCGCCGCGTCCGCCACGTCGCAGGCGAATGCGGTGGCGCCGGGCAGCGAGGCCAGCACCGCAGCCGCATCCGGATCGGCTGGCCCGCGCCGGCTGACCAGCGCCAGGTGCTGCACGCCCTGTGCGGCCAGCCAACGCGCCGTTTCCAGCCCGAAGCCGCCCATCCCGCCCGTGACCAGGTAAGTCCGGTCCGCCCGGGCCTTGAATGGCGTTGCCGTATGCGCCGCCGCCGGCAGTGCCGCACCGGGCGCCAGCACCACCTTGCCGATGTGCCCCGCCGACTGCATCAACCGGAACGCCTCCACGGCGTCGGCGTAATCATACAGACGGTGCGGGAGCGGCCGAAGGCTGCCGTCCCGCAGCCCCGCCCCGATCTCCGCGAACAGTTGCGCTGCCAGCGCCGGCCGCCGCAGCGGCAACTGGTCCGCGTCTATGCCGAAGTAGGACACGTTGTGCCGGAACGGACGCAGGCCCACGGCAGAGTTCTCGTAGAAGTCCCGCTTGCCCAGCTCCAGGAACCGGCCGAACGGGCGCAGCAGGCCCAGGCTGCGCTCCATCGCCTCGCCGCTCAGGGAGTTCAGGACGACGTCCACGCCCTCCCCGCCGGTCAGGCGCATGATCTCGTCGGCGAACAGCAGGCTGCGGCTGTCCAGCACGGCGTCCACGCCCAGGCCGCGCAGCAGCGCCCGCTTGGCCTCAGATCCGGCCGTGGCATACACGACCGCACCGCGCGCCCGGGCATACTGGATCGCCGCCAGCCCGACGCCACCGGCGCCGCCGTGGATCAGGACGCGCTCGCCCTGGCCCAGCCGGGCCAAGTGGCCCAGCGCATAGGCGACGGTCAGGAAGGCCACAGGCACCGTGGCGCCTGCCGCGTAATCCATGCCCTCCGGCATCGGCATGACGGCATGGGCTGACGTAATCGTCTGCGTGCTGAGGCTGGCGGGCGCGAACGCCATCACACGGTCGCCGGGCCGGATGGCGCTGACCCCCTGACCCACCGCCAATACGTCCCCGGCGCATTCCAGCCCGATGGTCGGGCCGGCAAAGCCGTCCAGCAACGCCTCATCCGGCAGCAGGCCCATCGCCCACATCACGTCGCGGAAGTTCAGCCCGGCGGCGCGCACCTGGATGGCCACCTGGCCGGGGCCGGGCTGCGCCGGCTCCGATGGCATCCACCGCAGGCTGTCCAGCAAGCCCGGGCGCCCTACGGCAAGGCGCAGCACCAACGCATCGGCGGCTGCGGGCGGCACGCCGCGGCGCAGGCGCGGCACCTGCCGGCCGGTGGCGGACCAGGCAACCTCGTCCTCGGCGTCCCCGCGCAGCACCTCGGCCACGGCGACCTCGGCCGGGTCTGGCAGGTCAGGGGCCAGGCGGATGATGCGGCATCGCAGGTCCGGCATCTCGTTCGCCATCACCCGGCGCGCGCCGGCCAGGGCGCCGGCCAGGGCATCGTCGCCCGCAACGAGGACGGTCAGGGTACCAGCCGGCATCGCCTGCGCCGCCTGCGCCATCAGGTCCAGCATGGCCGCGGGGTCACCACCCGCAAGCAGCACGACATGCGGGGGCACCGTGCCGGGCTTGCGCGCCCAGGCCAGGAGCGGGACGGCATCCAGCGCGTGACGGGCGACGTGCAGCCCCGCCGACTCCAGCCCTGCCGCGACCGCATCGGCCAGCGGCGACGCGGGCGCCAGCAACGCCGCGGCGATGCCGGCTGGCACCAGTGCGGCCAACACGGGACCAGCCGGGACACGGGCGAGCATCAGGGTCGCCGGCCAGCTTGCTGAGACCGGGCGGGACGCCGCCCCCGCCAGGCCGGCGGCTGCCAGCGCCCGCATCCAGCCGCGCGCGTCGCGCAGCCGTGGACCGTCCGGCCGCACCAGACCCCACACCCGTCCGGGCGCAGGCTCCGCCAGCAGCACCACTCCGCCTGGAGCCAGCGGAGCCAACTGATGCAGCGAGTCCGCCTCCAACGCCCCGAGAGCCAGGGGATGCAGGCCAACGACCAGATCGTAAGGCGCACGGCCCGCCACGGCATCCCAGGTCCGGGCGGATGCGCCGGGCACGCCGGCCAGGGCGTCGCCCAATGCCGCCACGTCGTCCGGACCCGTCGAGGCGTCCAGACGCACCTGCACCGGCAGCCCGCCTAAACGGCGCAGCATCATGCGCGTGAAGGCGCCGCGCCGCGCGCCAACCTCCAGCACACGTAGCGGCTGCCCGGCCGGCCACCCCTCCGCCACCCGCATCACCGTGTCCAGCAACGCATCCGCCGCGGCGGCTCCAGCCGGGGAGCCAAGCAGCATTCCGTCCAGCAGCGCCGCGGGCGCCGTTGCAGGCGGGGCGCCGCGCAGCTCCGCAGCCAGCCGCTCCGCTGCCGCCGCCAGCAGCGCGGCGTCGGCCACGGCGCGGGGCTGGTCGAACACCAATGTACGCAGCACGTCGTCGGCGGACAGTTCGTCATCCAGCAGAGTCCAGGCGCCATCCTGCACGTCGGCCAGTCCATCGGCGGCTAGCCAGCCCAGGATCTCGTCCAGCCGTTCCCGCATGGCAGGCGCCACCACTCCGTCGCGCACGAGCTGCCCGGCGGTGAAGGACGCCTTGGGATCCGGCAGCACCTGGCGCAGCGCGGCACCGCCGGCCAGCGCGGCGAAGGCATCGGCCAGGATGCCGGCCTCCCCAGGATCGCCGGCGTCGTCGCCCAGCACGTCCGCAGGCACGGCCGGCATTGGACCGGTGGCGCTCGGCACCAGCGCGGTGTGGAACAACCGCTCCTCCGGCGCAGCGGCGCGGCCCAGGGCGACGCGCACGAACCAGCAGTCCAGCAACTCCGCCACCACCGTCTCTGCCGCGTCCAGCAAGGCAATGTCCGCCCGCACCGAGCGCGGGCCGACCCGCGTCACGTGCAGCCGCGCCGAGGCTGGCACGGTGCCGCCCGGCGCCAGCAGCCGCACCCGGCCGAGCCGCCAGGGCAGCACCCCGTCGCCGTCGCCCAGCTTGCCTGCCGCCAGTGCCAGCAGGCCCTGCAGCGCGCCGTCCATCAGTGTCGGCGGCAGCAGGAAGCCGCCGTCCTGTGCGCCGGGAGCAAAGCGCACTACCGCCGTGTCCCGCCCGATCTCGACCTGCCGCACGATCTGAAAGGCCGGGCCGTAGGCCAGCCCGAGGCCGCCTGCCAGCGCATACAGCGCCGGACCGCCCAGGGTGCGCGGCATGGAGTCCGCCGGCGGCGCGTCGCGGGCCGGCGCCGCGGACTCCCCGGCGCCGATCCGGCCGGCGGCATGAACGGTCCACGGCTCGTCCGACAGCCGCGACCTGGACATGATCTCGAATCCGCCGCCGGCCGTGCCTACACGCAGCCGCACCTCGCGCAGCACGCCGTGCTCGAACACCAGGGGACGGTTGATCTCCAGGTCCGACACCTCCAGCGCCGCTGCGCCGGGGTGGCGGGCGCAGGCGGCAGCCAGAGCCATCTCCACCAGTGCGGCGGCCGGCGCTACGGTTGCGCCGCCGACGACATGATCGGCCAGCCATGGGTGCGACGTGGTGCCCAGGTGGGCCGACCACTCCGCCGGCTCGGCCCCGCGGCGGATGCCCAGCAGCGGATGCTCCTGCGGCGAGTCCACGACCGCTTCGGCCTCGATCGTGTGAAATAGCCAGTGGGGTTCGCGCTGCCATGGGTAGGCCGGCAAGCCGTCGGTACGCCGTGGTCCGGAGAAGGCGGGTGCGCGGCGGATGTCGCAGCCGGCGGCGTGCGCCCGCCCCGCGATCAGCACGACCGGATCGGTTGACGCCGCCCGGCGCGACAGGGTCGGCAGCACGCGCCCGGTCGCATCCGCCGCCGTCAGGGCATCGTGCAGGTAGGCCTGCAGCACCGGCTGCGGCCCGATCTCGATGAACACGCGCACACCGGAGGCGACCAGGTGCGCCGCAGCCTCGGCAAAGCGCACCGGCGCACGCACGTTCCGCCACCAGTATTCGGCGTCCAGCGTGGTCCCGTCCGCCGGGCCGCCGGCGACGGTGGACACGAAGGGCAGCGTCGCCGGCCCTGGCGCCAGACCGGCCAGCTCCTTGGCCAGCGCACCCCGGATCGGCTCCATCGCGCCGCTGTGGAACGCATAATCCAGGTCCAGCAGGGTGAAGGCCCAGCCGGCCTCCTTCGCGCGGGCGCCCAACTCCAGCAGCGCCGATTCCGGCCCGGCGAGCGTCGTGGCGCCGCTGCTGTTGTGCGCCGCGACCTCGATCCCCGTGCCGGCCACGGCCTCGGCCGCCGCCGCGGCGCCGAGGCCCAGGACCGCCATGCGCCCAGCGCCGGTCGTGCGGGCCTGCAGCCGGCTACGCACCGCGATCACCCGGCTGGCCTGGTCCAGCGTCAGCGCGCCGGCAGCCCAGGCCGCCGCGACCTCGCCGACGCTGTGGCCCATGCAGGCGTCAGGCTGCACGCCGGCTGTCCGCAGCGCCATCACCATCGCCACCTGGATGGCGAACAGCAGCGGCTGAGCAACCGAGGTATCGCGCATGGCAGCCGCATCCGCGGTCTGCAGGCGCTCGGCCACGGACCACCCGAGCGGCCCCAGCAGCGCCGAATCCGCTGTGTCCAGGGCGGCGCGGAAGGCTGGGCTCCGCTCGGCGGCGTCCGACGCCATCCCAGCCCACTGGCTGCCATTGCCCGAGAACACGAAGGCGACCCGGCCGATGACGGCCGTGTCCGCGGCGACGGCATGCGTCGCCTGCCCCGCAAGGTAGGACCGCAGCGCTGCACCTAGATCCGCCGCCGTGGCGCCCGTCGCCGCCAGGCGCAGCTTGTATTGGTCGCGCCCGAGTGCGGCGCCGCGGATCAGGGAGGCGTCGGCCTCTCCGTCCGCCAACAGGCCGCACCAGGTTGCGGCCAGGGCGCGCAAGGCGCCTTCACTGCGCGCCGACAGCAGCAGTTGCGGCAGCCCTGGGGCGGTGGCGAAGGGTTCATCGCCAGTATCGGTGGTGGCCGGCGGCGCCTCCAGCACGGCGTGGCTGTTCGTTCCGCCAAAGCCGAAGCTGTTGACCCCGATCATCGCAGGACGGCCCGGCGCGGCCAGGTCCAGGCCAGCCGGGTTCAGTTGCAGGTTCAGGCCGTCGAAGGGGATGGCCGGATTCGGCGTTTCGCAATGCAGGGATGGCGCGACACGGCCGGCGCGGAACGCTACCACCGCCTTCAGCAGCCCGGCCATGCCGGACGCCGCTTCCAGATGGCCGATGTTGGTCTTCACTGAGCCGATGGTGAGCGGCTGCGACCGGCGCCGGCCCAGCACCTCGCCAAGCGCCGCGGCCTCGATCGGGTCGCCCGCCGGGGTGCCGGTGCCGTGCGCCTCGACGTAGTCCAACTCGTCCGGGTCAATGCCGAATCGGCCATAGACTGCGCGGAGCAGCGCCGCCTGGGCTGCCGGGTTGGGCAGGGAGAAGCCGTTGGTCCGCCCGTCCGAGTTCACGCCGGTTCCGCGCACCACGGCATGTATGGCGTCGCCGTCCGCCACCGCCGCCCGCAGCGGCTTCAGCACCAGCACCGCCCCGCCCTCGGCCCGCACGTAGCCGTCAGCCCGGGCGTCGAAGGCATGGCAGCGCCCGCGCGGCGACAGCATGGAGGCGGCGCAGAACCCCACGTAGTTCTGCGGCGCCAGCAGCAGGTTGACCCCGCCCACCAGCGCCATCGGCACCTGCCCGGCCCGGATTGCCTCGCACGCCTGGTGCAAGGCGACCAGCGAGGACGAGCAGGCAGTGTCCACCGTGAACGACGGACCCCGCAGGTCGAAGGCATAGCTGACCCGGTTGGACAGCGAGCACAGCGTCGCCCCGGTCATCGAGTAGGCGTCCATCACCGATGGGTCGCCCGCGTGCAGCGTCGTGTAGTCCCAGGCGGAACCGCCGACGTAAACGCCCACCGCCGACCCGGCGAGCTTGCCCGCGTCCAGGCCAGAATCCTCCAGCGCCTCATGCGCCAGCTCCAGCAGCAGGCGTTGCTGCGGGTCCATCTGGGCAGCTTCCCGTGGGGAAATGCCAAAGAACCCGGCGTCGAAGCCGCTGACGTCGCCCAGCACGCCGGCCGCAAAGGTGTAGGCCTTGCCGCGCTGATCCCGGCCGGGGTGGAAATAGGCCGCCTTGGTCCAACGGCTGTCCGGTATCTCCGTCACCGCGTCGCGCCCGGCGGCGAGCAGGTCCGCGAAGGCGCGCAGGTCCGCAGCACCCGGGAACCGGCATGCGGCGCCGACGATGGCGATGGGCTGCTGCCCCGCCAGGAAATCCGTGTTCGCTTTAACGCTGCCGTCCAATGTCGCACCTCTGTCCGGCACAGGGCCGGGATCGGTCTTTGGTATCCAGACGCTCTACGGCGATTGGCCCGCTTGGGCAAACGGGCCAGCCTGGGATGGAAGGCAGGCCAAGCCTGCCGCTATAGCCGCCTGTGCAATGCACGGGCAACACAGGATGAGCGAGGCGTCACGCATATGTCACCAGTGTTGCATTGCAGCACACCTCCGGGCCATACAACCCGGACCTTGAGCCGGAACCAAGACGGGAACCTCAAAGCTTGCGGCAAATGCCACCCCATCCCGACTGGCGTCCTGCCGTGACGAGGCCCGGCGCCAGGCCGGACGAGCGGGCGGCGACCCCGGCCTGGATCGTGGGGCGGCCAGTGCCCGGCTGGGCAGCACTGCTGCCGGGCCTCGGCCTCGCACCGGCCCCGTCGCTGGTGGATGCCCGCGTCCTGCTGACCACCAGCCCGCAGCCGCGCCGGCGATATGCTCCTCGCCCATTGCTGCATCTGCAGCCAGGCCCCCTGCAGACACCGCGGTTCCTGGCCGACCCGCCCTGGCTTAGCGCCGCCCTGGGCGGAGGAAGCGCGGCTGCTGGGGCGCCATGCCCAGTGTTGCCGGGATCGGCCGAGGTGGCGCTGTCGTCCGGGCCGGACGACGCGGCAACCCTGCGCCGGGCCGCGGACGGGGCGGCGGCAATGGTGCGGCATCGCGTTGGCGGCGCAGCCTGGGCAGACCCGCCGCCGGCTTCGGTCCTGGCCCGTCCAGGGCTGGGCCTGGTCGTCCTGGACTGCTCGGGCGACTCCGGGCGGGACCAGGCGATGCTGGCGGCGGCTCTGGCCCGGCATGACGCCGCCCGGGTCGCCGTGGCCGGCGCGTCCCCAGCCCTCGCCGCCACAGCCGCTGCCGCGGGATGCCGCTTGCTGCCGCAGGGCGCTTATGACCCCTGGCCGCTGGTGGAGCTTGCGGACGAGGTCCACGCGGCGGGGACCGGCGTGCTCGGCCTGCTCGGCCTGCTGGCCGGGTGCGCGGTCCATGCCCATGCGCCGGCCTGGTTTGCCGGGTGGGGGGCGACGGTGGATGGGCCGGACGTCCCGCCCCGCGCCGCCACGCGCAGCCCGGCGCAGGTCGCGGCGGCGTGGCTGCTCGGCGGCGCGTCCTACCGCGACCCTTTCACGGGCGGGGCCACCACGTTCGAGGCGGCGCTGGACATCGCCGTGGAGTGGCGGCGCTTGTGCGACGCCAACCGGGGCATCGCCGGCTGCGTCGGCATGCAGTTCTGGAAGCGGAGACGCATCGGTGGCTTCCTGCACACCGGGGTGCGTCCGCCGCCGCAGGGCGACGCTGCCGTGGCCGCGGCGCGGCGGGACGGCGGCGCGGTCGCGGCCTGGGCGTCGCGGATGCCCAAGGGGCTGCAGGCAACGCTGCGCAGGGAAGGCATCCCCGTACTTCGGGTGGAGGATGGATTCCTCCGCTCCGTTGGCCTGGGCAGCGACTTCCTGCCGCCATGCAGCATCATCGTGGACGGAAGCGGCATCTACTACGACCCCAGCCGGCCGAGCGACCTGGAAGCCATCCTGGCCGGCACCGTCTTCGACGCGGCGTTGCTGGACCGCGCCGCGAACCTGGTCCAGAGGCTGGTTCAGGCTGGTGTTACAAAATATAATGTAGGCGCGGCGTCGATGCCGCAGTTGCCGGCCGGGCGCCGGGTGGTGCTGGTGCCGGGCCAGGTGGCCGACGACCTGTCGGTGCGTCTGGGCGGCGGTGCGATCCAGTCCAACCTGGCGCTGCTGCAGGCCGTGCGCGGCGCGGCGCCTGACGCGCATATCCTTTACAAACCGCATCCCGATGTGGACGCCGGGCACCGCCAGGGCGCCATTCCTGATGCACAAGTCCTTGAGATCGCCGACGGCATCGTTCGTGGGGTGCCGATGGCGGCGCTGATCTCGGCCGTGCAGGAGGTGCATACCCTGACCTCGCTGACAGGGTTCGAGGCGCTGCTGCGCGGCCGGACCGTCACCTGCTGGGGACAGCCATTCTACTCCGGATGGGGGTTGACGCGGGACATGGCCCCTATGCTGCGTCGCACACGACAGTTAACACTACCAGAACTGGCGGCGGGCGTTCTGCTGCTGTATCCGCGCTACCTGGACCCTGTGACCGGGATGCCCTGCCCGGCCGAGGTGCTGCTGGACCGGCTATCTGATCCTGCGCTCTGGCGCGCCGGTCCGCTGGTGCGAGTGCGGCGTGCACAGGGTCGTGTTGCGAGATGGATGTCGAGGATCGCTGCCGCGGGGACTGCGGCCGGAAGGACTAAGCCATGATGCAAGCTGCCCCTCGACAGTTCCTGTTCCTGCAAGGCCTCGCCGGGCCGTTCTTCCGGCAGCTTGGGGATGCGTTGGCGACACGCGGGCACGGCGTTCACCGCGTCAACTTCCACGGGGGCGACTGGCTGTTCTGGCGCCGTACCGGCGCAGTCAACTACCGCGGCGGCGAGCAGGGCTGGCCCG
>JAABUK010001676.1_pt1 | contig 41575 bp, 55 predicted proteins | sample 5559141 | NCBI WGS metagenome assembly JAABUK01 (sample SAMN10711869, study PRJNA513367) | rock metagenome | isolation source: Antarctica rocks | place: Antarctica: Victoria Land, Pudding Butte nord | collected 2016-01-03 | reverse complement strand
GGTGTTGACAGGGCATCTCTATCTGGAGGTCACTGACATTTAGTTTGACACAAATGAATGACGTTTGGCAGGGTTGCTGAGGCTCTGCCACGAGCGATCAGACTTGTTGGCTGGCCAAAGCTTGTATTCTTCTTCCTCCTTCCACCAGGCTGCACCGATGCAGTTTCGCGAACCGTTCATGGCACTCATGCCACATCGTCGCCATTTCCAGTCCAACCCTTACCAGGTGAAGTCAATTTGCTGATGTGCTCAGCTGCAGCGCTTTGATTTCTCTTGGTACCTTATCGCAACGAAAGAAACACTGGTGTCTTATGGCAATGCATGCGCATGGCCATAACCTGTTTGAATCTAGCAAGCTTGCTGGTATTCGTCCGATACACCATCAGACCATATTGGGTAGTCCGGATCCGAAACATTAATGTTTGTGTTCCACTCTCAGTCTGTATCAGTCACGTTCTGCCTTTTTCCCCTGGCAGCACTCGTGGCATGTTTGCGCAATAACGGACTTGCATGAGTTCATTGTAGTTCGAACTACAGACTGATAGTATACTGGACAGTGCACACAGCAGCCCAGTCTAGATTGCTTTCGAATCCGCATCTGCTATCAGCTTGGCTGAAAGCGTTCATATGTGATTCAAGCGGCACATAGCACATTCAGTTCTGCGGCATCCGCGAGGGTAGCAGCATGTCATGTGCTGGCATGTGCTCCCCAAAGCACGTCAGAATGCATTCAAACAGTGGGCTGCCGTGTCAGACGCACGCACGGCATTTTGGTATCGTTGTGTTGGGACGAGGACCGTCCCGGCTGCCATAGTCGGACTTGCCCAGGCATTGCAGTACTGCGGTTTCGAGCCGTGGTCTGCGTGTGTGAGCAGCTTTGTTGCGCGCCTCGGGCTTGGAACGATGGCGGAACAGCAAGGGAGCTCCCCTATGTTTGCCATCTTTGTCCTTTCTTTATTGTCGCTTGCTCTGTTTCCTTACACCATCTATCGTTTCTGCAACACTGGCGACGCAGAAGAGGTCGTAAAGCCTTGGCAGGTGCTGAGACGTAGTATGTCTTGTGCTTTGATGTGTCATCTGTGACTTGCACGAATACTGCAAGGTCTGCAGCGAAGGTCTCTGGTGTGATCAGCCTCTTGGGTGATAGCACTAGGGATAGCCGACAGGACATCAGGCTGCTCATGCTTGGTGCATTGCAGCATTTTGCTTGCAGTTTTACCGACAGCACGACCGCATGCACCAACCTATGTGCTGGTCTTCTTGCTTGATTGCCTCCCTGCTTTTCTGACTAGGACCTTTCTGCTGCAGGGGCAGGGCAAGCGCCAGTATTCCCTCAGCACTCGTATACGTGAATTGTTGACATGCAGCAACATAACACTTGTTGCTTGCTGGATTCTTTGGGGGCTGATTCTGCTCTACACTCAAAACACAGCTTCTGACATGAAGCCTTTTGACCCCTATGAGATCCTGCATCTGCAGCAAGGAGCCACATCAGCCGACATCAAGCGGCAGTACCGCAAGCTCGCGCTGGAATACCATCCTGACAAAAACCCCGACCCTGCAGCATCAAAATACTTTGCAGAGTACGTCACCAAAGCGCATACAGCCCTGACAGACGAGACAGCCAGGAAGAACTACGAGAAGTACGGTCACCCTGATGGTCCACAGTCGTTGGACATAGGCATCGCTCTGCCGGAATGGATTTTCAGCAAAGACAGGAACACAGCGCCTCTTGTCTTGGCAGGTCTGGTCGGGCTTGGCATACTTCTTCCCTTGGGAATCGCCTCCTGGTACCTTCTGCGCAGCAACAAGTTCACCGGCCCCAACAACGTCATGCATGAGACCATGGAAATCTACTTCCGGTCTCAGCTGGGTGTGAAAGAGTCCCAGGGACTGTCCAGAATCCCAGACACATTGGTGGTTGCCATAGAATTTATAACCCTGCCAACGCCAAATGACCAAGGCCCTGCTTTGGAGGAGCTCCGCAAGACTGTCCTCAGGCTTCATCCTGAGCTGAAGGTACATCATGATGTGCCTGTAACGCATTTGTGCATGGGCTGATGGAATGTGTGTCGGCAATTGAGCTGTGCTGTTGCATTGTCAGCAAGGCATGGTAGCTGTCTGTATGCATAAGCATGAGCAATGGCTCATTGACATACCTCAATCGGAAAGGTGACATGATCTGCTAGGCCGAAGCTGTGAGTCATGGCTTTTCTTCACCTCAGTTATCCAGATGAGCCATCACACATGCACAGGCAAACAAACATCTCTGTCACATGACCTCACCTTGCACGCGCATTGCTTGTGCTTGAGTGCCAGCCGCTACAACACCATCTACTCATTTGCAACAGCTCGTTGATACACCTCTATTGGGCTGCATGCACATGGCGTGTATAGCTGCTGCAGCTTTGTATCCTTGTTGTCACATCTGACTGTTGCATACCTGATGTGCAGGAGAAAACCCTGTTCTGGAATCGCAAGACTCCAGTCAAGAAGGTGCACATGCTGCTGCTAGCCTACCTAGGAAGGCGGGAAGTTCCCAAAGAGCTGGAGAACGACCTGAAGTTTGTGCTGAAGAAGTCTCCCATCTTTCTGGAAGAGATCGTCAAGATTGCCCAGATCCCTCATCACGCTCAGCAGCAGTTTGGGTGGTATGAACCCACCAAGGCTGCTATTCAGATGTGCCAATGCATAGTCCAAGCTGTGCCCACAGACATCAGGAAGGGCATGGGCATGAAGTCCAGCAAGGTACACAGATTGCTGCAGATGCAAGCGTACTAAAATCTTGTGACATGCAATGTAAAGCTGCATAGCCTGCTCAATGACACACCCAGAGTCAACAAAATCCCCACCCCAATCTGGCCTGGGGCATGATGCCCATGCTATATGTGCTATGCTCAACATGTCATGAGGACAGCACATTCACCATGAGGTCCCACCTATCAGTGGCCCACCTGTTTCCTTAACATCAGCTTCTACACAAAGCAGTCACAGGGTTTCTGACCTGTGATCGGCAGCCCTTGTGAACACGTTCTGTGGTACAGCAGTGGAAAGTCAGCATGCTATGATCTGTTTTCTTGCTGAAACTGATAACGGTGCTGGCTTGACCAGCATCCACGCACTGACTTTTGCTGTGACCGTAACGCATTGGGTTGCTTTTGTCTGCTGCTCACTGCATTATGCTGGCTACTCTGGCTTTGTCAACTGCACACCTTCTTGTTTATGTGATCAGATCAGACTTGCTGGCTGGCTAAAGCGTTGTAATCTCTCTCTGTCACAAGTCTGCGGTGCCCATGAGCTCAAAGATAGGCATGCTTGAGGTCATCATAATCTTCTGCATGGGCACAGAGTCAAGCTGTGCACTGCATCACAGTCATTGTTTTGCTGAGCAGGGACCGTCAGATAACACAGTGCCGTTGCTCCAGCTGCCACACTTTGACCAGGACCTGCTGAAGCGACTCAACAGGAAACGAGTGAAGGCGCTGCAAGACCTGTTCTGCATGCCTGCTCATGAGAGAAGGGAAGTATATGGATTTGGAGGTGAGTGAAGTTCGTCACTGTGGGAGCGTGTGTTCTCATTGCATTAGTTGCCCAATGCATGACCTGCCGTCAGTCAAACGGCTTATAAGCAGCAAAGACTGTAGGCAGCAGCTTGAGGTGCAAGGACAATCTGGTTCTGTATACCATGCATGCTGTACAGCCCCTGTCATGACATGAGTGCATTGTGTATGTCTCTAGGCTGTGCTTCTCAGGCAATGGTGCATTGTGTTTGTCTCTTGGGCATCCTTGTCAGCGCAAAAGTGCATTGTGTACATCTCTTGGCTATGCTTGTCAAGCACACGTCCCCATAGTAGGCATTTCTAAGTCTAGACAGGACTTTTACATTCATCATTGAATCGTATTGGCTCAAAGCCAAGCCGCAAAATGCCTACCCCTGCTGACCCAATGCAAGCAATACATGCTGGATGTATCCATACATAATGCTTGTATCAGGCTGGAACATAGGAACATGTGGGCCTAATGGCATGATCTCTGCATTTCTCTCACACTCTCTGTCTCTCTCTCAGACTGTGGTGCACGCTGATGCTGGCCTCTCATTTTATATTTTATACCTTACAGTCTGGGGTGTGGAGCCAGTTGTGACTCATCAGACAGCCTGGCTTGAAAGCCTTCTCCAATGCAGGTTTGACAAAGGCTCAGGCAGACCAGGTGGAGAACTCTTTGATGGCAATTCCTTCCGTGCATATGGCAGCGCATTGTGTTGTGGATGGGGAGGACGCCTCCACTGACATCATGGAGTCAGACATTGTCACATGCGCTGTGCGGGTGGTCTTGACACGGCATAGCCATTTAGCTGCAGGTGAAGTATGTCATCTCTGACAGCCTTGCACTTGTGATCGCTCTTGGTACAAGGCAACGGCAGTTGTTTAAAACGGCTGAATTGGCCGATTTGAATCAACACCAGTTGGTAGGTTCTGCGTGAGTGCATGCAGAGGCCTGCTGTTTCCGTCACTGCAAGTTGCACAAACCTTGGGGGGGGGACTTCATCGAGGGGGTTCTGTGGTTGCAGGGTTTGAGCCAGACAGTATCAAGGGCTCTGGGGTGCAAGCATACGCACCCAGCTATCTAGGCACAAAGACAGAGAAGTGGAACTTCATTCTGTGTGAGCCGACCTCAAATCAGGTGACAAAACTGCACTTCCTTGCTGACATGCTTGCCTTTTTCTTACTTGAACTCATTCAGCCCTCCTGCTCACCTACTCATTTGCTCGCTTACTCACCCATTTGCTCGCTCACTCACTCACTCACTCACTCACTCACTCACTCACTCACTCACTCACTCACTCACTCACTCACTCACTCACTCAGCACTAACTTACCCAGCTCATGCAGTCAGTACTAATCAAAATTTAAGGACCCACTGACCCACTTCGCTCCCCTGCAGGTTTGGGCTGTGGTGCCCACTAATCTCGTGGAAGCTGAGAGGAAGGGAGCCAAGCTTGTGCAGAGCCTGGCTCAAGCTGACTCGCCTAGCAATGGCACCAAGGATCTTGTGCTGAGTGACACCACCAACAACGGAAAGAAGAAGGCAAATGGGCACAAGGAGGCAGGTATGTAGCAGAAGACTGCATGTTACATGTGGTCGTCAACCTTTCACTGAGCATGTGTGCAAGATTGGCATGCAGCTGGACTGCATGTGATGCTGTGGTCCAAGCCCCTCACTAGCTCTGCACATAGAGCGCCTCATGTGCAGATGGACTGAGTGTTTCTTTTCTTCTCTGTGAAAGCACATGCTGTAGGTGCCCTTGTGTGCACTTTATTGATACGTGCAAGGTGTGACTTACGTCAGACCATCAACATCTGTCTCAACAAGCCTTTGCTGGCATGTCTCTTAACATCACAGCCTTTGCACTACATTTCAGCCCATGACTGCAGTGTGTGCATAACAGTCCAAGACATGTGAGCTGTGAACATGTGTGATGCATTGTAGTCAAGGTAAACAATGACTGCATGTGCACCATGCAAGCATTAATGATGCTCTGCAGAAGCTCCAGCAACTTCACTGCTGTCCAATCCAAAGACACTCAGCACAATTCAGAAGATACTGGAAGGGCAGACAGCAGGTGCTGAGTCAGCCGTGGCTAATGCTGCACCTGGTATTGCGCCAACCATTGTGTCTGACACGGAGGAGGAGGGGCAGCTTGTAGAGGTCAAGTTCAGAGCAGCCAAGGCCGGCAAATACAGCCTCCAGCTCATGTGCATGTCAGGTGTGAAATGCTGCTCAGCACTCAAAGCGCATGCCCTCATTTCAATCAACATGATCACAAGCATGAGGTGCCTGAGGACGTAACACAAACAGTGGTTGGGCGGCTGTGCTATTCTTGTAGCTGTAAACTGAGCTGTCCACAGTTGCTCATTGTTTCATGCTGTCACTGATCCCACCGCAAATCTGCAGCAAAGCCCAGAGATGCTGTAAAGCTGCGTTACTATCGCGAGTTTAGTCAGAGCTCAGATTTAATCTCCTGATGTAGCTGCTTCCTTGCTGAAAGCAAAGGCCAACAAATGTCGGCATGCTCATGCAGACTCATGGATAGGAAGCGATGCCAGCATACCTGTGATTTTCCGAGTCACAGAAATGTCCAAGTCAGACAAAGAGGGCAAGACTCATAGGGGCAAGCCCCTCCCTCTTGATGATGATGAGCCCCACTCAGCAGGTAATCTTTTAAGGTTGACAGCACTGTCAGTGTGTTCAATAGCCGCTTTTGAGCTTACCTATCACAGCCTCCTGCAATGTAGCATGCTCTGTTCTTACCTTGGCAGCACCTGCCAGCAGCCTGCTGCTGCTGGGTATCAAACCTGAATGTCATGGTGCATGCAATGTGAGTTTTCTGAATAAGCTGGCCTGAGACATACCTGTGCTCAGTAGGCGAGGAAGAAGATGGAGAGGATGATGAAGAACATGGAGAGTATGACAGTGAAGAAAGCGGTACTGAAGAGAGTGGCAATGATGATGATGATGACAATGATGCTGCCAGTGAGGAAAGCCACCAAGAATGACGCTGCCTGGCCTTTACATCATTCTGTAATGCATGATGCCTTACGTCAATGCCAGGATGTCAAGTTGCTGACAGACTGGATTACCCAATGTTACACAGCTTCAGATCTGTTGATTCAATACTGTCTTCCATATGCTTTGCATGGCAAACCGTTGCACAACAAGATCTTGATTTCACAAACTCCAAGAGCCTGCTGCATGAAAGAGTATCATCAAAATTCCTGCTGGTACAGAAGTAGTCACGGGAGTAGTCTGGTTATTTACAAGCCTCCTGCCATGCACTATGCTCTTGAAATCCTGCTTTGGCGCTGCTCAGCTTGCTTTCACATGCGCCGTTTTTTAGCTTGCAGCTTGCTGAATGCTTCATAGCTGACATCAACATCCTCATCCGTTTGAACACCCATTTCTTCAAAAAGCTCAGTCGTGTTCTGGTCAATGTTTTCGCTGATATCGCCCCTGAGGAAGCAGAACACTGCATTTAGTGCGTGCTGAGCAAAGCATCAAATTTACATTGATGCTACACTAGCTGCTACACTAGCTGCTACACTAGCAGCACGACACAGAACAGTTCAGCTTGGGCTGTCATGTCTCCTGCTGCTTGTGATGAGTATGTACACAGTGTCGCCTTATTGTGTCCATGCATCAAGTGCTTGGCCTTACACAGTACAAAACACGTGCTTTACACATACTGTCACACATGCTGATGCAGAGTGTAGAAGATTGTAATTGCCAGACGGGCTGTGACATTGCGCAGGCAAGTTCTGTGTCTTGTTTGGCCACTCACCAGATGTTCTTGAAAATACGCCTCCTCTGGCCCCAGGCATCCATGTACTTCTGATAGCTCTGCATGCACTGATCACAATCAACAAAAAGGAAAGAAAAGACTACGCCTATTCACGTCAGTTTGACGAGAAGCCAAGTATTATATACCTGGCTGCCCAGGTTGACAATCAATACACTATGTCAAAGCCTTGCATACGTGCAGGGCCAAACATACACTTGAGACACGAAGGCCAGGGGCATAGCTGGCAGGTGATTAGCATTGGTGCATTTGCACTGACTTCACCTTCTCCACTCCCTCACGCTCCTCTTTTGTGATCAAGATGCTTCCAGACTTCAGCTTGGTCAGCTTCTGTTGGAGTGGTTCCATCTGCATTGCATCATTGCCAGCTGTACAACTTGACTGGAAGTTTGTTTTGTGGGGGTTCGATTTCAAAATTAGCTGGCAGCAGATCACCATTTTTGTACCTGTTGCGAAAGATGTTTGTCCTTTGCAGTGAGCTCTTCAAGCGTCAAGAAAGATCCCAGTCCCTGCAGCTCTGCATTCCCAGATGATTTGCACTGTATTGGCCGCAACGGCAGTGTTTGCAATGCAAAACACACACAGCATATTCAAAGTCTGCGCTTGCAATGTATGAAAGGTTTGAGCATCCAGCATACCTTTCTGCAGCTGTCGTATTGCATCACCAGACTCTGTTATCTGCTCACTGAGGTTCTTGATTTCAGCCTTCTTAGCATCCATCTCCTGTCAGAACTGATGCAGTCGGCAACTAGGACTTGCGCTTGTCAATAGGTGAGCAGTGCATGCTTACTCCTTTATCTGGCAGCTCGATATCATCTTGCAGCGGCATGTAAATTTTGGATTTGCCAAACTCCTGCAAGCTTGCAGAAGTCTAGCTGTTGCTCAGCTTTGCTAAGCTAGAACAAAGTTTCAGGTTGCTGCCATGCCTTGCATGTAATTTTGCCAGACTCTGCCAGTGCATCCACGGCTCTCTGAACTTGAGGCTTCTTGACGCCAAACTGAGCCAGCATGTCTGCAACCATCTGGACATTGAAAGGTCTGTTCTCGGACTTGATGTAGTTGAACACCCGGTCTTCGGCCTGGAACGCAGCTGACGTTCACAATCCACACACTGGTCATTATACTTCCTCATGATGCTCTCGAGCTTACCATCGCAAGCGACCACCTTCAACGCTTGAGACTGATCACAAAGCTGTGTGTGTTCAGCGTCGAGATGGGTTATGTAATTGTCTCCGCAGAGGTCAGACTTGGGCGGGGTCAATGCGGACGGCCGTGCCAAACGCAAAAGTTCATGAAATCTTGCACATGAGTGCCTGCGTAAGGTCTCTGGAGCGAAAGGCTTGAACGGCCGCTGCTGGCAAAGCCTTTAGAGCTGCGGCTCTGGCGTCACTCGGTTCTTCTTCATCAGATCTCTGAAAAATACACAGCTGGATCTCGACACATTACTGCGCAAGTCAAACAGAACGCGTGAGTCTGTGTCTGCTGTCATCCTGAGCGTGATTGGTTGAAAGCTAGCATTGGACCTCATACGTCCTTGACTCCTTTTGCCTCGTGATCCAACTACCTTGTGTCGGTGAACACTTGGTTCCAGCCGACTGCTTCGTGACTAGCCGTCCACTAGCCTTGTTTCCCCAAGGGTTGCGCAGGCTGGTGTCGTGCTCCCTTTCGCCAGCAGGCCTGTAAAGTCCAAGGCTGGCACTGGAAATGCAAGATACAGGACCTGTACTCCAGCGCTTACAAATGGAGGCATACAGAGCTGTCCTTCGTGCAATGGCCGTGGCGCCAATGCAATATGTGAGCTTCAGACTGCGATTCTGTTGATCTTGTAGTTCCCTGTTCTGTGTGGTAGAGAGTGGAAGGTGAAGTGCTTGCCAGACGTATGACAGGACATGCAGTGTTGCATTTAGACATGAAATTGTTGCAGGAGCAGGAGAAGCTGCTGACAAGTCTCCGGAAGGAGCTTCATGTGGAAATGCACCAGCATGCGGTATGGCCTTCACTTGGTTTTACTTTTGCACCTGCTGCTCAAACCTGACAATTCACACCCCAAGTCCTGCTCAAGTGTTGGCAGCTACTGTGAGGCTGATTGCGTATCCTTGTACCTGCAGGAGGTTCTGCAGGAGCTTAACTATGATGAAGAGGTCAACAATATCAGGTATTGCAACCAAAGCTTGCCATTTGCAGCATGCGTTCACCAGGGAGTTGACACATGAGAACTGCACCCAAATGTGGCAGCATAGCAATATCGCTGATGCTTGGCAGTACTTGTGCGCCTGTTGCTCTGACATGGCTGGCTATCTGTTTGCAAGTTGTGCGATCATACAGGCACAAAGATGATTTTCTCATGCAATGATCTCCAAGGCACTCACTCAAATCTGCATGAGTGTAGGCCGCAACACCACAGTGCAGCTGTTTTGCATGTCCTTGTGGTAAGCTGACGTCTCATTAAGTCAGTGTGCGCTGCACTGTCGTGTTCAGCTGCTAAAGAATGGAGCATATGCAGCTGCTCGCAGGTCCCCAAAAGTTGCAATGCATGAGGAATACTGCTAGCTTCTAGAGTCTTTTGTGTATTGTGTTGCAGGGATGCTTTGAGCGCTCAAAGGGATGGGCATACAAATATAGAAGCACCCATACCTGTAGACCTGGATATCCCCTCCTCCCAGCTCTCACAAAGAGGCCCTGGCCGACCACTGGCTAAGAAGCCAGAGGCAAGTTATGGGGTTTCTGGGGTCGGGGGTGCAGCCAGGGGTAGGCCCCCAAGTGCTAGCAGGTATATCCTTCCTCTGTTGTTCAACCACTTCAATGCGTTGCAGTAAGGTTGCTTGTAAAGCTAGCTCAGCATCTGACAGACTCGTGTCTCTTTACATAGCCTGATGCGCCTCACGAGGCCATATCAGCGCCGAAATGCAACAGGGTAGTGTCTAACCATCATGCTGTTCATGTCAAAACAACTTGTTTTGCCTCAAAGACTTTTGAAATAGTGTAACTGATCACGTTTAGCATACACGCTCGCCGATTCTGCTTGCATTGGGCCACAGAGACCAATAGCAACATCCAGGAGGCACTTTTGGAGGGTGACAATACGTCATACAAGCATCCCGCATGTGTATGCAAATCAGAATGTGCACACTGTGTGCATGGCTGCAGGATCTCATTGGAAGGGGCCCAGGGGCCACCCCCATGCAGATACGGGTATGCACACTGTGTATGCATGGCTGCAGGAACACACTGGAAGGGGGTGGAGGCTCTGCCAGACTGGGCAAGAGGAGCAAGCAGCCCATGGCACAGCTGGTGGAGGTGGACATCCCCGGGGGCCCTGCTGAACGCGTAAGAGCGCCTGTGGCCGGGGATGCGAATGTAGACCCTCACATTGGCAGGCACATCATGTGAGCTTGAGACCACATGATCATCTATGTGCAGTTGGCATGCCTGTGTACCTTGAACAGAACAGCGTCATCTTGCTGCATCGTGCGTCCAGATGACCTCTCTATGAACATCAACATCATTGCCACTGAGATGATGCTATAATCCTTGCTGTGATTCTATGCTGTAACTTTCGTCTTGTAGAATCCTTGCTACCAGTGTGACCTTGATGCATGTGTAGCCCTGCTCACCGTCTATCTGTCCATCGACACTTCCACAAGGCTCTGTCGCTCTCAGATTGGTGCATGAAGGCCACCCAGGCATTGAAACCTTGTGTTACAGACACAGCACATCACGTTACTACAGACTTCTCTCACAGCATTGATGCTGCCCAGCCCACATAGTGAATGAGTACTGTCATTTCTCGTGAGGTGGTCTGCAAATGGATGATGTCATTGTTGTGCCTCCAGGAGGTTCTGGCCCTCAGAGGGGAAGCGGTGGCATAGAGGCATCATCACAGACTATAAGTCAGACCAGGGCCTCTGCATTGTCTACAAGCAGGGTGCAGCTGATGAAGCCTGGGAGTGGGTCCATTTTGAGTATGCCTTTTGGCACCATGTCTTTTTGAGCACGGTGCATGTCCCCAGGCCATGCGTTGAAAAAGACTTCAACAGATTGCAGCAGGCCTTGTGCTCTTGTGTATTGAATGCATACATGCATGCACAGACTGTTCTCGTGACTTTGAACAGCCCGTGCTGTGACTTTAGTTCATGAACAAAATTGGTAAGGCTACCTGTGCTACCGACAGGCTTGGAGTGTTTTATTTACTGTGTACACAAGTCTGGCAGGCTGTATCCTGCTTTCACGGCACATGTGACATCACCTGATTCATCACTGCAGCAAGACTTGCCCGTTAAGTCTATACCTCATCGTGAGCCAGAAAGCACAAACATCATTATTGCTGTTATGGCTGCAGGAAGCTGAGGCTGAATGCTGAGACTGCAAATGGCTACAAGTGGATTGACCGGCCGCCCAGTGCTGTTGGGGGCGACCAGGCTGACCATAGGAAGAGCATAGGGCCAGGGGGCAAGCGCAAGAGGGCTGAGTCAGAATGCCCTGTCAAGCTGGTGAGTACATGTGTAGTCAGTGGCTGGCTGCTACTGCAGAAAGCTACGGGAGCTGCAGCTGCACACCAATCTTGGCTAGCGTGTCTGACACAGCAGCCTGGACAGGAACACAGGCTTTTAGGAGTTTACCACAACCTTTGTGACCATACTTTTGCTGTTGGGCTGGGAACCAGAAGCCATGCCAATCAACTCTGCACAACATATTGTTGCTCACTGGATGCAGCTTTCACTGAGCTTGGCTCAAGCAGAATGTTGCTTTTGAGGCTGCATTGACACATTCTCATCAGCAAACAAGGTTTTGTTAGTTGTTTTTCAGGACTTTTGTGATTAAGCGGCATCCACAGCAGCCTTTGTTTTGACATGCACCAGCAATCTTTGTCCTGGGGACAGTGCACCACGTTTGTCTGTAAGCTGCATGTCCCTTCCTGGGCTGTCCACACGCAACCTTTCTTTGTCATGCATTGCATTCAGTGCTTAGTGTATATCGTTTTCCCAGTTTTTGTTTGTTGACTCCCCTGATGAGTCCTAAAGACAAGAAGTGTAATTGATTGATTGCAGGACTTTGGCGGGGAAGCTGCATATGCGCCCTTCCATGAGCCTGCTTTCCAGCAACATCTGGTGCAATCATCACATCAAGAGCTCGCCCTTATGCAGCAAATGCTGGATTGGCGGGAGTCTGAGATTCACAGTGAGCTAACCTTATTGGACGCTGCTGATGACAGGTCACAAGGTAGAGTCATTTTCACAACATCTTACAGTCTGGAGTGTCTGGAGTGAGTCACATCAACTGAGTCCACAATCGCAGGAAAGGTTGTACATGCTAGCCTTCCTGTCCGTATCATGTTGAGCAGTGTAGTAGCTGTTGCTTGCAGAGATGAGTATAAGTACTCATTGCTGTCCCAACTGGCGGCACTATGGATTGTCAGCATGATAAGAAGACCATTGCTCGCAACCTGCACCCTAAAACAGCTGATTGTCCTGTTGTTGTGGTCATCATGAAGTGGCAACATTGCTCTGTGCAAGCAAGTCAAGCAGCAAAAGCTGCTTTGACATCCTTGCCTTAGCGTAGCATAGATGATGTAGTCGCTAGTGCCTGTGCTTGGGCTTCTTCTGATGTTTGTTTCTTGTCTGATGTAGATTCAGCCAGGAGCATGCAGTGTCAGTTAGACGCCCTCATTGCACATGAGAAAGCGCTTCATTCTGAGCTTCAAGCCCTGGCTGCTTATTGACAGATATACTGGTCAGCAGGTTCAGCATTGCTACATGCTGGCTGCAGCCAGCTGTCAGCAGGCCAGTGTATATGTTCTGATGAACACCACAGAAGGCTTACAGCACAACTGCAGACACTTAAAACTGCATGCAGAATTGCTATCTCCTTTATATATCATTGTAGCATAACAAGTATGCAGTCTACTGACTTGCGGTACATATGTATACACTATAGCTGTGTGTCATTCAAGGCAATTCTGGCAAACTTCAGGACTATGTCACATCACCTCACAGGGCTGTGATGAAGAGCTGTCACCAGCTCGTCAAGTACGGTATGTATGGGTCGGAATTTTCATAGAATAAGATGCATCAGACGATCAGCACCTTACATCCCGATGCAGCATGCGTTGTGTCAGGCTAAGCCAAGCTAAAACCGTCAAATGTTCCAGTGATCATATGACTATGCATGCTTTTGAATACCTGCGGGTGTTTACAGGCACGACTCACACATGTCCAGATGCTCTAAATTTGCGAGCCGCAATGTGCACCTTACTAAAGGATGACTATGGAGAACTGCATCTGACCTTCTTAGACTCTCCAATCCAGCATTTCTTTCCCACGTGCCTTGTTGTTGGTTTCACGCGTTAGCATCACGTGTCACCCGAAATCGACAAATCTGGGCCCATCTTCAATGGTCACGTGAGCCGCCAGAAGCGCTAGATGAGTAAGCAGCGTGTATGTTCGACGAGCATTGCTGCAAGGGGGAGCTGGCTACATCAAATTGAGAATGGAGCTGACTGAAGCCCTAAGAGGTGCATTCGAGGTGCATTCCGGAATTGGCCAAAGCTCAGGACCCTCTGCGCTTTGCGCTGGAGCCCAACCCTTTAGAGACTCTGATGCATTGCAAAGTGACGGCAATGTCAGGGATTCAGGCTGCATTTGAAGGACTCAAGCTGTGTGTAGGGAAAAGGTATGTCTTCCTTAACTTCACTGTTCAACTTGACTGCTGACTTCATTATTGAATGCTGACTCGTCCAAAGCTGCAGCTGCACCACACTAGTCTTCCATGACTGACAAGAAGTCTTGCGCAGACGGTGGCCATAGCACTTGACGGGCAACAAGTTGTGCTTCTAGTCATCTGCTCAGTGGGGTGCAGTAGGGTTTTAACAGGGGTTTGACAAAACATCGTCACCATCGCTGCGACCTCAAAGGCTTCCAACATCGGCTCACTGTTGAGTGCGCTTGGTCGAACTACATCAATATATTGCTTCGAATCCCGCAAATTGCGTTAGGCGCAATGCTGGAAGGTTTGCTTGCGGCTGACTCCTTCCATAAGCAGGGACGGTAGCAGGACATCGATCTTTGTGTGTTGAGACTTTTGACGGCAAAGCCTATCTTCACTTGGGGATCGATTCGCAATGGTCAGCAGGAAGGGAACGTTGGGCCCTTGGCAACAAGAGGTACATACATTGCGAGGGCAGAAGCAAGAAGGCCTGCGTCGTACTTCAGCTCGCTATGGTTTGAGGTCACTGCAAGATTGTGTGCATGCACATAACTACAGGAGGACATTATGCTGCGCCGGCTCATCAAAGAACATGGAGTGAAAAAGTGGTCCAGTGTTGCCGAAGGCATTCCAGGGCGCAGCGGCAAGAGTTGTCGGCTAAGGTGAGTTGACGCGTAGAGCGTGTATCGCCTGTATTCTGGCACTGGCCGGACCTGTGTTGTGGCGTCTGTAGGTGGTACAATCAGCTCTGTCCTCACTTGAAGAAGGAGTCTTTTGACGAGGATGAGGACAGCATTATCATCAAGGTATCAAGCGTTGTTTCTTCGTTCGGCTGACTTTGCCATGCCTGCTACGGAGTACCTGTGTCTGCGGCCATCACACCCGTGTTGTTGCGTCGTAGGCTCATAAAGAGCTAGGAAACAAGTGGGCGCACATAGCCAAATTGCTTCCTGGCAGGTGAGCGACTCGAGTCTCTGCAAGTCAGCCACTACTGTGTTGTATCGCTTCAAAGCTAGTGCGACTTTGTAGGACCGACAATGCCGTCAAGAACCGGTGGAACTCCACTTTGAAACGCAAGCTGTTTGGTCCTGCGCACTGCGCCAGGTCACGCTGTGCATCTCAAAGCAGTGACGGTTCAGCCGGTAGTGTCTCCCACAGCTATCCTGACAAGTCAGATACTTGTATACAAGGCTCAGGACAGGTGAGCTGATTGCAGCTCCGTGGCTATCCCAACCATTCAGGAGATTTTGTGGTGTCCAACTCTGTTTCAATTTTTGTAGGCAGCTGAGCAAAGCTCCAGAACTTCCAGGTCACCTGTTGTCCCCAAGCCAAATTGCAAGCGCACCAGGTCACCTGCGCAGCAATCAATCAGCCTCACCTTTGTACCGCACCCCTCTGGAAAGGGTGGTGCACTCCTTCCCAAATGCGGCAAGCAGCAAGTCTGCAGCAAGTCACAAGCTGTCAGCCATCAGTTAGGCAGTCAGCTGGAGGAGCGAGACAGTCTTGAGTCAGACAGCTACACTTCCAGTCCTGTTGCCCTCCCTGCATCATCAGGCCAGCTGTCAGTCTCAGCCTCATCTGCAGCACCAGCCTCACTGGACACTGATCCTCTTCCTCTTGCTCCTATGGGCCACAGCATCTCTGCATACTCTTCCCTCAGGTCTGGGACAGGCTTGAGCGCTACTGATAGTTGCACCAGTGAAACCCTGCTGTTGAACAGCAAACCCCTTCTGGCAAGCAGCAACAGCGCTGCTGACCAGCTGGGCAGTCCAGTATGGCTGTCAAAACATGCCAGCACTGTGTCATCATCCCCTGTATCCCCCTTCCAGCCCACACCTCCTGCAGGCGGAGGCCCCCAGCAGCAGTTGGAGACTCCACACTCCCAAATTCGCCAGTCAGTTCTGTTTTCCGCACCTCCGCCTGTACAAATAGCATCTCTCCTACAGCCTCAGTACTCAGATCAGCCTCACATGCCGTTTCAGTCTGTATCACCTGGCATGTTGCCTCAGGGCTTATCTTCGCCACTTGAGTCCAGTTTGAGCTCATACAGCATCACATCGCCACCACAGCTGCCACCGTATGCTATGCCCCTGTCACAGCCACACTTTCAGCAGCCAAACCTGGCTCAGCTTCTGATGTAGTACCCCCACTTCTGTCAGCAGCAGCCAGGCAGCGGGGTACCTGCTGAGTTCGATTTTGACACTCAGCAGCTCACTCAGCAGCTCACTCAGCAGCTGCCCAGTGTTGGCTCCAACTTGAGTCTGTCCAGCTCCACCTCTGTCTGCTACCATGAGACCTCACTTGCAGATCAGCTAGATTTCCCCCTCATGAACTCACCCCGAGGAGCAAATGTGGTGCTCAATTTCGATGCTTACAGCCTGTCTCCCATCACCCCTACAGACTTCACATCCCAAATGTCAATTGTCAAAACTGAGTCTGGGCCAATGTCAAACAGTGAGTACTGTCCTTTGGAGAATTTTGTAGCTGCACGGCCGGCGTTCTCAAGGACGCCAATGCATCGCGTGAGCTCTTCTCCTTTCTATGGGCGAGCAGCCTCTGCCCTGACAAGCCATGCAGAGTCAAAGGTGATCAATTTACTCTCATGCAGCATAGCCTATGCCTTCTGCATATGCCTACTGCCTGTGCCTTCTGCCTGTGCTTTCTGCCTTCTGCCTGTGCCTTTTGCCCTGAGCCTTTTGCCTGTGTCTCGAAATGCTGTCCATGTGCCCAAAAAGATGCATTGCTTGCTTATGTGTGGTGCAATGCTCTGCTTCACCTTGTGCAGCCTTGTTTTGTTGCAGTTGTGACTCCAGTTGTTTGGGATTCAGACACTTTGTTTGGCATTTGCCATGCTGTGCCTTGCTGATAACTCAATCACAGTAGGGCTGATCTCTCATGTATACACTTCCTCAAGTGTTATGCAGCAGCAGCTTAATGAGATACCTGCCTGGAAACATATGTGCACTTATCATACATGAAGTTTGAGATTGGCGACAGCAAATGGGGATGTGGTATTGCAGGTAGACGAGTGTTACAATTTAGTTCCGGTGGGTTTTGATGGCTTTGTTGATGATGCGGATGTCACTGAAATAACGATGCTAGACGACCTGATCAGCTCCGTCTGTGCTGGTGAGTCTGCTTACATCTGCAGCTATGTTTGTCTGCGTTTGTTTGCATGAGCATGTACACTTCATCGGCATGTACAGCTGGTCATCACATATGTCTGGGCAAATAATGCTTCATGCATAGGCAGACAGTGCTGCATGCATGAGTGAAGACATTTGTACGGTCAGATGACAATGCTTCGTGCATAGCTTAGATAGGTGGCCCATGAACCTTGCACCAAATTGCTGCAACCTTGTTTTTCATCCTGCATGTGATGTAGCTTGTGCTTCAAAGTGCTGGCATGAGTGATTGCTGAAGTGTGCTTTGTTGTATCAGGTCAGCCAGGCTGCATGACTTGAACATGCTTGCTGTTCATTTACCAGCAAGGTGACTTCCTAATACTGATGTAAATTTGTGGGGTGAGAGTTGGGTGTGGACCCCTGACCTCCCAGCATGACAAAGTGCTTCAAAAAGCAGCGGTGTCTGAAAACCAAGAGTACATTTCATGCCAGGCATCGATTTGAGGCAGAGTACGTTTGCACACATGCCAGTGTGCAAATGCCAGTTGTGTTACTGGATGACTTGATGACCAACCCAAAATTTGTTTTTGCCGTCAGTGTGATCATATTGATGTCGTATGATCACGCTGCTGCACTGATACAGCAGCGCCTTGTGCGTATTTTACGGATTTCTAACTTTACGGAATGCCCTTCCAATCTATTTTGTTGGGTGGTGGTATCATAATGTCTATAGTGGTTTCGGATTCTGAGAAGCTGGCCGCTGCGCTGCTGACAAATTATTTCATATCTACTTCCCCAGTTAGAGCAGAGAGTTCCTGCATGGTGTGAGAAGTTGCAAACCCGGGTTTTGGCTTGAACTACGGCGTTTCTGGTCAAATTGGGTATTGCACATTTTCGAGTTTCCACACGTGGAGTGTTGCATTTAACAGCGTTGTTGTGGAGATAATGGGCAGACTACGCCTTGTGCAAAATGTGCTAGAGGTATGGTCCTGGTGCTGCACAGGAGGATGGCAAAGTTCTGTCTTGTATACCATGCCAGCCTTTTTTTTGCAGTTTCAGATCTATTGATAAAGTACATGTGTACATCCATAAATTGCAGTCACCACTTGCGTTGCGAGTGGGTATCACTGATTGATGTTGTTGGCAGCAACTGTTTGCAGAGATGTTGGCACTGAATTCTAGTAGCCTGTTTTGTCGTAATGTGGGATTTAATAGACCTTGCTCTAGTAGTGCAAGGCTAGTCTAGTCACTGTGTTGTACTTTTGCATCTCTCTTGTTCAGCTGCTTATCTTGAGTAAAATTGCCAGGATATTTCTACAGCATCGGCTAATTTTGTTTGCCACAACCAGCTTGTGTGTTGATGCTCGTGCATTAGCATGTGAGCCACATCTGGCTGTGCATCCGGTTCTGCTTGCCAAGGTGATTTTGTGACACGACCTGCCTTAGCTGGTTGTGTTAAACATTCTTCTGGGATTCTTGTGCGTTGCAACCATGTGGCTACGAAGCACATACACGCAACAACTCAACAGATTTGCCTCAAGTCTGAGGCGTAGCACATCTGTCGCTTGACAGTTCAAGGTTCAGAATTATCTCTTAACGTATTAGCAAGTGTAATGCAAAGTTGTGGGTGTCTAATTAGTGTGTCCCATCTCGATGTTCCCCTTAAAACAGGTCATGAAAACAGTTTGCATAAAATGACGTTCTGAACCCCAATGTGGAGATGAAAAGTGGACACATGGACATACTTACACATGCAGATCCAACTTGCCACGCTACATGTGTAGGGTGCGCATATGCATCACACTGTTGGTTGATTGATACTCAATGTACACTTAGCCAATGTCATGATTGGGAGCCATCAGGAACCAAGCTGGTATGAAAGCCACACGTACATCAAAGGTACTTGGAATACTGCTGCAGCTTGCCTACTTGGGCTGCTGTGTCAATAGAAGTCAGGTAGTCCACAATGTGGTTGTAGCCAGCCATCGATGCCAAATCTACTGGACGCATGCCATTCTGCAGTCAAACATCACAGTCAAAATCACAGCAGGCTGCCATTGTCATGCCTCCAGTGCCTAGCTGTTTGCTGTTGTTGGGCACATCTGGCGTCAGCAGACTTACTCTACTGTAACACCAGTTGTACTGTGGGGGTGAATCAGCAGGAGAAATGAAGGAGTGAATGGACAGCACCACTGCAATGCCGCAACAGAGCTCAGAATGAAAATATAAAGGTCACAGGACGCTGCAAAACTGTGCAATGGCTTTGCCAGGCCTTTCCCCACATTTGCATGGTCTTGCAGCAGAGTAGCAGCACAACAGGGGAAGGTAATAGGAGCTAGCACTGCAGACATGCCCTGTTGGCTGTTTGGTTTGGAGCAGCTAATGGCTGATTGCTGCAGCATGCTGTGTAGCATATGCATGCATTTCAGCCTTTTGGGAGGCAATTCATGATATGTCCTCAGCCAATGCCCACCAGGTTTTATAGAGATAGCAGCCTGGGGACATGTGCCAGCATGCAGTGCATGAAACGAGAGAAAGTGCCATGGTGTGCATTGTGGCATGCATCATGAGAGGGGTTGAGGGGCTGACCCTGTCACGGGGGGCCCTGTGGGCTCCAGCATCTAGCAGCCTGATCAGGCTATCCAGGTTGCCTGTCTCAGCAGCCACATGCAGAGGGGCCTTACCAACCTGCAGCAATATGCTTTTGAACAACTTGCACATTGCACAGTCCACATACTCACAGCAGCAGCAGCGTCACACTGCAGGCAAGCGAATTGCCTTGGGTATGGGCCTGTTCTTCCTCTTGGGGCCGTCCAACATGACTTGTTTGATGCCCCCATGTATGTCATGCTCAGCAAAGCACGGGCATTGCAGTTGGTGCATTATGCTGAGATATGGTAGCTTGCCAGCATTCGGCAGCATCCTGCTGTCTTCTTCCGTGACACAATCAGACAAGAGCAAGGCCAAGAGCGTCACTGGCCTTGATGCCAGATGGCTGTTGAGGCTCCTGCCGTGCTTCAGCTGGGGTCACCACGGGCATTGGCACGAACCCAAGACAAAGCACATTTGGCGTATACACACATGGGCACTGTGATTACTAAGGAGGGCATTACATACCTGACCCTAGGGGAAGACATTTGACTGAATGAATGGATGGATGAATGAACAAACAAACGAACGAATGAAAGAATGAATGGATGGATGAATGAATGTATGAATGAATGCAGAAATGCATGAATGAATAGATGAATGAAGGAATTGAGGAGCAGCACCTTGTCAGGGAGCTCCATGTTGGCCTTGTAGGAGAGTAGGAGGGCGATGCAGGCAAGGCGGCCTTCCAGGTCCCCATCCAGTCTCCCACTGGCTGCCATGTGCAGAGGGGTCTGCCCATCCTGCAAACAGAGGAACATGCAATTCATGCATGTGTTTGAATTGCCTTTATTTTATGTTTTGGTTTGGTCACGCAGTTGTTTGATGTGTCATCTGCTCTGTCATTGAAATGTGGCCCTAGTCGGTATGTACACTCCAGGTGTACGGTGTGCATGAGTGGCAAGCATGGTGGTGTGCCGAGCCTAACAATTCAGCATCAGGATGGTACAAGTATGCCAAAACAATGCACTAACAAAGATACATTGGCAGCAGCTACCACTGCACCTGCAGTGCAATTGATGCCAAGAGCTTGCAACGCCTGTCATTACCAGCGGCATCAGCAAAGCACGCCACACATAAACATAGCATACAGGCGCAAAGAGCGCATGGTCTAGAAGTACGTCTGCATGCAGCCAGATGTGCGATTGATGCCTGTTCGAAGGCATGGTATGATAGTATAATATCATACCATGCCCATTATATCATATATTGAACCATGATATTATCTTGACTGGGCACACCTCATCTCTACAGTCAGCATGGGCCTTGAACTGCAGCAGGGTCTTCACCATCTGGGGGTACCCATACCCTGAGGCCACATGCAGCACACACTGCCCCCTCTGCATATCACAGTATGGTGCATCATCAAGACATGCTGTGGGTGGTCTGAGAGATGCATATATTTACAGCACGACTGCTGTTCCTGGACACGTTATGATGTGAAGACATTACTGCAACGCACATCATGCATCTAGTGGTAAAATTGCTTCAGATATTGCACTTTGTTCCAAATGCAACTCTTTGTCTTGATTCACAGGCTCATGCAAGTGTGTTCAGTCATCTCCAGAAGGGCGCGTCATCATGTGTCGGCAGACAAGACTCTTTCCTGGATGGTAGGAATGAGTTGCGGGCACCAAACCAGGTCAGCGACGTGAAGAGGTGGATAGCACACCTGATTCTTTGCGCTGAGATCTGCCCCTTTGTGGTTGAGCTGCTTCAGTGCCCCCAAGTCCTGGCTAATGACAGCTGCATGCAGGTCTGTAGCAAACTGCCCTGTCCTCTGCAAAACATACTTTCTATTATCAGCAACCACAGAGAACATGAAACAGTACACCTGCTGCTGCTGATAGGACTATGCGGGGCGTATGTGATGTGTATCTATACATGTCAACACAGCTGGGATACACACATGAATCATGAGCCAACGGTGCTCATGTCAACAGCCTAGCACTACTTTGTCAGATAGTGCACTGTCAGTAGAAAACCAAAACAAGCTGCAAACAGAGCCTCGTCAAGCAAGGTGCATGTCACATGAGTCTGCAGGTGATTACTGCTGCCAATCCTGCAAAGCTGATCAACAGTAGGAATTGCAGCAGCATAGAAAACATTGCACACCTCTTCTTCAAGCACTTTCTTGGTCTGGTTTAGCCTCTCTGCATCGCTGAGACCACCTTCAGCATCTTTGCTTGTTCTTGGCTCTGCAGGAGTGACGTAATTCCAGTTGATATTGATCTCCCCCATCAGCTTGCCTTCTGTTGGTTCAGGCTCACTGTCCTTGCTGGTTGATGTGGTGTCCTTCTTGGTGATGGCAGCAAAAGCATTCTGGCCAGCAGCTGACCAGCTGCTGAAGAGGTTGCCTGTGCTGCTTGCTATACTGTTTGATGCTTTGATCTTGGAAGGAGAAGGCGGAGGAACATCACTGAGGCTGTCAGCTGAGAATGGAGATCCCTTGAGCTTGTCCTTGATGACGACAGCAGGGGTCTGCGAGGAGCCTGTCCCAAACTTGAAGTTGTCTGCATCCTGAAAGGAGTCCACCTGTGGGCTTGTTGTGGCGTTTTCCTCCAGGGTCGAGACGGATCCGTATGCATCGCTTGCTGCTGGTTTAGAAGACAAACGCTGCAGAAAATTCATAACACAAAACAAGCCGTGCTGATTGGCTCAAGGCGAGGGTGTGGGCCTGCAAAAGCATCAGTGGCAATGCGAGACTGTTTCTAGCTGGTGACTGCTTGCTCAGGGCTTACTGGAGACACACCTCACTGATGGTACAAGCCCAGCAGGTTGCAGCAATGCAGCTTGCAGATGCGTAGCCCCAGCCCAATTGACCTGCTGACGTTAGATAAGGCGTTGTTAGCTTGGTTCTCAGTCAGAAGTTCTGACAGCCTGTCAAAGCCCAAAACTTGTGTAGTCAACAGCTGCTGGTTGTGATGGCCGCCGAAGATTCAGCAGGACTGGCTGCACATGCTGCAATGTACACGTTGGACAGTATTGCGAGTGCGATGAGTGGGAATAGTGCACTGCGCCTCTCTCAGAGGCTCTCTGTGCTGAAATTAGCGAGCATTGCTTTGCTTCCAGTTCGTTTGACCATGCTTTAGATTCTAGTGCATGGCCGTTTGATCCGCAACACAGGCAAAGACGCCCACCGTCGTCCTTCCAAGCGCAAGCCGGCTCCCGAGCCTTACTTGAAGTAATACTCCCAGTCCGGTTGGGTTGTTTTGCTGGCGTCCTTGATTGCTAGCGCAAAACTTGTTTGCTGAGTCAAAATAGTTCGTTGCGTGTGCATGCAATCTGAACCCTGACCTTCGTCTTCCCGTCACGTTACGTCACAGGTCTTCATCTATTGCATTTTCTCGGCAGAATTGACATATATAATTGCAACTTGAAGCTTGCCCCGAAAGGTTGTCGGTGATGGCTCCTCCTAAGCGAGCTTCTTTCAACGTTTGCTTCTGCGATATTGACGGTACACTGGTGCACTACCCAGAGGCTCAAGCTAAATGGGGTAATGCCCGGCAATGACTGTTCACTCATGCAGGGAGACTGTGTTCCCCACGACTTGACGTGTTTATGCCGCTTGCAGGAGAGATCACTGGTCCATCAGTAATTCCGGGTTATTTCATGTATGTTGAGAGGGTAAGAACTCGCATCACAGAGCACCGTGAGCTTTACTCCGTTGGGACAATGTCAAAGCGAGTGTCTTTTGCAGGAGACTGGCAAGAGGCACAAGGTCCTCAAGTTGCCACCCACTACCACAGGCCACCAGGTATACAATCTTCACCTGGATATCTGCTGTGAAGCACACAACAGTATAAACAGCAAGGGAACAGCTCGCATGGTCATGCTTGACATGCTGGTGGTGGTTCTTCCCAGGGTGTAATATCTATCAATACACTGACAGAGCTTGCCAGGATGCGCAAAGGAGGTGTAAAGCTGGTTCTCATCACAGGAGCGCGCCTCGCTACCCTACTTATGCGCATGGCTTTCCTACCAGCTGCTGATGCATACGTCTGTGAGAATGGTGGCCGAATCTACTACCCAGACACTTCGTTGACAGTTGCTTTGCCAATTTCTGAAGACATTGCATGGCGAAAGACGCACAATGCAACAGGTAATCCAGCATGAGCACAATCAGGTACAGGATTGTGTGCAACAAGACTGCCAGTGACTACTATAGATACAGCCAGCTTTGCCAATCACATTGTCCCAGAGCAGCTTCAACACATTGCACCTGAGACACTGGACAGACCCAAGTGCTTCATTGGCTGCTTGGCATGCAACATTTTCAGTCTTTGCATTCTGGCTGGGCAGATGGGTGCATCATATTCCGTGCTCAACATCATCTCACAAAGCAATGTTGGATAGCTGTAGACAGCTGATACACAGCAGCATTCAATGCTTATCTTTCTTATTATTGGTTAAATTTTGAAACGAAAGAGAACACAGAAAAGATGGGGGCAGTAGCGTCAGAATTAGAATCTTGTTGTGTGCAGCTGGGCCACCTGACACAGATGCAGTGCCTCCCCTTGAAAGGCCTGGCAAGCTTTGGGACCTGTACAGGAAGCTAGATGCTGATGGCTGGGCGCTTGATGCCTTCTCCTACACAACCAACTTCAGGTGGGGCTGCTTTGCGTGTATTGATCATGCAGACCTGCTTTCTAAGCATACATATCTATGTCTCCAGGTCTCTGACATCGTGTATTCTTGCACAGAAAATTGTTCAGGTGTCATGTCATCTTTCATGCAAAATGTACTTGCTGCGCAGCATGCCAGACATTGCCGTCCTGCTAATAAGCAACTCTCAATACTGTTGCCTACAACTCTCAGCTTGTCATACAGCAGGTGTTAAAGCAGGTTCTAGAAAGACATGTGCCCTTGCCAGTCGCCCAATTGTCAGAGCTGGCAACCTTAGCTTCGTTTGCCATTACTCCTGCTGGGTCTGCTGCGTCACATACTGCCTGTCAACCTTGTCATTCCAACCTATACATGATCAGAAGCTTTGCTCATCTGTGTCGAATCATGGTCTGATGGCTGACAGGCTGAAGGCCAAAGATGGCAAAACACCAGATGATGTACTCAATGTGGTCAAGAACCTAGACCCAGACCTTGCCAGCTCCTTCAACATAGGCCTGGCTGACTTCTACCCCTCCACCAGCGGCAAGGAGAAAGCTGCCCAGCATATTGTGGAGCACTACAATACCAATCTTTCAGAAGCATTCTTGCTGTGTGATGATGACAATGATATGGGTGAGCATCTTGCAGTAGCCTAGTTGTTAACAGGCCGTGTGTGTGGGCATGCATCTGTAAAGCAAATGCAGATTCAAAGATGGCTTGTGAAATGCGACTGTAGTTGGTTTGTAGCACCCAGACCAATAGCTCTTTAATACTGGGCCTTCACCTGTTGTACCGTACATCAGTGACTGCAGGTCTCTACATGCCACGTTCTCCAGTGTAAGTGCAATTGCACTGTTGACCCACGGAGCAATGGAGGCCGGCTCAGTAACATCCTCCTGCATGTCTTTGCTGGCCTTGTGAGTACACCCACAGCAAGTCAACGTATGTGCTGAGTTAGACATTCTGCTTCTTTGAATTGTGCTGAGAAACTGCTGATGCCTTGCAGGTCTGGCTGCTGTGGTAGGCAAGGTCTTCCTGCCTAGCATCACCTCAGACTCTGTTCAGCGAGCTGTTGAAGCCAACCCGGAGAAATTTGTCATCAGTCAGAAAGGAGGAATCATTGCCACAGAAGAGATTCTGGAACATGTAGAGGATCACATTGGAACCTTCCTGCTAGGCTAGATCTGTAGACTGAAAACAAAGCTTTCTGGCCAGTGCAATACAGCAGGTGACTGCTGTTCAATCAGGTGGTACTCTCTGATTGTTTTTGCTGAACAGAGTCAATGGTCACAATGATTGAGGTGAGGCTGGCAATAGGTATCAGAAGGGATGGTGCCCTGTTAGAGCAAGATGCAATCTGTGATGCACGCTGAACAATTTTGATGCTGATGATACAGTGTAATCATGATGTTGGCTGTGGTAGCTTGTGAGGCTAGCAAGTATGCCTTGTCAAGCTTAGCCACCTAGATTCAAAGTCTTATAAGTTGAACAATTTGATGTTGAGTTGATATTTTGGTGCATTGGCTGAAAGTCCACTTGCCAAACAAGCCAAGTTTGCATGTAATATGCTTGTGCATGTGCTCTCAAATGTCTCAGTCGCTCACTCCTGACATCTTGAATAACACTCTCTTCACTTGGTGTAAATCCCAGCACATGCATGCAACGTACTGACTGCTGCAGCAGATGCATGCCATTTCAAGAGCTTGGAGCCTGTGAAACTCAAGCCTTGGCTTCACAGGCTCCAAGGCTTGAGCGCATGCGCATCGTGTCCGTCAACAAGTATATGCAAGATACCATATCCTGTGACGTTGCTTTATGGCTACCGTGGGCGCATGAACCAGACTGTGTTCTGTGTTTGACATTTTCATCGGTTTTGACATCTTCACAGATTTCCACAAGTTGTGTGCGGTGTATAATACAGCTTGTCAAGCCTACACAACCAAGTCAACTAATACACGGTGTATTAGTTGACTTGGTTGTGTAGGCTTGACAAGCTGTTCTGGACAACGTATCAGGAGCAGGCGGACACTGTTCTTGTCACAGTTGTATTCATTACATGTGACGAGAGGACGTGACAGAGATTTTGCCACACCAGAATTTGCCCCCATTGACTTTGCAGGCAACTCCTTCAGTTGAGTTGACCAAGTCCCCTTGCAGAGACCAGGATCAGGGCGGTCAGTCGATGAACGCTTGGGCTGGCCGATCTGTGTGCAAGCCAATGCAACAGCGGACGCATCAAATGAGGCTAATGTCCTACTCATCGTGTCTCACGACGTGTATCTGAAGCCCCAGCAAGTATTGTAGCGGATGCATGTGATCAGGCACTGGTCAAGCCTTCGTTGAGGCAACAACCAGGACCTGCTCTGTCTAGGGCAGTTTCCTTCACGTTCTGAAGACGTGACAGGCGCGTAGGCCTGTCACCCGCAGCTGTCTCGAGCGGTCTTTTAGTCGATCAGTTGCTATGGGTCTGCTAACCATCATAAAAAAGGTTAAACAGAAGGAGAAGGAGATGCGACTTTTGATGGTGTAAGTGGGTTGGGTCATGGCAGTCAGTTGCAATGTTGACAGCCATACGTTGGTAAACATACAACTTGTGCTGTCCAGCGGCTTGGATGATGCTGGGAAGACAACCATCGTCAAGCGCTTGAACAACGAAGATATCACCACAATCAGTCCCACACTGGGCTTCAACATCAAGACCATGCAGTTCAATGGGTGTGTTACATTTCTGCAGTCTTGCTATGATGTTGCACATCTCAGCTGCGACAGTTTTGTTGTTCATGAGCACGTAGTTGCTTCGAGATTTATTACCAATCTAATTCTGGGCAATACAGCATGAATGGATCATGCAACAGGTATAGACTCAACATATGGGATGTGGGCGGTCAAAAGACGCTACGCTCATACTGGAGAAATTACTATGAACAAACAGACGCCTTGATATGGGTTGTGGACACGACAGATCTACATAGACTGGAAGACTGCCGCAGTGAGCTGCACAATCTGTTGAAGGAGGAGAGACTGACTGGCGCAACACTGCTGATCTTTGCCAACAAGCAGGACCTGGCAGGCTCCTTGGCAGCCACGAAATTGCAAAAGGTGTCCATCTTGTTCTTGATGAAACTGCAGCTCATGGCTGTCACATGCACATCTGCTTGTGGCATCATTTTGACATGAGCACAGGCATGAAGGTCAATCATACTCTGCTTTGCATGTCCCATGACTGCAGCACAGTCTGCTCCTGTCATGTATGACAGATGGTACTGGTTACAGGTGCATGCAAGAAAGCTGTGCACAAATCTATTCCAGCTTGACACACTGAAACAGATGTACACATGTATGCCTGCAGGTCCTTGATCTTGAGGCAATGGGCACTCGCCACTGGAGGATTGTTGGATGCAGCGCAGTCACAGGAGCAGGTCTCATTGATGGCTTTGACTGGGTCGTTTCTGACATCAAGTCTAGAATAGCACTGCTAGATTGACACGTAGGGTAGACCATGTTCTGATGTATCAACCAACTCAACTCGAACAAGCACCTTGGTCCACATGAAGTTGCACATTATTCAGCTTCTGAATACACCAGCTGTCCATGGTCACAATGTGCCTTTCGAGATTGGAAGGAATATAATACTATAATTATCAGCTTTAAACTGCCTTGGGCTACAGCTCCCTTTTACATGCTCAGCCTCAACAAAAGCCACAATTGCACAGATGCTGCTGCGACAACCATCAGGCTGAAGTATCATCATCCCATAAGTCGTGCAAGGTCTTGTAAGGTCCTCTGGGATGCAGCCAGAAGCTGCCATTGACCATGCGCATCTGAATTGAGAGATTGCAAAGCTTGTGATAGTCTTCGTGGCTTAGCTCCCAGCCCATGACATCCAAGTTGGCCTGCACATGCATCTTTGAAACTGACTTTGTGATTTTGATGAGAATGTACTCCTGGCTATCTCAACAAGGACTCAAATTCTCTTGGTGTAAAAGCACAACTTGAAAGCATCTGCAGACGAATTGCAAGTCTTCCAGGTAAAGTGACAGGCACAAACATTCAATCTAGACAGCTGAAAGCAAGCCCTAATGTTCAGAAAACACTTAGTCCCATTTGACAGTTTTGTTGCAGCATGGAGTCACCAACATACTATGCAGACGCTCAATTGGCAGTTGTGCTATTCACAGCGTATGAGTGTGCACCAAGCTGTGTTCAGTGTGTATGCATTTGTACCTTGATGCGTTCTGCAGATGTGCTCTTGGGTAATACACTGGTGCCATGCTGCAAAGCCCATCTGATCAGTACCTGGCACACCATCAGTACATAATGAGCTGCTGTGGCACCTGGCAGAATGTCTGTACAAGCGCTGATAAGACCCATTAACGACTCTGCAAGATGCAGTTTGACATTGATGAGCAATCATTGCTATACTCAGCTATGCCTGAAGAGGAGGTGCTGCAAGTGTAGATGAATACTCCCAATTGCGGTTTCACAGCTGTGATGTTGGGGGTGGGGGGGGGGGGGGAATGGGGTGTGGGGGGAATGGGGTGTGGGGGGAATGGGGGGTGGGGGGAGGGGGCGGGGGCAGGGAGGGGCGGATGAGGTTTACAGCTGCAGTGCAGCACATCCAGCACATGAGCACAGTTCAGTTGGTCATGCGCATTGAGTGTCACATGCTCTTGTGCCTAAGGCTGAGTAAGTGAGCCTGAGTGTCTCAGGCTAAGTTAGCTAGGCTGAGTGTCTCAAGCTGACCATTGGGTGCTACAGCAAGAGGCTTGCATTAGTAGGCCCTTCATGGCCTGAGTACAAGTTGATCAGAGCTTTGCTATATACCTGAGCAGGGCTGCGGCCCATCTTGCTGGCAACGGCCCCTACAGTGGAGTCCTGCAGTAGCAAAGGGGCCTTCCTCTTGAACATGGAGGCACTGTCTGGGGATCCCAAGGGAGAGTAGGCTGTCACGTGGATCTGCTTTGACTTGCACCACTGCAGCATGTCTTCATTTCTGAAGTATGGGTGGCACTCCACCTGCAGGAAGCAATTTCCAAAAAATAAGGATGAAATGTAACAATAGCAGAGTAGTAATGATAATAATAATGATAACAATACCAACAACAACAGCAATAACAACAATAACAACAACAATAATTATAACAACAACAACAATAATATAACAATAATACCATTAATAATAATAATAACAAGGCTTGCCAGCCCATGATGAGCTATGTATCTGCAGGAAGCAATAGCAGTGGCAAAACATCCATGCATGATCAGTGCTTGCAAGGCAAACCACGATGGCTTCTGAACACTGTGGCAGGGGCAGATGCAAAGGCACCAACGGTAGGAAGAGTATTGACCATGCAAGGTACCACTGACACTGTTCATGTATTGCTGCCAAAGACACAGGAGCCATGAACGTAGGCATGCCTCATGTGTAGGTTGAAGCACTGCATCAACCCTTCAAGCCTTCAACCTTTCCAAAATCACTTTGGAAGTAGAAATACTGTACAGAATGCTGCAGCTGAGCAGGCAGGTCTTAGAGGGTACCTGAGACACAGCAGGAGGAATTTCTGCGTAGCTGAGGATGTCCTGTAGCTTCTTGACTGAGAAGTTGCTGACACCAATGCTGTGCACCAGCCCCTGCATTGTCAGCCACACCCCTGCAGCTTGCCTACTCTCACAAGTGACATCACAAGCAAAACCCTGTTGTAAGACATGTGTTCCCATGACTAACTCAAATTTAAGGAGTGGGCTGCAGCAGATCGCAGCAGTGGCTCTGGTGAAGAAACAGTGGTTTGGCCAAGCATCACTGGCATGCTTTGCACAAGTGTCACATTCAAGGCTCTCCAGAATCACGTGGCTTGCTTGCTTACACCAGCTAAGCTGCATGTTTTAGGCTGCGTGTGATGGCATCATAGGAAATCTGACGTCTAGTGACTAGCAAAGTCACCAGATTGTGCAGACAACTTCATGCAGCACAGAGACCAACACACCTTAGCAGCGCTGGATGCATCTAAACACATGTATGACTGCCAGTTGAGCTGTTGCAGCTAGCATAGATGGCTGTTTGGAATGCGATCTGAGTTCAGAACCCAGCTATCATGGCTGGAATGTCAGCACTTGTGCACTTCACAGGGGCAGCTTACGTCTTGGACTAGTTCCTCCATAGCTCTCCAAGTTTCTTGGATAGAGGGAACAACCTCACTTCCCACGTTTCCTGTTACTGGCCAGTGAATCTGGACACACACAGCAAGGCCATGTGATTTGAAGTCACTTGACTTCTGCCTTGTTCCCAGCTATGTTACTGTGCAACAGAACATGTTGCATGTAGCACTCAATACACCATACTGCAGCTGGGCTAAATGCGCTCTGTTTGGCAAGCAACAGTCAATTTCAGTCTTGCGTATGCCCTGGCAGTGAAAAAACATGCTTGGCTGCTGCCAGATTAAACTTTTGTCTTGATACTCCTTCTGCTGAATACAAGTCAGGCATCAGCTTGGCTGGACAAGTATTGTTGTTGCGTGTGCGTTTGACCATGTAACATGCAATGTCTGTTTGTTGCAAGTAGACTGGGGCTCCTGAAGGCAGCGTGACATGCATAGCCAAAGTGAAGTCACAGACCAGGTAGAGATCCAGGTATTCCAGTTGCAGGTCTGACAGGGTGTTCAGGCATGCCTTGCGCACACGCTCTGCACTGTGGTGAGTATTCCTGTATCATCCACAACAGAAAGTACAAAGGGGCACAGTTCTCTTTCACATACACAGCAAACGGTTGTGATCTACAAGTACCACAGCAGTATATCCTGGTGACCATACCATAACTTGGAGGTGAGAAAGATGTCTTGTCTGCGGATCAAATGTTCGCTGAAGGCCTGCTGCAGGGCTGACCCAACCTCGTGCTCGTTCTCATAGATCGCTGCACAGTCAACGTGTCGGTAGCCTGCCTTGACAGCCTCGTAAACAGCACTTCTAACTTGGCCTTTCTCAGATTTCCAGGTGCCGAGGCCAATACGAGGCATGTTGTGCCCGCTGTTGAGGATGACTGGTCCAGCTGCGCTGGGAAGTGTGTCGTAAGTTGGCTGCACGGCTGCATTTCCCAGAGTGACGCGACATATCTGCAGTTTGCCTCGGACCCCGCTGGCGTCTTGCTTCCCTGTGTACTCATGTACAATTTCGTGCTGAAGCCCAGGCATGCTGAACAGTAAGGGGCTAAGAAAGAGAAAGAGAGATCACTGTGAGCGTTTCAGGCGAGCGTTTCCAGGAACCCTCAAAAAGAAGAAGCACAAAACAAAAGACGAAGCAGCCAGTCCTTCGTAATTGACTTGAGATAATCTCTGACGTAATCCATCGGTTGAGCGGTTAGTCAGACAAGGGTGCAAATTTCCGAAAGACGCTTTGTGCCGGTTCGTTGACGCGCAGTCACTACGAAAAAGCCAAGTCCTCGAGCATTGTCAGTCGATATTTTGACTCTCCACCTCTCCCGGACCCCAGATGTAACACTTTTGGTCAGGCTGCACACACGACTGCCGCAGGCCCTTCCTGTTCGCAACAGCTCACCGCACTTCAATGTCGAGGGCGGGCCATGCTCGACCGGTTCCCACACGTTCGATGTTGGTGCGGGATATACAGATCCTGGCGACTTTGGATCCGGAGCTTGGTGATATCCGCAATGCTGCCATCCACGTCCAGGGCAACGTCATAAAATGGGTTGGGGCATCCTGTGACATACCGAAAACGTACGCAACAGCAGATGAGACGATCAGTCTACCTGACCGTGTGCTGATTCCTGGCCTGGTCAACACCCATCACCACATGTTTCAATGCTTGACAAGGTGTTTAGCCCAGGTATGCGTCTCTCTGTAACCAGACCTGTGTTGTGCATACTTACGAACGCTTCAAGAGTAACATTCTCACACTGCCACACAGGATGAGAAGCTCTTCAACTGGCTGGCCACCTGTTATGGTCCTTGGCAGCATATGACGGCAAGTTTCTCTAAACGGCTGCTCTATTCGTGCTTAGACAGTCACATAGGATGCCTAACTCCCATCTGATTGTTCTTCAGACAGGCTGCTTGACACTGCCTCTTGCCTTGCAGGGCGCAGACATCTACATCAGCAGCAAGCTTGCCATGTTGGAGCTTATCATGTCTGGTTGTACCTGCTCATCAGATCACCTGTACATCTACCCCAACGATGTCTGCCTGGAGGACAGTATCAGAGCAGCCAGGTCAGCATACACACATGCATGACAGCCATGCCATCTCCTGCTGTGCTTCAGATCAACACATGTCATTTCCCCCCATCCCAGTCATGTGTATCGCGTGCAGCTCAGCGCCTGGGCCTCATCTATAGGATCATACTAGAATCTTCATGATGCTGTCTTGCATAACTGCATACAGTGTCACATCACAACCCAATGTAAACTGTACCTGCTTATATTACAAGCTCCCATGCCCTGGACATAGGCTTTTAATGTGGTCGTCACAAGGTTTATCTTTCAGCAGAATAGGGATGATCACCTTTGGCGATGGCAGCTGGATGCCAATCTGCTTTGCTATACTACCAGAGCTGAGACATTATGCTGATACGTGCTCTGCCACAGAGTATGGACACGTAATGCGTATCACAATGCTGCATTGTTTTGGTATGTTTGTGCACAGAAGACAAAGCAAGGCAGTTACATCCACTCAAGCAGCCGCAACCCAATACAAGATGCCTCAAACAGAGTTTTCATGACATGGTAAGCTCATTCTGCGTGCAGAGAGCTAGGTATGCGATTTCATCCCACCAGGGGAGCTATGAGCATGGGAAAAAGCAAGGGGGGTGCAGCCCCAGACAGCACCTGTGAAGAAGAAGACTTTATCTTGAAGGATATGAAGCGTCTCATAGACGAGTTCCATGACGTATCACGGTGAGATAGCTTACCACAGCACCAAAGATTTGCTTTGGCAAGTGCTCTTGCTGTGAAATCTGAGATGCGTTTGATGCTGAGAATATGAATCTTCCTTGCGTCTGTGCGTGTCATTATAAGCTGACTGTTTGCAGCACTTTACACACAATGCTGTTGTGATATGGAGCCTTTAAAAGATTGAGAGCTTCTTGGTGGCAATCTCATTCAGTCTGTCTGGCTGGGAACTGACCACAGCTTTGTTGGTGCCAGGTTCTCCATGCTGAGGATGGGTCTAGCGCCTTGTGCCCCCTTCAACGTCACACAGGATCTCATGAAAGCGGCAGCCAAAATTGCTCGCCAGCACCAAGGGGTGCGTCTGCACACTCACTTGGCAGAGAACGAGGAGGACATCGAGTATTGCCGCGAGACCTTCAACTGTAGACCTGGCGAGTACATCAAGTAAGCTGCTGCTGCCATGTTACTCGTAAGGGTGGTAGGGAATGTAGTACTGACAACAATTGCATCAACGACAACGATGATCAAAATAATTGTGATAACAGTAAAAATGATAGTGACAATAGTAGTAGCCAATCTGTGTCTGCACTGTCTGTGCCAAGCAAATGCAGAATCGCCTGGCGAATTCTTGAAGTCGAGCTGCTGTCAGCAACATGCACAGCTGATGACAACAAATAATGCTGACAGCAATACGTGGGTATTTCTGTGTGGTACATGTGGTGCTTGTGCCATACCTGGTCAAAGATACCTGGTCACAGACTTTGTGGTTGCGTTGGTTGCGTGAGTGAGCAAACAAAGAACGAACAAATGCATGAATGCATGAATGAACCACTGAATGAGTGCATAAACGAGTAAGTCAGCAAATGAATAAACGAATGAGCATATGTGTGTGTAGGCGGGTTGGCTGGGACAAGGATGATGTTTGGTTTGCCCACTGCTGCTGCTTGAATGATGCTGAGACAAAGCAGTGGGCAGAGGCAGGGGTGGGTATAGCCCACTGCCCCTCCTCAAACATGCGCCTCAAATCTGGCATCGCTCCAGTGAGTCCCCAACATTGCCATTGCTGTTGTTGCTACTGTTTCATGATGTTGCTGCTGCTGTCACGCTGCTGCTGCTGCTGCTGCTGCTGCTGCTGCTGCTGCTGCTGCTGCTGCTGCTTCTGTCAGAATGTTGCTGCTGCTACTGCTGCTGCTGCTGCTGCTGCTGCTGCTGCTGCTGCTGCTGCTGCTGCTGCTGCTTCTGTCAGATTGTTGCTGCTGCTGCTGCTGCTGCTGTCAGAAGGCTGCTGCTGCTTGTGCTGCTGCTGCTGCTCATGATGTGGCTGCTGCTGTGGACAGAACTGGTACAGCCATGCATGATGCTTCTGCTGCTATCCATGTGATGACATTGCTGCTTTCTGTGACTTTGCTGCCTTTGCAAAACAACGTGTCACGCACTGACCAGGTCTGAGCTCCTGTCAGTATAAACATGTTTAACCATTACACTGCTACCAGAGTACAAGTTGGCAGAGGCCTGTGAGATACCCAAGGCATGAGTAGCGCACCTCTGAGTTTCCCAAAGGGCTTGTGACCTTACCACACGCAACCTTCTTGCAGCACAGCCAGTCCGGCACCATATCAGTCTCCAGTCACTTATCATGCAATAATTACAGCATTGACTCTGAAGTCCAAATGATGGTTCTCCGCGATACAGTCTGCAAGCTCACACCACTCCATACATATGTGCATGCAGGTGCGGAAGCTACTAGACAATGGTGTGAAGGTGGGCATTGGTGTGGATGGCACAGCCAGCAATGATGCCGGCCACATGCTGATGGAGGTCAGGCAGGCCATGCTGCTGCAGAGAGTCGCCGGCAATGGTGTGTCAAAGAAGCTGTCCATGTGTTGCTTTTGTGCTGTGTTTTTTCTTCTTGTGGGTTGTCTCATGTCATTGTGAAATTTTGTGGTTCCATTACATTACAGCATGCTGTGCTGTGCTGTGCTGTGCTGTGCTGTGCTGTGCTGTGCTGTGCTGTGCTGTGCTGTGCTGTGCTGTGCTGTGCTGTGCTGTGCTTGTAACCTTGTGTTGTACTAAACCCAGCTCGTGCTATACTGTTACCCCAAATTGCTGCATCCATTGCTGTACTCGCTGCAAACCACAGACTCTGCTCTGTGCAGCCTTGCCATGTCATCATGTGACTGCCTTCCAGGGATGTCAGCAAGGGAAGCTCTGAAGGTGGGTACTCAGGGGGGTGCCAAGGTTCTGGGCAGGGATGACATTGGCAGAATAGCCCCTGGCATGGCAGCAGACTTTGTGGCCTGGAGAACAGACGGCATCTCTTTCTCAGGGGCTCAGCATGACCTTGTGGCTGCACTGCTGTTCTGCACACCAGGCTTGGGGCCGGTGGACTTATCAGTCATCAATGGAGACATCATTGTCAAGGATGGGCAGATGCTGACGTGTAATGTCAAGGTATGCCCTTCTTCTGCCTGGAATCTCAATGAGGCTGACCAAGTCTGCACAGAGCGCTTGGCACGTGGGCAGTCTTGCACACGATGTTCACAAGTCAGAGGAGAGGTTGAGTTACACAAGTCAGACAATAAAATGACAACAGACATGTTCATCTCAAGCTTTTTGAGGAGATTTCCATGCTAGTACAGCCAGCCTGGTAGTGTGCATTTAACACCTGTAGATGAGCTTCTGATGAGTGCAGTCCCTGGATCAGGTGTCAAGCTTGTGCTGTACCAGGCAAAGCTGCAATGTAACACCTTTGTGCACATCGTTTGTGCAGGAGGTCATCACAGAGCACACGAAGCACTCCATTGCCCTGTGCAGTCACGGTAAAGATGAATGAAAGACATGATTTCCGAGATGGCAGCAAATCCCTGGCTTCAAGTACCGTGCAGTGTTCTGACGTGCTATGGCATTTGGTTAATTTCTGCTGAACAACAAAGGGAAAAAATGTTATGGCATGCAAGCATCATCTTTCCTCTGTCATGCTGAAGCATCTGTGTACTGGTTTGTTGAGCACAATTTCGCTGCAACTGTGGTGTTGATGAAAATTAATTGCGCCACGCAGCAAAGGATATACCTGTGTGAAGGCTCGCTCTATTTGCGTTGATTGTTCGTGTGGGCAGCTGCGGCTGATCAGTACTCTGCTTTGATCAGCTGCCTACATGTGTTCGTTGAGCCACTGGCAACTTGTCGCATGTACCTCCAAGTCGCTCACAGTGACAATACTGGTTTCGGAGCCGCTTGAACCCTTTTTTATCGCTGTGGGACAAAAAGCATGTCTGCCTGTGCATTCACAGCCGCTCATCGAGATTCAGGGCCGGACACTTGCGTTGAGCAGCCGCGTCTCATGATGTCACGACTCTTACTGGTCAATGCTTGCGAAAATGCTTGCCGCACAGGGACGCCAGGGCAGCACATAGGCGCAGCGGTCGTGGGGTAAGGCTCCTGCACAAACGCGACGGAGAGCAAAAAGCTGCAAAAAATCGTTGAATCATTGGTCAGATGACATCTGACACCAAAAGCTCGTACTGAAAAACCCAGGCTACAGCAGCTGTGTACTTGGGCAGCAAAGCTTTCAGAAGGAAACAAAGTGGACTCACAGAACACTATGTCTGGTGTTGAAAGGTCTTCTCAGCACACTTCAACACAGGTGAGTACTGGTTGTTTGTCGTATGATTTGGCACCAAATGTGTTTGAGCCTGTATGGCAAGCACCATCATGCAGATACTTGGAAAGCCTGCTGCTGCCGGTCTAGCTTGGAAGCATGTGCAGCGCAGCATGAAGCCAAACTGGTCTGGCAGTCAGCAGGTAGGCTAGGCTGTATCTTTGTAGGTATCATAGCGTTGCACAATTGCTACAATGTGATCCTCCTGTTCTGGAAAAGCTGATTGTGTCTTTGATTCTAAATGCAGCATGGTCACGGCGAAGGTCATCCAAAACAGCCTCAGCAGATTGGATTGTGTACCGCATTTGAAGATTCTGCAAAGGATCACAAGATTGATTACATGGCTCCTGAGCATACTCACGTTGACAAGACAGCTTCCGCACAAGCAGGTGTGCAAGAGGCGTCCAGACAGGTGAGGCGTTCTAGCAGCCTGAGAAGCAGCTCGATACTGTTCGAACAGATGTCAAGAGAACTCACCTGCGATGCTCAAAAGCGCTGTTTGTAGTGTTACCCTTGACAAGCACTGCAAGCGCCTGAAAGGCTGTCCATGTTGCCATGAACCCACAGCAGTGTTGCAAAAGTTGATCCCTTGCAAACATGTGACACATACAATTACAAACACACTTCACAGATACAGGGCACAGTTGCGAAATGTCAACTTCAGTTCAGTGTGAGTCGTGACAAGGATGGGCCGCTTGCCATGCAGGACTCTGGGTTCCGAGAAATGCACCGCCCTGCACATGTCACTACTCGTGGAACAGCAGAGGCTGGCGTCGGCTGGTGTCAGAGATCGACAGCCAGATAAAGCACTGCTGAGCTTTTGTGCATCCATGGAGCAACTCTGCTCTGTAGTTGGGCCCCTTCTGAATCACATCAATCTCAGTGCAGTCATCACAGCCACAGCGCTGAGACATTTACAATGGTACAGCCTAGCCTACCTGCTGAATGCCAGGCCAGTTGGGCTTCATGCTAAGCTGCAACTGCTGAACTGCTAGACCGGCAGCGGCAGGCTTTTTAAGTACCTGCATGATGGCAGTTGCCATTCAGGCTCAAACATGCTTGGTGGCTATGTACTCGGCAAACAACCTGTACTCACCTGTCTTGGAGTCTGCTGGCAAGACTTCTCACCAACAGATGTGGTGTGTGAGTCCAGTTTTGAGGGCTCTGCTGCCCAAGTGCACAGCTGCTGTAGCCTGCAATTCAGCACAAGCTACGTCCAGTGTCAAAGGTTGTTCGGAGGCTGTGTGAAGTTGTTTGCTGTCCGTCGCATCTTGTGCAGGACTCTTACCCCTTCAGCGCCGCACCTATGTGCTGCACTGGCTTTCCATTGAGGCAAGTAGTCTTGCGAGCAGTTGCCAGGAAGAGTCGTGACACCATGAGATCCAACTAATCAGTGCAAGGTGCCGGTGATGCTTTGTATGATGTCGATACCTCAACAGTCCGTCTCCTGTTTCCTGACTCTCAAAATTGGCTCCGAAACCAGTCTCTGCTGCACGCATAGCGCTCCAGTGCAATACTGCAGCAATGACAGCCATCTTAAGCTCTCAAAGGTGTGGACAGGGGTTCTTTTTTGACCTTTCCGGGCTTGTCGCACCACATGTCTCTGATCGAACGGTGTAAGGCTCTGCTACAAGCTCTCAGACATGATGCCTAGCCCAAGCTTGCTTTTCCTCTCTATTCTGGAAGTTTGAGGCAAATTGCATCAGGTCAGCTGGAGCGAAGGCAACCACGCAGGCAGACAAGCAAAAATATTTTCTAAAGCAGGTCTTTGACCCTGTCTTTGGGAGCACAGCTTCCAGCTTCATCATCCACATCTGCCTTGTCGAACACAAAGTTTGCATGTGGTGAGGCATGGCCACCAAAGCGCTACACACCCTTCTGAAGCGTCTGACTAGTGTAGCTTGCATTATGCAGGCTTATGGCATCCGTTGGCCTTCGTCATATTATGTTATTAACAAGCAGAAACAAAGATCAGCGTACAGCCTGTCAGTCACAGTAGTGCTGCAGATGCACTCATCATGTGTGTGATGCTGCAAGCCTTGAGCACGTGTCAGACAAGCTGCCGCTCGCAAAGCTAGGCACAGCAGCGATTTACTCATGTGGCGAGCTAGCTATGCTGGCCTCATCTGGCTGTGACAGAATGTGCATGACATGGTTCTACCCGCTAAAACGTCCTCTGCATCATTTCGGCACCATGCCCGCAAACAGGCATTGAGTGTGACAACTTGACTATCTGCTAGTAGCGGCCACTGATCTGTATGCCAGAGCTAACACGTAAGCTGCCAAAAAGTTGTTGTCATCAAGCTGAAGGGCAAGCAGTGCAGGTGACAACAGTGCAAAACAAACAATGAACATGACATGATGACGCAAATCAATTGCCCGACACATGCTGTGCTGAAGCTGTGTTGCCAGCTACCTGCAGTCATGTACTGAAGATTTGTGAAGCTTTTCAACATGCCAAGTCATGTCACTACCCAAGTACAGTGTCAGCGTCATAACACTACGCCTGCAAGCGCAGCATTCTGCACCAGGCATTCTACTGTGCCAGCACACACTGGGAAGGCCTGCGAAGATGAAACGGCACTGCAGTGCCGTTGCAACAAAAGCCACGCTTGCCAGCTACGCTTGTTCTTCTTGTAAGTCCAGTCTTGCGATCGTTGGGTTATTAGTACGACGGCCCGCAAAGGCTGTGTGAACACTGTGGACAGTCGTCGAGCATTTTGTGAAAAAAACAGCCTGCGGTGCATATAGCTGGGCTTGCGCCTTTAATGCTGACAATACCGCCAGGGGCTTACCCTCTCAAAGGATTCGCGTACTTGTGCTCGCATCCGAACCTCAATGCCAGAGTTGGGGGCTTTCTGGCAGGAGCCAGTGCTCTGTGTTTGGCGGGCATACTGGCACTTGCCTTTTTCACCTTCAGGTCTCAGCTGAACTTTGTGGGGCACAGCTTGATAGGTGTTGGCGTTGCCGGCAAAGTGGTCACGTGCTGTCTGATCCTAGCAGAGGCCTCAGTAATCGTATACCTGGTCTTCAAGCAGACCATGCAAATCCTGCAGAGGAAACTTTTCACAATGGTCTTGCATGGTATGCTCAGATGCTTGTCTCTCAGATCAGCATGTCACAGCTTTGCACACATGCAGAAGTGACATGGCGGCATATGACCTGATGCTTCTCCTGGTGCTTTGCTCTGACAGCTGCGCACCATAACCCAGCTATTGAATCGCCTAGACTGATTGGCTAGGTCACAGCTATATGGCTAAATGGCTAGGTCATACTTCCATGCTCGGTCTGCAACGGATTGCTGCTGCCTGTTTTGCAGATCAAGGAGTGTTTGCTGTCAGGCCTCTCACTGACACAGAGAGGTCAGGCCTGCGCGAGTATCTGCAGACACCAAAAGCACAGCATGCAGCAGAGCAAGAACATGGCAGCACAATTAGTGGCATTGCAAAGCGTGCAGCTCAGACTGTGGCTATGACAGCCATGACGTCAGCCCCAGCTTCCATCGTACCTTTGCTTCCTGTACTAATCTCCCTTACAGCCGGAGACAAAGCTACTGTACCTTTCATGTCTCATTACCTCCGCATGAGGGGACTACAGTCGTACGCTGAGCAGCAAGCAGTTGCAGACACGCACAAGCTAGCTTATACACAGTTTGGGGTCATGGCAGCCTTCCTAACTTCTGTGCCTATAGCTAGCTGGGCTTTTGTTTTCAGCAACACTGTGGGTGCTGCTTTGTGGGCTGCAGATTTGGAAAAGAGAGATGTACAGCTCTTTACTGATCAGACGACTTCTGAAGTTTAAATGCATCATTGACTTTATAAGCAAATATGAGAAGCATGTGCACTCATTGGCACCTTAAAGAGCAGTGCTGGTTCTTCCCATGCATATCTCAACAGTCTCTGCTGGCCATGCATGATATTGGTGGTCAGAATCGTATCTCTCACTGCGTCATGTGACACAAGCACAAGCAACCTGTCAGCAGCTCAATGTTGGCCTGCTAGAAGAAAAAGGGCTGCATTCCATGCTGCTTCCATCAAGCCTGTCTAGCTCTTTGATTTGACACGACACGCCTTGCCACAGGAGGCGTATGGCAAGCAGCCACTCTGCTGAGCTGTTTTTCCACACTGGTTCCAATCACAGACCAATACATGCACATGAAGTAAAATGCATGTTGCACCTCTCCTTGCAATGCACCTTACAGTCTGACAAACATGCTTGGCACGACATGCTACAATGTTTCACTGTCACAGTGACTCCTCACGGAAATGAATCTACACATCTGCAATGTCAACCAGCATTGACAGCAACATCAGCTCCTCCAGATCCTGACCGCAACCTGATCAGGCGATCCTCCAAACGCTGCAATCGCTCCTCCATGCTCTCCTGCTCGCCCTTTGCTGCAGCAAGGCTGGAACGCAGCTTGATGTTGTCATGCTGCAATTCTGCATACTGATCTTTCCAGCAGTGGGTGGCTGCCTTCAGAATGAAGTTCTGGTGATACAGGGGCAAGCCATCAAAGGGGACACCCGCTACAAAGCTGCCAGGTACGTATGGTACAGAAGGGGCTGCACTTGGAGATGGGA
>JAABUK010001675.1_pt1 | contig 41579 bp, 39 predicted proteins | sample 5559141 | NCBI WGS metagenome assembly JAABUK01 (sample SAMN10711869, study PRJNA513367) | rock metagenome | isolation source: Antarctica rocks | place: Antarctica: Victoria Land, Pudding Butte nord | collected 2016-01-03 | reverse complement strand
GCGGCGGTGCAAGATGGGAGATAGATGGTCGAGGGTATGGAACTTTTGAGGTGGGTCGGACTCGCGACGCTACTTCCTATGCTATGCTATGCGACTGTACAGAGTACTGGCTAGAAAGCAAACGCTGAGACGTAAGACCATGACAACATGTGGACAGGACTATTAGTACAGCAGTGAATGCCGATCCTATCGACGACGGTGTGCAGGTGGCAGACGTGTCCCCCCAGGGTTCCTCAAGTCTACTATCTGTGACACCTGCCGCGGCGCAGGTGTCTGCTGGGGGTACCGCTGGCTCACTTCTGGCGGGCGACTCGACCGCGATGGCGCTACTGGCAGATCATAGGAGTACCCAGGTGGCAGACGTGTCCCCCCAGGGTTCCTCCAGTCCCTCAAGTCTACTATCTGTGACACCTGCTGCGGCGCAGGTGCCTGCTGGGGGTACCGCTGGCTCACTTCGGGCGGGCGACTCGACCGCGATGGCGCTACTTCCTCATAGTAGGGGTACCCCTGGCTCGCTGTGGACGGGCGACTAGACGCTACTGACGGATAATATTGGGGCGGCGGCGCAGTATACTCAACTTTTGTTGCTACTGGCGTTCTCGATTGTGAGCTTAACGCTTGCGTAGATTTCTGTAGAGTTATTGTCCCCGCATGGTGTCGATATTTCACATCCAGTACCAGCATTTTTTGGATCTCTGATGGTGCATGTTTAGATAGATCGACAATATCTTGGACAGGCTTGTGGTCGTGACTCGAGAGGCTCAGAAGGCCAAGCATTTGTAGTCCGACCACCCCAAGCGACCAAACGTCGCTTCGAGTTTCTGCGTGGTTTTCCCGGGCTTCTGGTGCCATGTAACAAGAGAAGCCCTTGACAGCTAAGTATTCGCCTTTGTATTCAGCCAAGCCAAAGTCAGTCAGGTAGCAAGTGGAGGCATTCTCATTACAAAGGATGTTGTTTGGCTTCAGATCACGATGAATGACCCCCCTTCTGGCTATATATGCCAATGCCGACAGTATCTGAACCAAGACATTTTTATAGAATGGAGCCGGGGTCCGATCTGATGAATTAGTAATTGGGCAAAAGATGTGCTGTTGGGGAAGCTCAAAACGAGGCTAAGATTGGGGACTCGTACAAGAAGAACTGTGTTTCGCTATTGCTGTGAAGAGGTCACTCTTGTAATATTCTAAAAGTAGCTCCGGGTGACCGTTGACCGTCTGAGCCATGATGAATGTTGCGATGTTTTCCTGTGAATGTGTTAGCTGCATCAGGTGCAACGATCGACCAACCCAAAAGCATAAGGAGGCTGGTGCATTGAGCCTCATCTTGGCTCTCGTTCTGTTCTAGGGGCAAGACTTACATGGCTCAATTGTCTATGGATCCTTATTTCAAGACGGGCATATTTGTCGTCTTCCTTGAAGATTTTGACAGCCATAATCTCCAACGTTTTTTTGTCCTGGGCTTTGTAGACATCTCCATAAGTACCTCCGCCTACCCGTCCTAAGTTTTTCCATGAAGTCATCGAAAGTTTTTAGGGAGGTGTGAATTTTTCACGAAGGAAGTCAACAATGGGACCCGCGACGATGTGTGGAAGGAAAGCTAGATTGAAGCTCGAGATAAGAAACGACTATGGACGAGTTCAAGAAACAGAACAGCGGAGCTTTGGGTCTTATGAGACAGTCAACTCGTGGGGAAATTGGCAGTCCAGCTATATCCTCCCTGACCAGACAGCGTAGGAGAGTAGAGAGACTCTCAAGTGGGCCATAAGTATCAAGTTCCAGAAGGAAGTCCTCTATGGACATGGCCAGAAGACACTGCCAGGAGTCAGATGTCAGCAACGGTCTATTAGTCCACCAAGCTGAGGCATATATCACTCATAGCTCGGAAACAGCCTCGGGGCAAAGGTGGGACAATTGCCGAAAGCGGCCAAAAGTTGTGACACCTTTCAAACATGGATGCACGAAACTAAGACGCAAACGAAACACAGAAACACCGGGTCTGGAGAAACTGGGTCAGGAGAGAAGGAACTTCGTGAGGAATTCCCTCGGCATGTCCACCATGATGAGGCTACACAAAGAGTGACAAAGGTTGCACGATGTCGTCCAGACGCAGGGAGAAGAAAAGAGGACGACGATTGCGCAAGACCAAAAGAGGCTAGCGTTGGATGGATTCCGAATCTGTCCTAGGTCCTCCTTGGCGGCTTACTCAGCGTAGCCCTGTTTTCTTCTTGACCAACCTCAAACAGAAAAGGCAAACACTTTGAATTTGAAACATGCTTCGGCCACCAGCTGGACCAATCCTCCTCATGTCCGTGTCTGATATGGGATGCACTCTGTGTAGCATCGGTCAGCAACGCTCAGGGATTGCCCCAAGAACGAGATGGCCTGATAAAGCTCTGCTCAAGCATGGGTTGTGCCGCACCAGATCTCTACCACGGTCCTACCACTACAGATTTTTATTTTGGACGTAGCAATTCCTTATCAAGACAGATCGGCGATCTTACTGCCGCTGGATGGGAGGCCAGGCTCTGTTGGCCGAACAATATGGCCTGCCCGCCAGCATGCATAGGCGATTGCACGTGAAGGCCGTTGCGTGCGTGGACATGGTTGAATACTTACGCAACAGACGTTGAATCCACACACCAAAAGGCACCCCTGAGTCGCAGAGCTGTACGGGCCGACATTGAGTCTTCGCCAATCTCGTTTGATCGCTCCTCCCACCAGCGAAGCTCATGGTATGGGCGCAGATGGATGCAATGGCAGGCCGGCTAAAACCCTTTGGCACTTGTCTCTACCATACACAAATATGTTATCTCGAAAGGACCATGCAGGTCGACCGCATTATGATTCGCTAGTATCTAACGCTGACCAAGGCGAACTGCTGAGGTCCATCCGGTGGTTCCAAAGACATCGTTGTTCAGCTGCATTCTGGTTACCCCTATTGTCGCATGGGCTGCTATGTTGGTTTGCTTGATCGGTGAAACCCAAGTACTCTTCCACAATTGAGGAACAGAGATGATGGGAGAGATGGCGCCTCTTGGGTATTAGCTGATGAAGACCCATGGGAACAAGGGGTGGGAGAGCACACTTGAGTCTACCCTTACTTACTAGATATGCCTTACACCAGCCTCATGCCTAGCGATCAAGAACATGTTGCGCGACTGACGTGTGCTTGAGACTTGGCCGAAGCTTGTATAAATACTATCTTTCTATGCAGATCATAATTCATCTGGCTCCAAAGATATAACAACATGCCTCTACAATCCTAAGTGAGCTAGCCAGAATGCCGTGACGCCCTTCTCCTGCTTTCCAAGGCAATCTCCCAAGAGCTACAGCCATCATCATAACTCATACCTCCCCAACCTCGTCCACCTCTCCCTCGCCTCCCTCGCCTCCTCGGGATCCACCTCCGCCAACGCCACATCCCCCCTCCTCTTGCTCTCCGCATCCTCCCTCTCAATCACCCTCCGGACATACACCGCCATCCCCGCATGAGTAGCATACAAGATAGTCGACATCAGACTCAGCGCCACCACAATGTCCCACAGGACGGGACTGGGCCCCTTCAGCACCCCGGCCTGTCCCTGCGGACATTCAACCCGCCTCAGTCCCAGCGAGACCGATGACGAGCCGGAGGTGCAGGCTGCGAGGAAGAGGATGGCGCTCGTGAGATAGAGGATCGCGAGGCTGGCGGAGAACCACAGGGCGAGGCTGGGCGGGTTCCGACGCACGAGCATGTGCAGGTGGAGGGAGGGGACGGCGTTGAAGAAGGAGAGGCCGGGGAGGATGAGGGTCTGTAGGATTTTCGGTCGGAAGATTCAGTCAGTCAATGCGTATACATGTTGTATCTCAGTACCTCTTGGATCTTCATCAAAGTCCAAAAGGAGTGAGTAAACACATACATCGTCATCTCGCCCCCCAGCTGCACAACCCAAACCGCCCCGATCACCGTCTGAACCACGCTCAACAGGAATATCCAGACCACGACGAGGGGCGCACAGCAGGTGATGCGCGAGGCTCCCGCCCAGCGGGGATCGCCTTGCCAGGAGAAATTGTGGAATTCCAGCATGCCCATCTTGGGATCATGGCATTTGCACGTAGGACCTTTGTCGAGGAGAGGAGAGGAGAGGAGTCAATGCGCTGGAGGCTTGATGTCAGATCCACGAATGCGATGCCTGGCAGTACAGCAGAAGAGGTGGATATCAGAGAGAAGAAGAGGAGCCTACGAGACACACACACACACTCATTGCACTCCCGGACGGGGGCTCTGCTACGATACTATGTAGCCAAACTCAGTGGATCATGAGCCCGGTGGGATACCAGTAGCAGTGTTTAGCTGGAATCCTTCTGCTGGAGGAGCTGCGGGGTATCATAATGGACAACTTGACAAGCATGGTTCGGCTCCAGGATGGTGATCGATCCACACGAGTACTGTACTGCTTGCACGGTCTCCCCTCCAAACCCTACCAGTCAAGGATTGCTCTGTGGCAGCACTGCAGCTCGGTCCATCACGGTACCGATGCCGTTTGATCCTGAGCGTGAATGATACACGACACGAGCGTTGAGCCTTCCGAAAGAGTTTCTGAATCATGTACACCACGGAGCACGCGATGCATGGAGACAATGCAAAAGGATGAAAAGAGTCCGCGAGGTATGGGTACAAGCATCTCGCTCGTGATCTTGGGATGGCTCATAGTTTGTCATCCAAGCTCTGTGCGGGATATCTTTGAGCGGCAATAACCACGGGTAAGAGTCGTTCCTCTAGGGTAGAACGCCGATCTACGCGTTCTAGAAGTCTAGTATTTGCAAAAAAATGGATGCTGGGATCAGCTCCTGACCTTCACTGTGTCAAGTGCCTTGTCGGCCTCTGCAGCAGTATTGAAGCCCCATTTCGGCGACTTCTTCTTCCTGCCCCTCTTGTCACCAAACTGCTCGTCAAACTTCTTGATTTCCTTCAGAGAGCTCATATCCTCTGATATCGAGGCACTGATGTCCTCCAGAGCTCGGTTGAAATGAGCAGCCGTCAGAGTACGCTTCTCGGCATGCTCAAATGAATCCTCGCCAGAATGCTTCTTGGCTTGGTCGTTTTCCTCTTGGACGCAGTTCAGGGCAGCAGCAACGGAAACATTCTTCAAATCCGAACCTGAATAGAAAGGAGTCTTTGCTGCCATATCTGGAAGGCTGACGTCGTCCGCCAGGGCCTCGTCTCTGAGATGGATCTTCAGTATTTCTAGTCTGTCATTTTCAGAAGGCAAGTCGACAAGTAGCCGCCGGGGCAACCTCCTTAAGACAGCGTCGTCCAAGTCAAAAGGCCGGTTGGTAGCCACCATGATAAAGGCGCTTCCAGCATCATTGCTCATCCCGTCCCACTCTCTAAGAAACTGGTTCAGTAGCTCTCGGTGACTTACGCGGCGCTGCCCACCGCCGCGCGCACTGAAAACAGCATCGGCTTCATCGATGAAGACAACGCAGGGAGTGAGTTTCTTGGCTAGGCTGAAAAGGGCCTTGACATTCTTCTCCCCTTCGCCAACATACATGTCATTCAGCTCCGCACCGCTGACCTCGAGGACAGTTGCTCCAGACTCTTTGGCAACGGCTTTTGCTAACAGAGTCTTCCCGGTTCCCGGTGGACCGTATAGGAGGAGGCCCGGTATCTTATCCGAGGCCAGCACTCCATATTTGAAAGCGTCCGGACGCACTAGAGAGAGCGTTGTCAAGCTTTTCAGAGCGTCGATCGTGTCCAACGGCGCGTGTACGTGGTCAAATGTAGTGGCTATCTTATGAGGCTCGATGACACCACCAATGAGCTTTTTCTCATACCTACTGAGCTTCTTTCGAATCTTGTCGAGACGGTTACTCTCAGTACGTTCAATGTCAGGTTCGCTCTTCGCCCGACTGGATTTCTGTAGTTCGGTCCAAGCAAACTTGGCGTTGTCGCTGCCTCTCAGGTACATACAAGCTTGATGCAGACACTCTTCTACCGATTCGGTATTACCCGACTCCATTTGACCCACTGTCATCGTCGCAAGACGGTGAACCTGGTCAAATGTCCACAGCTGACGCTCAACTCCAACTAATTCCAGCGCGTACGAACTCTCGCTCGGCAATTGTTTGCTCAGCGAAGCTGTTTGTTGTTGCCAGTGCTTATTCTCATAAAGGCCTGGCAGCTTGATGCAAAGCATTTGTAACAGGTGACGCATATTGATCGCCTTGTTGCGCCGTTTCTTATCGTTTCTCAGAATCAACCCAGCTTCTTTTGAAGGAACCACTGGCGTGATAACCATGGTTCTCGAGATATTTCCAGGAGGCTCGAATTGCAGGTTGCTTATGTTGTCTGCTGAGTATTGCTCCGCCTTTGGAAATGTATCGGTGCCAATGATCATCACCTTGTGGCCTCTACGCCGCCTACTCTGAACTTGGTCGTAGAGAGCGCTGAGGAACCTTTGCCCAAACGAAGTCTGTTGCAGGACTTTGATGTCCCGGATTTCGAGGATTAGCGGCGGCTCGACCTGCACCGTCGGAAGAGTGACAGATGGCGCATCCGACTTAACGTCGGCGGGTGCATCTATCCTCATCGTGCGCTTCAGAAAAGGACCTGCCAGCAGTGCCTCGATCAGAGGTGTCAGACGCTGTTGGGCTACTTTGACAGGCTCCTGATCGGTGCTGATTTTACCGGAGAGAAATGAGCCTAGGTTGGATAACAGCGAGCCAGAAGGACCTGTCTGACGTTGCCTGGGTCGACCTCGACCTCTCGGCGAACCAATGTTGGAGAGATCAAGAGGCGAGCCTCTTACATCTAGAAAAACAGTGGGTAGCGATGGTCTGATGTTTGCTAGGTGATGTTCTTCCTCTTCTTGCTCATTAGACTCGTTCACTTGTTCCTCTTCCCGACGCGACTCGTTTATGTGCGTTTCTTCCTTCTGGTAAACGTCGTAACTCAGTAATCTCCTGTCATCCGCAAAATCCTCGGACAAGCTGCTATTATGAGGATCGCATGCTAGATCCGAGATATCCAACGCGTCCAACAAAACTGTGTCTGCTTGCAGTGCGCCAGCCACTTTTTGTAAGAGTTCGTCAAGCAGGTAGTCGCCCCCTTCACCAGTATAGTGTAGTATCAGGTGGTTTTTCCTCGAGGCAACATCATCAGCGACGGATGGCGTCGTGAGCCTCAATAGTCCTCGAGCTGTAGCGACAAGCTCGTCCCATTGGAATGAATCAACATAATACATCGTCTCAGGAGTCGGATTGGCATCTCTGGAGCTTTCTGGGTTGTCACCGTCGACCAAAGGTTCCACGTGAGAACCGCCGTCTAGGCTGGGGCTTGTATTCTCAGGCGGGTCTACATATCCAGCCACATCTGTATCCCACCTGAGCAGTGCAATGGGCGAACTTCCAACATCTTCTACTGGTCGAACGTTGTTTTCGACAAACCATTCGGGGATTCGCACAGAGTGTGTCACTTCCTGAGGAGGTGATTTGCTTCTCTTGGACCGTCTCGCTGCGGAGCCGTAATGAGCCAGGTCCTTCACGCGGGTTACTGAAAGGGCCGTACAGTTGTTTTTCTCTGGGAGCGGATCTTCTGCGCGAAATGCGTCCGAGTCATGCTGAGCATCTCCATTTGTAATAGCACTGTCAGGCTTGTTTGTATCGCCTTCTGAAGCTCGGCGACGAGGCGTCTGGTGAAACCCTCTGCTTGGCTGTTGGAATCGTCGACTTGAGATTCTGCGACAAGGATATCTCGATGGTGTTCGAGGCACAGAAGCTAAGAACGTCCGCACCACAGGATGCATTTGATTGATACGCGGAATGGTCAGAAGGTTCGATATTTCTTGAGACCTGACCAGGGCAGTAATCCGATGCGATACCGTGGCGCTGATGTTTGCCCAGTTTGCACACTCCGTGACCGCAGGCGGCAGTAGTGACAAAATTCATGGCTCGCATACCATCGAAGTTCCTGCGAACGGACGTGTCCCGGCCACTGTCACTCACTACACATCGAAGGACTAATTAGAGTCTCGCGCAGAGATTTCCTTCTTCCCTACAATTCACGAAGATCACTTGGCGAGCGATGCCTCCAACCGCTTGTGCGCTGTGTACGGACTCTCGTGCTGTGATCATCCGCCCGAAAAACCATCAAAAGCTTTGCAAGGCATGTTTTATTTCAACTTTCGAACGAGAGGTCCATGACACCATCACAGCATCTGCGCTTTTCCAACCAGGAGAGCGCATAGCAATAGGAGCGTCAGGTGGCAAAGATTCGACGGTCCTAGCTTCTGTTCTGAAGACTCTCAACGAACGATACAATTATGGTCTTGAGCTTCTCTTGCTTTCCATAGATGAGGGTATCAAAGGTTATCGCGATGACAGTCTCGAAACTGTAAAGAGAAACGCGGTACAATATGACATGCCCCTGGAAATAGTCGGCTACGACGAGCTTTACGGCTGGACAATGGATCAGGTGGTAGCTCAAGTTGGCAAGAAAGGTAATTGTACATACTGCGGAGTTTTCAGACGGCAGGCGCTCGATCGTGGTGCTGCTAAGTTGAGTATCAAACACGTTGTGACCGGACACAATGCCGATGATGTCGCAGAGACTGTCATGATGAACCTCCTTCGTGGGGATTTGCCTCGTCTAGCCAGGGCGACTTCGATCGTGACTGCAAGTCCCGCTAGTGAAATCAAAAGAAGCAAGCCATTGAAATATGCTTATGAGAAAGAGATCGTCCTGTACGCACATCACAAGAAACTTGACTATTTTAGTACAGAGTGCATCTATAGCCCAGAGGCTTTCAGAGGCAGCGCAAGAACGCTGATCAAGGATCTCGAAAAGATTCGGCCAAGTAGTATTCTCGATATTGTGCGCAGCGGCGAAGACATGGCCAGACTTGTCCCTCCTGAACTTCTTGCCTCGAATCTATGCGCTGGCAGAGTGCATGGAGAGGAAGAAGCCTCCGGTGGTTGCGGGATTGCTAACGGACGATCCAGCGGAGGAGAGATGGCAGAGATGGAAAATCGTCTTGCAGAGAATGAAGCAGCATCCACACAGGAGACAGAAGTGATTCTACCGTCAGCAAACGACCAGCCTCTAGACACCGTTCAGGCTAAGGCGAAGCCGAAGCCCTTCTCGATCCATGACAAGAAACAGAAAGGCAGGCGAAAAGTCACTGGACAGCAAATGGGTAAGTGTGAACGTTGCGGCTACCTCTCTAGCCAGAAGGTCTGCAAGGCTTGCATACTTCTCGAAGGCTTGAACAAAAATCGACCAAAGACCACGATCGAGGTTGGGGTCGAAGACGAAGATGCCAGCACGACTTTGATGAGGCTGGTGGGCTCTCTGGAGATCTCATCCGGCTAAAACGGTCTATTGTTCTTTCCGCATTGCGGTAATACGTCCATCTAGTGCAGCCCAAGCTCGCCCCGAGATCCAAGCTACTACGACGATGACCAGCTGGATCAGCTGAATCACAATGCGAAGTAACTGATCTCTCCAAGTCAGTACCGGCTTCCTCCCTCTTGAAAAAGTTGAGTCGACAAATTCAAAGGGCAGCTTTGCCCCGAGATGGTTTATTGCAACGGCAAGACCACTGCTGAATCCATCTTCGTGGAACCCATACTTGGTCCAAGCCCCACAATAGCTGATGCCCCGCTTATTTTGAATAGCTGGCAGAAGCGCCTGTGACCCGATGGCTTCAGCATTGTATAAGGGATGCGCGTACTCCCAGATGCCCTGCACCAATCGTGGATCTGGCGGGGAGAGAGGGTTGAGGGTGACCAGAACGTCACCAAATTGCTTCTCAGGGATATGTTGAAGAAGGTTCATCCAGTATGTGAGACACATTTTCGAGATGTTTGTGGTTGAAGGAGAGGGTGGAAAGGGTGACTCGGTGATATAGTTCCAGGCAGACCAAGCCACACGTCTCTTCGGCATGAATGAAAGATCGGAATGAAGTATGGCAACATTCGTGCTCGTTCTGAAGCCTCTCAATACGTTTCTTTCTTCGTTCGTTGCCGTCTGGCGCATGATATCCAATGCTTGGTCACCATGCGTCGCCAAGATTACATGATCGAAATTTCGTGTGCCATCTTCTGTAGAAAGAGTCACATGGCCATCTTTGCTCGGTGTGAGAGCAATGACCTTTGTCTTCAGGTGCACACGATCCTGAGGAAAATCCTTCATCACAGCGTCGATGTATTGCTGTGATCCGCCATTTATCGTCATCCAGTCCGGTCGGGTAGCAATCGTGCTCAGTAAATGATGATTCCACATGAACCGGATTAAAGTAATGGCAGGAAAATGTAAGGAGGCCTTGTCCGGGCTCGTGCTCCACATAGCGGCCGTCATGGGAACCAGGTAGTCATCTCGAAATGTTTGCGAGTATCCTTCCCGGTCAAGATACTCCCCGATGCTTTCTTCTTGTGGTTCTGGGTAAGTTCCATTGTTCGAGGCTTTTGTTGGATTCGTATCATTTTCCTCATCTTTCAGGAGATCGAGAGCAAACTGATTAAATCGCACAACGTCGAAAATCAGCCTCCATATCTTTGGCTTAAAAAGGGTCCCTTTTTGCGCGAAAACACCGGAGGACGTCCCCGTCCATTCGAAGTCACCAGCATCTCTGGATACTCCAATTGTCATTTGCGTTTTCACCGTCGGCACATTAATATGTTTCAAAAAGGCGATAAAGGTTGCTGATATCGACATAGTGAGCTTGGAATAGAATGGCTGCTGGAGCTGGTAAACTGACGATAGGTGGCTGTATTAATTACGATAAACCCTGTGTCTACATTCGTAGACTGTCCACCCGGTCCTTCAAACGTGACTGTATTTGTATGGCCTCCTAATCGCGACGCGGACTCGTATAAGTGAACTTCATGACCCGTGCTCTTCAAAGCCCATAGAGCGCCAATCCCAGAGCATCCGCTGCCAACTATAGCAACCCTTTTCCGTGACATGATTGAGTAGAAGAGCGAAGATGTCGCGAAGAATTTTACAGATATTAACAGAGAATTTGCTCGGAAGGGGTAGAGTATGGCAAGACAGTCACTGACTCCGTGACAACGTAGAATATTCGACCGGCAAAAGGAAACTTAGCTGACGGCGGGTGAAATATGTGTACCACACATTTTGATGGCAAATGTACCCAATTAGAGTAAGTTACTTGACTTCCCGATGTGGTAAAGCCATATTCGAGGTCGGGATTAAAAACAGAGCCAAGCCCGAAGTCCTTGGCACTGGCGACAGCCTTCAATCGCCCCAAAGCGTCATGTTGTTCCAGCCAGCTTCAAAGACAAGAGTTGACCTGTGTTATTCACGAACTCTTTATATCGTGTTCAAAAGAAAACCACCATCACCTTGCAGTGCTGCGCTTAGAACTTTTACTAGTCTACCAAAACGGACCAGGGTCCACTTGCGTCAGCACCGGAATCTGCGCAGGCTCCTTCCTTTGCGACAACGTTCATCAGACGATATAACCTCCTCTGTTTATCTCAATATCAGAACAACTGGCTCATATCTTGCCTCGCCTCGCCTCGCTTCAATCCATCCTCTGTCCTCGGCCTCCACTCCCTCGAAGATGTCCAACCCCCTCGATACGGACGCCGGCTCCGAACTCTTTACCAACTACGAAGCCGAACTCAAATTAATCCAAGCGGACTTGAACCAAAAACTCGACTCTCTCCCAACCCTCACAGGCGAGGAGCGTAAATCCGCCCTCCGCACCTCCTCCCGTGCCCTCGACGAAGCCAAAGAACTCCTCGACCAACTCGCGCTCGAAAAATCCAACATCCCCTCCTCCACCCGCTCCAAAGCAAACGCCCGCTACCGCAACGCACAATCAGACATCGATGCACTCTCCCGACGGCTGAAGAGCCTAATAAACGACCAGGGCGATCGACGCGCCCTGTTCGGGGATCGCTACACCGATGAGCCTGGGGATGTGCAGCTCGAGCAACGGCAGCAATTGCTCAGCGGGACGGACAGGCTGGGAAGGAGTGGCCAGCGCCTGCAGGAGAGTCAGAGGATAGCCCTCGAGACCGAGAGTATTGGTGCAGGGACCCTGGCGGATTTGCATCAGCAGCGTGCGGTGATTGAGAATACGCATCGGAATTTGCAGCAGAGTGAGGGGTATGTGGATCGCAGTGTGAAGACTTTGCGGGGGATGGCACGTAGGTGAGATCTATTTCCTCGCTCTTGAATGTTCTGGTGGCTCGATGATGCTAATTTGTGCGTTCTACAGGATGGCTACAAATCGGATTATAACGATTGCGATCATAACGGTGCTGGTTTTGCTGATTATTGGCGTTATCTATAGCAAGTTCAAGTGAATAGAGACGCTGTAAGGCAGGTGGCCAGGGGGGGCGTTTGCCGAGAAATCGTCCTTTTTCGGATCCGCATTGCAGCTTATTGGCTTGTACGAGTATAGAATAATCAAGCTCATTATGCCGTGAGATATCCTCATTCGTGCCTCTACAACCGAGGTCCCTAGCTTTGAACGGTGTGTATTTGCACGAACACCCATACCAACTCCAACAAGACACGCTCGCTAATGCAGCACGCCGATCGTAGGTGTCAGTAAGGTTCATTTCAACCACCTTATCCCCCCAAAACCCGCATTAACCACCACCCCAATAACAACCGCAACCTTCCTCCTCCGACTCCAGATCCCCTCCTCCCTACAAAGCCAACACAGACACCCAACCGGCCAAAAGAATCCCATCACAGCCCCCCACAGCATATCGTCTAACGCGCCTGCTTGACCCTCGTCATCCACAAATCCGCCGCCGCCACCTCCATCGGCAGCAGTGGCTTCGTTCGAGTTGTCCAGCCACTGATCCTCAAGCTCGCGGAGAGTGGTAGGTGATGGCATCTCGGCGGAGGTGTGGGTGTGAGCCTGTACTGCTAGGAATTGGCTGCGTAGGGATAGGATCTCGGGGTGGGTGAAGCCGGCGTTGAGGAGGCGGTCGAAACCGCGGGGTGCTGGGGTGGTGGTGGTAGCAGGAGCAGTGGCAGATAGGTTTTTTCCTGCGGAGGCATTGTTCCTGGTAGCGGCCAGGCGGGCTTCTTCTGCGAGATCTTGTGCGGAGAGGGTCACGTCGCCGATGGAGCAGTGGATGTAGATTCGGGAGAGGGAGGGTGGGTCGCGGATTGGAGTTTTGCCTTTTGCGGATGGGGAGAAGGTCGCATGGTTGGGGAGGGGGGTGGAGGGTCGGGAGGGGGCTCGTGAGGAGGGAAGTTTGAGGGAGGATGAGAGCGAGGCGGCATCAGCGAGGGATTTGCCAGCGTAGATGAGACGAATGCGCCGGGTTGAGAGATCCGGGGGGAGATGGGTGCGGACGAGCTGCTTTAAAGTGGATGTTGTGGAGACGCTGGGCTCTGGCACGGAGAGGAGAAGATCGGGGAGGGAGGTGGAGAAGCGGATGGTGAGGTCCAGAAGCTCGGGTTCGGCGTCTGGAAGAGCGAGGCTCATGATTTGAGTGGGAAGTGGAACACTCCAGGGGGGATCGAGTCAGCCCATATTTGAAGGGTCAACGAAATCTCTGCTTGAGATCCATTCGCTTTGTATCTACAAGCCCCGGGCACAAGAAGGACGTCGGAGAACTGCATAAAGCAAACCGAGGCGTAGCTCCAATTTCAGCCTTGCCGGAAGCGGAAATACCTAGAGTCGGGGCTTGGCATTGCGGCTCGTAGTCCTCCTTCATACCTTTCACGTTTGATTGATTACAGTCACACTGATATAAGTCTTGTTGAGTCGCTGTAACCAAAGAATCCTATCTTAAGGAGATGTCCAGTTATGACCGGCCAGAGAAGAGGCATGCCTTGGGAGACGATGGCTGTCGGGCATGGTGCACCACTGAATCTTCACAGACTATAAACCGAAGATTCACAGGTCACGAACGTCAAATGCCAGCAAAATCTGTATACGCATTTTGAAGAGGTTCAATCGTGTACTTGGTCGGTTGGTAAGGTCTCAAGCCTCTACGATAAGTAGGGTCAATGAATCCTCCTGCTAGAAAATATCGATGTGGTACGGGCTGTTGGTAGAAAAGCTGTCTCGGAGGACTATCTACAAGGCAAGTGACGGTGAGAAGCAAAAGTCGCTTTGGTGGTGTCCTTCCAAGCCAAAGGTTTTGTATCTACTGCCACTTTTGGTTTATTTCCTATTCCGGATGCTGCCTTAAAGCCTGACCATCACCCGGATGCGATCAACAAAGCACACTACGAAAACACTTCAAGTTTGCTTTGGCTTCAATATGAGTCTCCTTCTCCAAGCTTGCGAGATCTCATCCATTGGCAGGCTTTCCATCGCTGCATCTTCCAATTATCCAAAATGGCAGTCACTCAATTTTCTGGAGGTCGTCCCCAGCAGGGCCCTCCCACGACTCCATCAGTGCAGATTATCGGGACCCCAACAAAACCTCCAGGCGCACCATCTAAACGCAAGTTTGCACGACATCCTGGCACTTCTCCCTCCCAAATCATTAAGACTCCCAAATCCCCGCATAGCGCCCCCTTTGGCAAGGGCTACACCTACCGCCCCCGCGTCCACTTCAAGTCCCGGCCACGCAACTCCTCCTTAACCGATGCCGAACTGGTAGACTTCCTCACCATCCTCCCATTCACCGCCCCCCAAATCCAATGCATCCTCTGGCTCTCCTGGACCACAACGGCCACTCCCCCCCAAATCGCCGAGATGCACAACCGCGCCTTCTTCGACTCCCGCCACAAGATGACCCACTGGAAAGTCATGGACATCGAGAACGACGTCGCCACCAACTGGCACGACCGTGGCGGCTCCTTCCGCTGCATAGCACCGATGTCGCTTCTTGTCCCGCCGGGGGACGATTGCCCCTTTAGCTGTCTCTGCGACCTTGGGGTCCAGAACTGCTATGACTTTAAGCGGGATCAGGAGAGTGATGAGAATCTCGAGAAGCTGTCTATGGCAAGGACGCTTTGGGATGCTACGCCAAGGGAGATGGTGAGGTGTCCGCATGGGAGGAGGAGGCCGGTGCCTGGAGACCAAAACTTGCAGCCTGTGGGGCCTGAGCGGGCAGCAGCCACCGTTGCTGTGTGGGGCTGGTTGTGGGTCGGAGTGAAAGTCTTCACGGTCTTCTCGTTGCTTGCCGCCATCCCTGTCGCACTTTCCGACGGAGAGATCAGCCGTAAGACCGCGGAAGTCCTGTCGTATGTTTGGATGGCGGTTGCGCTTTGGCTGCAGAGAAATGTTCGCGGGCCAGACTTTACGGCATCGTTATACTGGGCTGTTTGGGAGACTTTCAAAGTCGAGAACGCAAAAGTCGCGCCAGGCATCCGCGGGGCGATGGTTGTGCTGTTCATTGTGGGCTGGTTGATCTGGATGGCCAGACCTGGCCTCAGACCCCACGCCATGAGGGCGATAGTTGTTTGTCTCTGCCATGTTTGGGTTCTTTTGGCTGTGATAGTTGCGCTGGAGATCGATCATTACTTTGGCTCAATACCTGTATGTACGGCCCTGGGGTTTGGATTCTGGCTTTCGAAGGAGGTCAATTGGATTCAAGCGTTGAGGGTGAGAGTTCAATCGTTCGTCCAGTTATTTAACATGCTCAGGCGGCCATGAAGATAGTGTGAATAGACGTCCTTATAGTGAAAGAAATCCATCAATCTTGATCGCGAATTCCATTTAGTCTTACTTTTTATAAGAATAGTGCCCTCGATGCCTATCAGACGTCCCCGGCTTAAGACAAAGTGTCATCTAGGGGCAAAAGCTCTGAAAGGTATTGTAAGTTCCGGACTGGCAAATTGTCTCATGGCAACACTGCAAAACTTGGTTCAGATATCAAAAATCTGTTTTCTGTGCTGCAGCGCCTGCCTCTGACGAGTTAACCGATCTTCTTCTCCTTGCATGCCCGGCCGCTTCCCTCATTAAAGCCATCTCCTCTTGAGCACTGCTGTCCCCAAAGACCTCATCTATCTCCTCCTCCAAGGTCTTACCGACAGTCTCTGGAACCAGGAAGTATCAAAACACGCCAGCCAAAAAGCGGAGGAAGCAGGTACAGAAGACATATGTACCATATCCGATGGACTGAAGTATCGGTGGCACAGCAACTCCAATGATAAAGTTGCGAACCAAATCGTTGCAGTGAGGAAAGCAACAATAGGTCCAGATTGACGTTCGGTGTTTACCTATACGAATAGAAATTGCCATTTGGCAATGATTATGCAAAAATAAGGTAAGAGAGCGTACACCATCAGCAAAGCGCAGATGTCGGTATGTGGAGTAAAGCACGACATGAATAAAGTGCGAGTGCGCCGCCTGAGACTATGTATCTGGCGAGGGGCGTGATCAGAATGGAGGATCAGACATGTATTGTTTCCTAATCAATGTTTTTACCAGATTACAGATCTTTCAATATCCATATTTGTCTTTTATTAAAGATCCGATATCTGGCATTGGAAGCTGGGAACCCTGGTGAAATAGATTCGACCTATGTCGTTCCTACCGCCCTAAGAACTTCAGCAGAATCGCTGGCGGTGGTGCTGGTGCTGGCTACCTGCTCTGAAGCAGCATTGCCATCAGCTTCCCTAATCCGGAGCACCTCTGCCCGCTGCACCATTCCGCCCAGCACCCCTACCACCAGCACGCCTCCTTCGCTCATCCTCCCTTCGTCGATCCTCCGCGATCTCGCGGTCTAATTCTCTGAAACTCTCTTTAAATTGCTCGATTGCGTCCCTCCTCTGAGCATCCTGCTCTTGCAAGAATCGTTCTCGCATGATCTGAAGCTCGCTGCGCCACCACCCCACACTACCTCGTGGTACAATGCCATGGCCTGGGTGAGTCTCGCTATTTAGGCGACGTTCGACCATTTGTCTGGTCCTCGCTTATTCCCGTTGCCTGGTAGGGCGTTGTGGCCGCTGAGTGCTTCTGATTCCCGTCGCAGATGATGAGCCAAACCGTGGTGGTGTTCCAATACCCATACAGATCGGCGGAGCTCATCAGACTCGGCGAGCTCAGGAGCACCCGATGGATGGCGTGTCCACCATTCGGCTACACCTTGTTCCGCCGTGTCGCTGGATCTATTGGCCGAGCTGATTTCTTGAGCGAGGTTTCTTCGCCAGTCTCTATCAGGTTCGGGTTCGGGCGTCCTACGAGATCGGTGAACAGCTCCTCCACCGGGTTGGGTGCCTGTTCTACGAGGTTGGGCCCAAGCTCCTCCGCCAGGTCGGGGATCAGCTCCTCTGCCAGCTGGACGACGAGCTCTACCCGGTTGGGGAACCTGCTACTCTGACGGGTCCAGCACCTCTGCTAGGTTGAGGATCAGCGCCTGTACCAAAATGGGGATTAATTCCTCTGCGGGATTGATCACCAGCTCCTACGCTGGATTGTGGAGCCTGCAGTCCGCCAGTCGTTGTAGGTGTAGGATGCATCGAAAGTCCTTGGCCGGGCTGGATAAGTTCTTTCTAGATTCGGATTTCGGCCGGCTTAGGGAGAAAATCCGCTTAGAGAGAAAATCCGCTTAGGGTCGGAGCCTGGGACCTATATATTGTGGAAAACGATCTAGGTTTCTCAGGCAGTGCAGTACGGCTTTTCCAGACGGCATAGGTGCAGTTACGCTCAGGCAGTGTAGTTGCAGGATATTGCGCCACCAAACATCAGAAAGTGAGAACCCTGGAAAATAGAGAGGTGCGTGCTTGATGACTAGTATAGTGGTGATTGGCTGGAAGAGCATGTTTGAGCAAGATAAGACATAACCGCGGTAGCTGAGATTGACTGATAGAAATCAATTGCGAACCGTTCCTTCAAAGAGGTATTGCAAGGTGAGTAAGAAATACATCTTATCAGTGTGACTAGAACAGCAATGTCTCCCAGTAAAATCAGGACCATATTTAGACATTGATCTCATTTATCTGCAGAATATCAGGTACAGCCACAGTAGATTTCATCACTGTCAGACAATCTGTACTTCCAAACCTATCTAGTCGAGTCGGACACATTCGGGCATCATAAAGCGCAATTTTCTGGACTTGAAAGACTGAGGAACCGTTTGAACTTATGCAAGGCTAGCATGGGTCCTTTTTTCGGAGAAATACCGAGACAACCTAGTCACGTGATCTTTCTAACGTAGAAAATTGTTCTCAGTTAAGCTATTCTGATTCATTCTTTCTATGTTTTGCATGTTGATGATACTAGATTGTTTTCCCTACAATGCTTTAGCAGTCTTATAAATTGGGAAAGTCAAAATGGCACCACTATTGTTTTGCCCGTGCGGTCCGACCCAGGAAGCGACCCGAGCCTCCTTAATTGTCTCTGCTGTACAACACCCGACGGCGTGCGTTTCTGGGAGATGGCTCATACGAAGCGGAAACGCAGTATCTTATCGTCGTCTTCAACATCCACAAAAGACGCCCATGGAAGCGGAGAGGGTACAGATACGAGACTACCCAATGAGGATTCTGAAGCTGCAACAATCAATCGCATTCTTATCAGGATATTTGAAGCTGCGTTGCAGGCGGACATCGACCTAGACTTAAAAGACCTCATCCCAGGGGCCTATCGAGAAGATCGTCGCCAAAATCAAAGATAGTGATACCACGGAGTATACTAGCTGTGAATATCTCGCTCGCAGTGCTCCCGATATACCAGTTCTGCGGATGCATGGTTGTATTCGCCTGGGAAATCAGCTCATCATGTTCATGTCATATATTCCTTCGCTGAGTCTCGGCAATGTTTGGTCGAAATTATTGCATGAGAACAAGAATTCCATTCCCGATAGGCTTAACGAGATTCTCGAGCGTCTCAGAACCCTCAGGCAACCGGACGGCCTACCTATTGGCGGTGTTGCCGGAGAGGCGGCTTGGGAGATTCGGTGCAACAATGAAGTCAGGAAATTCTCGAAACCGATTTCGACTTTGCTCGGGTTCCAACGATACTTTGCGGCATTAGCGGATTGGGACCTAGCGAAATGGCCGTATATGCAACTTCTCCACAGTGTCGTTCCTCCTCCCGAGCCTGGCTCCGTATTCACGCACGGAGAGCTGCGGCCGGGCAATATCATGGTCGATGAAGACGAGAACGGTCGATATTTCGTCACCAGAATCATTGATTGGGAATTCAGCGGATTCTACCCAGAGTACCAGGAACGTTTCAGTATGACCAGGTATGTCAGATTTGGCTTGCACGACGATTTTTTGTCTCTATCTCCCTGAAGTTGTGGCTCCGCATAGACACCGGCTTCGATTTCTCTTTGACCAGTTGATGGATCGGTGGGTCCTAGGTTGGCGAATTCTTTTAGCATGCTTGCAGTGTCAGACCACTTGTACAATGATCTGCTCTGTCCTCCGACTCATCGGTTATCCGCGTGGTACGAAACATGCAAGAGCAACGATGCTTACATATCGACAGTAAGATTGGAAAATGATTGGAAATCGTTCAGTACCTTATCTTTGCTGCAATGGACGTCTGTCGTAGAGAAAGGAATACTGAACGTACTTTTTTTGCTGAGGCATTATCGATCAGTCTTGACAACTATCAGAATGGATTTTCATTCTATTCTGACAACTACTGTAGTGATTACAACAAAGGGGAGCAGTGAAAACAAGAGACCTCTGTCAGAAAGTCGGTCAGCTCTTGAAGATGTAATTCCGATTTAAAAATGTCAAATCTTCAGAATAATGATGGAACTTGAAGAGAATCATCGGAGAACACAATGTTGCCGCTGATATCGAAATAACAGGAGAATCATATAAAGTACTGTCACACTATCAATCAGGACGTAGATGGGTTTCCGGACTGACAGAAACCCAACACATGCAGATGAGGGATCACTCGGATCCCGGGAACCAAGAAGTGGTGGCGCAGCCTCTGCCCGAAAACTTGTGTTGTCAACCAAAGCTAGACATGAACCGCCATCCCGCAATCACTCCATTGCATGCGCATTTCCGAGGAAAACTGTTGAGGTATATTGAGTATTGTCGCGAATCATCAAGAGTGAGGATTCAAGAATCCCTTTCAGCACCAAGCTGATGCAGAGCATTGAATTTCTGTGTTCTCTTCAGGCCCCCACATCGGATTTGAACTCTGTTCAACACCCCCTCCAGGCCTGTCTCGCCTTCAGTCTCGTTCTCGCGCCTTGGAGGACTAGTGCCCTTCCTCTTCTTCCCTACGATTTTTCCCGTCTCGTTTGTCGAAGGGATTACCATCCTCTCTCTGCTGTTCTTCGTATCGCGTATCGAAGGGTTAGCATTTCTCTCCTTGCCCCTCTCCTCTTTCTCCACAAACTCCTCATCATGCTCTCTGGTAGCCCGTCTCGGTTGCTTGATACCTTCTGTGTATCTCCCACGATAACTCTCATTGTTTTTTGGGCGTTGTAGCTCGGTCTGAAAGGATCTCCTATCGCTTCTTTGATCCTTCTCTTTGTCGAGGATTGCGCCAAATTGGTTGATGTTCGTCTGTCTCTGCTTTTCTGGGTCTACTTTCGGGGCTCGCGCGCCCATTGGTGCGCATGATGGTTCCGCTGCCGACTCTGCTAGTATAGATGTACCACGTCCGACGTCTCTTGGTGGCGATACGCCCTTTCGGACATCCTTGGACTGTTCGGGAAGTAGGCTAGATATTGGTGGCATGATTTACCACACTGGTGTGCGTTATGCAAAAATCCTATGTATGTGACTTCTGTGTTTTTGAGGTAGCAGTGTGTAGATGATTAGGGAGGGGCCTACAGGACAGAAAAGCAGAATGAAAATAATGGAATTGAACGACGGAAAACACGATAGGTGCGTGATAAAGAGTTAGCACGTTAAGGGCAAAGAAAAATCCGAAGTAGAATATTGTACAGGTCGATCTGTAACTAAGAAATAAGAAATCCTCTCGTGCTACCGCTCCTTCTGTAAAAAGAAGGCTTAAGGGACTTTGTTCGATACTCCACAATGCAGGTATTGATTCATAATTGTCCGAGGGACGCGCCGCACCTCAAACATGCCCTTGCATTCATGAAACTTACCTCCAGCTGTCCGCTCGATCCATGTCCCCGCATTTCCCCAGCAGGATAATTGGGGAGGTTTCAATCTGTTGCCGCAGGCTAAGGAGAAAAGCTGCATCGGAGACAGCGTGCTGCTCATTGCGTTTCGAAGAAAGTGGTGAGCTGCCTATGGTTCAAACAGACGATCAAAAATGCATGTCAATGGTATGCCGCCCGACACACGGTTTGCAAAGGTCTCGCAAGATCCTTCTAGGTTACTTAGCAGCACTCATGACGATATGAGTTCCTCAGGATGATACACAACGCGACTCAGAGCATGCTCAAGTCTTGACGGGACTTAAGGATTCAGAACGATGAGTTACGTTTGATAGAGAGGTGCCTGCCAAGATTCGCTGGGCAGCAGAACACACGCTACAGCCTTTTCAGACTAGTGTCGAGCCAACTCCACCTGCGCTTCCAGAATTTTTTGTTTAAGTCCACAATAAACTCGAAGCAACTATGCGAGAAAAGTCGAAGCAGTTTGACTTCGTTTGAGCAAGGTCTCTTCGAACAATGGTCGGTTCTTTCAGCAAGCTTCTCTTTGCATCTCATGCTTGGGCTGCGGCGAAGGACTTCAGGCCCGACTGAGATGACATTCTACCCGCGGCTTCTACTTCGTACCATTCTATCAATTCCGTTGCATTCAATAATGCTACTGGAGCAAGGCTTTCAATGCTTCGAAGACGATTTTCTGGCCAGATTCCCTATCTCGGGTCACGTACCACTACTGCTCTGGCGCTGTTCAAAGGACGTCCTGTCAAAAATTCACGGGCTAGACAGAATATGCCTTCTTAATTCATTTCTCTCAAGGCCGAAACAGGTTGGATTGACAAACGTGAATCTTCGGTAAGTCTTTCATCCTACCTCCTAGTCTTCCACTTCATGATGATTTGTAAAACCGCTAAACTAGAGTCTTTGACCCATTTGGGAATGAAACTCAATTGCACACGTCAGGCTGATCAGAGCTTCCATTTCTGGTTCCATTCGTGTTCATCCAAGCTCTATACTAATAATCTTGGTGTCAGGTCTTTATCTACCTTCATGGGTAAGTCGCACTTCAGCTCGAAGCCTCCAGTTTCTTTCATGATGATCATTTCATTCAATAATATACGCTGGAAATTACCGGCCGAGATCGCAAGATCGACGACGATATCATAAGGCTATTTCTGAAGAAAGACGACAATTGTCCAGTTTGCACATTTTTCAATCGTATGCGCGGCTGATGGTTAATATAGGGAAGGAGGTGCTAAAGCAACATTGTCAGGGTGATTGCTGTCAAATGCTATTAGGTATGGTACTCCTCTCGTCTCTCTCAATTATCGTCTGATGAATGGCACTGGGCTCCGACAGGCCCAAACAAGGTCTGGTCATGACGGATACGCCCTTTTGTGGCAGGCCTAGAAAACCTAGCCCACTGAATGCGAAATCACATTGACCCATCTTTTGCGAGGTTCACTTTTGTTACATGCTGATCTTCCTAGATATCGATCCGATGGAGGAAATAATCGTCGGTTGGCCGTCCGAAATTTGAATGGGCGAGATTATGAAGTAAGAGTCCCTTCCATACCTAATGTCTACTCTCATGATGAACACTATAGATGACGAGTCTTATTCGATTCCTTCGATGCAGACAACACAAATTCTTACCATTCATGCATTTCTGATCCTCCTTATCGTCGAATTCGTCGCGGATTAGTGTACTTAATGGCACAAAGCTGACTTTAGCTTCAGATGATCGATAGTTGCTACTTTTAATCTCTGGCCCGCTTCATGGTACCTTGCTGTATGTAAGCAAGTCTTCCCCTTACCAATCGCCCACCTCTTATGATGAATCGACATTTCACAAAGACAAGCATATGTCCTAGTCATCATTTTGTTGACAAAGACGAGACTGTCCTCTCTGATTCGCTAAATCAACACCCGCTCTTAAGATATTCTGAAGAGAATTCTATCTGACATATACCAGGTGGAAGCTTTGGGGATATCGATCCCACCAGCTTGCCTTACTTCCACGGTAAGGCTTCTAATGTTTCTTCTCGTCCCTTTGCACCGCTCTCAACTCCACTTTCTATGATGACTTATTCTACAATCACGACGGTCAACCTAGCTTCAAAGAAGCATTGATGACCACAGCCCTTGACCGGGTTTAGATCTGATCTCCTCTCGCCATTATCTTTGCGCAAAACACATTCAATGCTGAGATCCCCGCTGACCATTTATCTAGCAAAGAATAAGAATCCCGTCCACGCCTAGAAGCGTGTAATCATCGAAAATGCGCACAATACCAGGTAAGTCAATTCCCCCGTTTGCAATTAAAACATGTCGGAGGAGCAAATAAAGTTGTTAGACTAGGGTCACTAGTCTCCCTTTTGTTCCTGCTCGAGACGTCCAAACAAAGCTGCGTGATTGAAAGGTCAAAATGAAGCTTCAAATGACATATTCATCAGCACTGGTCCGTGATAATTCTTCACACTTTGTAGAAGGTATGGCAATATATGCTCTTCGTAATTCTTTTGCCCAGGTTGTGGCAGCTCTCGAACATGTTTCCTCATCTCAAAATTTTTGCATCTCCACTACAAATCAACACTTCACTCCACATCCTCCAACAACTCCTTATCCCACCCGCCATCATCCACCAACCACGCCTTAACCCTCTCCCTCGTCCCCACAATCGCACTCCCCAACGCCTCGGTCCACTGCCCCTCCACCGTCGCCACGCGATCCTTCAGATCCACCGTCAAGGCCCTCTCCTCCCTTTCCCTCCTCGCCTTTGCTTCTCGCTTTATCGCCTCGACCACCTCCTCCTTCTCCTCCGGCTTATGCTGCTGCACCCCATCACCCCCAGCATTCCCTCCTCGACCCCCGTCAGCCAACTTCCCGACCTCCCCCCACCTCACTGCCGCAACCATAACCCCCGTCCTCGCCTCATGCAACAAACACAGCAGATTGACCTGACTCTCAATGAACTGATACGCACTCCTCTCCGCATGCACCAGCAGCGAAAACAGATACTGCATCGGAAACTGTCTATAACTAGGATTCTCCTCCACCTCTTCCTTTGGGATCTGTACTCCCGTCCACCCATCCACCGCAAACCGCTGCGGGTTCTGGTCTGGGATCTTCTGGCAGATAGCCAGCAACCCGGGAGCTATGTCCCAGAAAGCGGAGAGTTGGGCCTCGACGCCGCGGAGGACGTTTTCTTCGATGACGGACAGGAAGCGTTCGTGGCGGGACAGGACTTCTTTTTCGAAGGCGATGGTTCGGTCTTGGGTGTCGCGGATGAAGAAGGCGGTTGTTTCGCGGGTCTTGTCTTTGTTTCCGGATTGGAGGTAGGGGAGTGTGACGATGGCTTGGTATTTAGCGTTTCGCTCGGTCAGTAAGTTGAAGACTTCGCGGTGGAGTTGTTCGCGGGCTTCGAAGAGCCATTTCAGTTGGGTGAGCTGCTCGAGGAGTTCGGGGCGTTCGTCGCCGGCGGATTGGGTGGCGTTGGGGTTGTGGAGTTGGGCGTCGGAGAGGAGTTTGCCACGTAGCTCGTCGATGTGGTTGGTGGTTTGGGTGATGCGGTCGTTGAGGAGGTCGTGAAGTGGGTTGAGGACGACGTCTTGGAAGGAGTCGAATTCGGCTTGGACGCGGGATTTTTCGGCGGCGTGTTCTTCGGTCTTCATGGCTGCTTCGGCTTCGGCGGCTTCGGCGTAGGAGATGCTCCCTTCTTGGATTTGAGCGGAGATGTTAAGCCGGAAGTTTCGTCTGTTTTCGGCTATGCGGGCCTGGCTGTCCTTTTGCAGGGCTTCGATGCTGGACATGTAGCGGGTGCGGCGGGAGGTTAGCTCGGTGAGGTTGGAGACGGTGCGAACAAGGGTCCGATAGGAGAGCAGATCTGGATGTTGGTTTTGGACGGCGGGATAATGGCGTGGATAGGGTGGAGGAAGCGTCACGAGGCGTGAGACGTCTATAGCGGCGCGCGGGGACGGAAGCGGTGGGGGCATGGTAGGAGTTGTGGATGGTTTGGCTTCGTGCCAGCTAACCTTCTCCGGAGGGTATTCATCTGGTCCGTAGGCGATTTGGCTGGGTCCGGGTTCGCTGAAGTCTTCGCCTTCCATTGCGAGTTGGACTTCGTGGAGAGGGAGGCCCATGTACTTGGACTCACGTTTTGATCGTTCTACCCTTCTAGTCCCGCCGCCACTTTCGGAGCCGGTCTGTGACTCCCACCAACGACTTGCTGCTCGACCTCTGGAAGACTGTTCGTCATTCATCGACATGCTGGCAATGGGTGACAAGGCAGGCTGAAATCCACTCCACCACATGGAATCTGGCCTACCTTGATCCGGCCGGCCAGGCTCCGAACGACGTTGAGAGAAATCGCTCAAAGGGTGAGGCGACGGTGGTTCAATTGGAGATGCGGTACTAATTTCTTGGAGGCCGCTAGATCTCCGCGGCGCATGCACGTTGAGCTCAAACAATCTGTCACGAGTCTGGCGAGCATCCAAAGAATTGAAGGCGGGTGCATAACGTCGCCTTCGAATTCTGGACTCGGCGAGAATGTACTCCGAGAAAAGTCGTAGTCGTTCCTCGTCGCTCTCTGCACTTTGTTCCTTTTCGAGAAATGTCTTCGTCCGATCAAGGCAATCTCGAACAAAGCTACTATGATCCGGATGGTTGGTTCTCGGACTACCTGAACGTAATGACGGTAGCCGTCTAGGCGATAAGGGTGCCGGAATCCCGGCAACTTCATTCGGCATATGCAAAATATGCGAAATGGGCCTAATCTGCAAATTTGAAGGAGGAATCATAAGAGATATAGGTGACCTAGCTTTTTGTAGCGGAGGAGTTGGCAAAGATTTTGGTGAAAAAGCGTTATTAGCACTGTTTCGGACCAATCGTGGTGAAGGAGGACTGTCACCAGGAGAGAAAGGAGGCGTATAGGTCAAACCGTCCGCCGACATCTGAGGGCGTCCTGAGTCAGGCCTTGGAGTGGTACGAGAAGACCCAGTTGCGGAGTCCATGTGCGAATCCCTTGGGTTGGCGCTTGGGAGTTGGTCATCCAGGGTAGCACTTCGTGAGCTTCGGGGCGTTCTCGGTGTCGATTTCGTGATGGTTCTCCTTCGGCTCAAACCACTTCCTCCGGCTGGCAATGTCAAATCTGCCGGTGTCACGTTGCCCATAGAATCAGCCCAAGGGTTAGTACTCGAACTTGTTGCATTCACTTCCTCCGAACGACACTCGCGGGCACTCCTACTCTCACTCCTGCGCTCTCTGATACCCTTTGCCGATGGATCTCGTGTCGCATTAGCTCGGAAGAATGTACTTGCTACATCTGAGTGAGATGATGAAGGTGTAGCAGAGGTCGTGACTTCAACCGGTGAAAAGGTGATAGAGCTCCCGGTTCTTGTTGAGTCTGTTGCAGAGTCGGTTTCCAGACTCGGCGTATCAATCCAACCCGCAGGGGTCGGAGGCACGGGTCCCAAAGAAGTGCCCATCTGCGGAGGTTGCCGAGTCTTGTGCCGAACGACGGGTGTGAGGAGGTGCCTTGTATATCTTTCTGAAGCACCACTCGCACTTTGAGATCTGGAAGAGGAAGGGGGAGGGCCGGGTGGAGGCCCGGGCAGGGGCATGCCTGGCTCCCAAGTGGCCTGTCGAGTAGGTGACTTACTTCCGGACCGACTACTTGTTCTTGAGGAGACACCTCCCGGGCCGATCGCGCTCGTAGATACAGCTCTCTTGGACGATGGCGGTACCATGACTGCTTCTGCAGCATTTACTTGCCCGGCGAAATAAGGAGTCACCGTCTGATCTCTTGGTGTCGACTCAGTGAAATCAGAGGCTGCTGGTGATGCGACCTCTTTGCCACGACTAATCACGGAGGGCGTGATCATCGAAGCATCTGGTCTGCCGATCGCCGTACTCGAAGACGAACGTACAGCACGGTTCACTGGGGGTGGCGGTGGTGGAAGGGCAGATTGCCAGGGTGCATTGCTATATTCCGAGCCATAAATCATTGAAACTGGACGAGATCGAGCTTGCTGGGCGGCCTGAGCAACTTCTATCGGGGGTGCTGCAGTGGCGCTGACAGGAGTATTGTATTGAGATTGTCCAGGAGAGGCGGTACCGACAGGTGAGACGACTGTGCTTGATCCAGGTCTTGACAGTGGATCTTGCCGACGAGGTGAGTAGGGAGGTGGAGCTGCAGAATCTAGAGGAAATCGTCAATCATTATGCTATTTCACACGAGTGGAAACGATGTTCGTTCATGACCAGACGAGAAAAGACAGCACTGACCATCAGAGCGCTGCTGCTGGCGAACCCGCCCACTGTGCTGTTGTATCTGAGGGAAAGGAGTAGCTCCAACCTGGGGCGACCCTGTGACAGGTCCCCATTCTCGAGGATTGTATGCAGTCGTGTATCCACCTGACTGTCTTGCCGCCATTGGCGATGTCCCTCTTAGTGCGCCTCCAGGGGAAGGAGTGTACGGAGTGTAGGGCGATGGATTGGCCTGAGAGAAGGGACTTGACAGTGTGGTAGACGGAGTCGGCCCCGCACTGTTGAGACCACCTCCCTGGTGTTGTGCTCGTAGTCCGCTAAGGGAAGTGGTCAAAACTGGCGGTTGAGGAATATGGTCCCTACGACGGGGAGATGTGGGACTTCCACTGCCGACATGATGAGGGCGACCTGCAGGAGGAGGTGGAGGAGGAGGAGCAACGGCCAGGAGTGGGCTTATCGACTGCTCGACGCCTGCAGAACTTCTGACGGGCACTGAGCGGCTATGTGAAGTAAGCGATCTTGTAGCAAGCGTTCAAGGTCAATCCAAATGTATGAAACATGTAGGCGCGCATACTTCTCCATCCTGGTCTGAATCGCGGTTTGATGCGCTCCACGTTGCACACAAGCACTAGTTCTCCAGCAGGGAATCCATTCGGAACCTGCATCTGAACCAAGTAATTCGAGCAAAGTTGGATATCAAAATTGCCCGAGATTACTGCATAGTTGAAGGAGTTATTCTCGGGTGCGGGAGGGCAGTGGCTTCCCATCGTTCTATTCTTTGCGACAGATATAAGCTATCACTCTTTGAGCCTTGGTGGTGAGCTTACAGTAGTAGGAAGGACAGTCCAGCAGAGTCCTAACTTAGGACGCTTTTAGAAGATCACCGACTGCGAACGGCTGCCTGGGAAGCTCGAAATAGGGCATCTCTGACTCGTTGCCTGGCCTGCTTGGTGGCTGCTTGGCCTGCTGGCGACTGGTGGCTGCTGGTGGCTGCCGGTGGGGACTTCGCCTGATTCGATGATGGGGAGGAGTGGATGCAGGTCGAAGCAATTGGTCTCATGCATGGTGATCGAAGCGGACCATAGACCAGGCCTGTCTTCGCTCGTCGCACTCGTCCCAGAGGTTGTCCTCCCGTGTCCCGGCGGCTATTCTGCTGTCTGGCGTCCTTGGCAAGCATTTATCGGCATCCACCTGCTTGAGCTAAACTTGAACACTTGCTCTAGAACGCCGACATCAGGAGCCACATATCACGCACGACCATAAAAAAGTAATCGAAGCGGCTTAACAAGAGGTGGCTCGAGATGGCCAATATTTTCACTTTGTTGGTGTCCGCAGCTCCAACTGTCTTCTACTTCCTAGCCTCACAGATGGTCGTATGACTTCTTTCTCTTCGAACGAATCGCTTCCTTCACACCGTTGGGAACTGGGGACTTGACAGGGCATAGGTATCAGGAGCGGAACCTTGTCAAGAAAAACCGACTGCTGTCATATCGCTGCTCCCCGACCGCCAACACTCGACAGAGCTTCTCTCTGCACGGACGCCTTCTTAACGCTCGGTAATGCTCTCAGAGACGGCTTCTTTGGCGGAGGTAGGAAGCCAATAGCGACGAGGTAGGCAAGATAGATGCCAACTGTGTTTTGGTGATACCCCTACCCTCGGAAACGTCCTCCCCAGTCCACTCCTGATCTGCATACAGAGCCTTTTCCGCATTCGCATCAGGAGCTCGAGTGTTCGACGGTAGGTCATTGGCAACAAATGAGAACAATAGCATAAGAGCCAGCTGCGTATCAGATCTTGTACCCGCGTTGTCAACACACTTTTCGAGAGCCCCCGTCCATGGGATGTAATCTGCTGGTGGCAGATCACATCCATACATTTCCAGCGCCGCAAGGAACTGATTGAATCGCAGGCGAGGATGGCCCGTCACATGAGCAACGCCAAGTGGTGATACAGGGGCTTAAAGGCACAAGCCACCACGACTCGTGCAACATGATCAACAGGAACCGTATTCACGGTATTGTTGATGTTGGGACGACTCGCCCATTGAATGCAACCTTTCATCATGCGAACAAGAAAGTCGTCCGTGTTCGTCACTAGAGCCAGAAAGATGCTTCTTCGCTTTGTCTTACCTCCAGACTTGGAATCTCCAGTCACGCATCCTGGGCGAATGATCGATCCTCGCAACCCACTCTTCCCAGCTTCTCTGATGAGATATTCGGCCACCCACTTGCTTTGGCCATAGCGTGTGCCAAGGCCAGTACGGCTGCAGAGGTCGTCTGCTTCACTTACACCTTCGCCACCCTCTGAGACAATCCTTTCGGACTCGACAACGTAATAGTCTGTATCGACGACACTCGTTGAACTCACGAATGCAAATTACTTCGCTTTTCCGGTTGCACAGAGCTTCAAAGCGTCGATGGTGCCGAGGACATTCGAAGGCTTGAGAGATGCATATGAATTGATCCAGTGAACCTGAGCGCCATTGTGAATGACAACATCAACATTCTCTGCTAAAGTCTCCCACACATCAGGAGCTAAACCAAACTTACTGTCTCCTAGACTTCCAACCCAGTCTTCAGACCAGACTCTATATGCCTTACATGTTACCTTGATCCGCTCCATTGCCGTCTCAGGCGATTTTGCTCGCACTAGCGCTATGATCTTGACTGCAGGGTCCTGCCTTGTGAAAAGACCTCGCCGTAAATATGCACCGAGAAAGCCTGTAGCTCCGGTCAAGAGGACTACAGGAGATATGTTACGGGTAAAGCGTGTAGCGCTAGAAAACTTGTCAGGCAGTACTTGGGCCAGCGCAATAGCATCATCGGCAGAGTCTCGCTGAGAGATCGCAGGTCTGTTGGACAGATGCGCATCATCTGTATCCACCTCAGATGGCTCACCACTTTCTACTTGATCTATGGTAGCCGCAATGCTCTTCAATCTGGGGTCATTGTAGATCTTGGCAATGCTGATGTCTACACCACGCCATTTGCGTCGCACAACGAATGGCAACTGCTGAGCGTGCATGCTGGTGCCTCCAAGCTCAAAAAATGAATCTTCGCTTTGCAGCGTCTTCGCGATGACTCCAGGGATCAGCTTTGCCCAAATATGTGCAAGAGCAAGTTCAGTCTCCGACAGCTGTGTGAGTACCGAAGATCTTCGATGGCGTCCGGCAGTAAGTGCTGCACTGTCAGGGAATGGAAGCTTCGGCTTGTCAATCTTGCCATTGGGGTTCAATGGCATAGCACGCATTGGCACGATGACGGAAGGAACGGCATAGGTGGGTAGTCTGCTGGACAGATACCCTTGGACTTCTTTTTGTAGAAGCCGAAAGCGTGTGGATCTGTCACTCATGGACTCATCTTCTGCCTCATCTTGGAGCCCTTGAAATGCGAGCCATCTTGACCATTCTCTCATGTTTGGCACAACATAACTGACCAGAGTCTGGTCTTCGGATTTGTCTCTTCGGACTAATGTGACATTCTCTCTGATCAATAGATGTTGAGAGAGATGCGTGTCTATTTCGCCGAGCTCGATGCGGAAGCCTCTGATCTTGACCTGGTCATCTGCTCGCCCAGAACGTTCAACGTCCCCCGTAGGTGTGCATCGACCAAGATCTCCACTGCGGTACAGTCTGTCGCGAGGTCCAACATAGAATTCCCTCCACAGCTCCACTTTTGCCGAAGCTGAGACATTGGCTTTGTCTTGCTCTACCCATCTCTCGGGGCTCACGAACCAATTTCTTACAAACTTCTTTTCTGTGTCAACTCAGGTGTGCCTAGACAGCCTTCAGCCAGACCACCTGCTCGAACATAGATCTCTCCAACTTCGCCACCGACGCAGATCTTCGTGCGATCATGTCTATTCACCACGAGTAACTGGACATTGTACATGCCCTTTCCCGCAGGCATGACGTCTTTCATTCCCTCTAGATCTCCTTCTCGCGATGAGAAACTAGGGATCTCAAAGCAGCTTACGGCACGTTGTGTCTCGGTTGTGCCGTACATGTTGACGATCGAGACATCAGGCGCAAGGCTCTGCAATAATCGGCAGTCACGCTTGATTAAGATATCACCAAAGAAGAATGCATGGTGCAATTTCTCGAATCGGACACTCGCCCCTCCGACCAAGATCTGACCCATGGCTGGTGTGAGGTGAGTGACAGTTGCTCCGTGAGTCCTCATCCATTCTGCTAGTCGCTTATTCTGTATGTCTTCTTTTAAGGGCATTAGAAGCTGTGTGCCAAGGAAGAGAGGTGTAAACATATCCCGTTGTATTGGAAATCATGTGCAATGCCACTGAGCATGGTGAACCGATCATTGGCTGAAAGTTTGAAGATTTCCGCCATCCAATCAAAGTAATAAGCCAACGAAAAGTGTCGCCCACGGACGCCCTTCGGCTTACCCTCCGAACCGGATGTAAAGGACAAGGTTGGAGTAGAGTCCGGGCCGACCACCACGCCAGGGCTCTTAGCTTTGAGCAGCAAGACTCCTTCGAATACGTCTCTGCCATTTCGGGCTCCTCCCAACAATGTCCCATTGTCTCGCAGTGCCAAGGCAGCAATTTCCGTTCTCAGATCAAGGTTCCCATTAACAAAGGATCTGACCTTTTCCGAAAGCCCACCAGCCTCCCGAGTGGCTTTCTCTATGATGATCAACGCCCTCGGCTGCGAGACTTCCAGGTATATGTTTTGCCTATCCGGCGGATAGGCAGGATCCAGGACGGAGAAGGTCGCTCCAGCCTTCAGAACGCCCATCACTGCCACGACTTAGTCGACCCCACGGTGTGAGTAGACCATTACAACTTCTCCTCGCTTTACGCCTGACTGGACCAGGTGATGTGCAAGAATGTTAAATGCCTCGTGGATTTGCTGGTACGTGAATCTTCGCTCAGGTGAAGCGCCAGACTGGGTCTCAACAACGCAGAGAAGATGTCATGGATCGCACCACGAAAAGAAGACCATCCGAGATCTCGAGTTGGGTCGGGCAGAAGGGCTCTCTGCTGGTGAGTGAGGAAGGCAATCTTCCCGATTGCCCGGTCAGGGTTGGTGGACGCATTTCCAACAAGCTGGAACAACTGAGGGAGAATAATAGCAGTTCTAGCGCTCGAGAACAAACGCTAATTGTACTGAACTTGCAAGCCTAGAGAACCATTTGACGAAAGGGTTATATTGAGTGCCAAGTCTACCGTTGTAGTCTTGTCAATAGAAAGATAGGAAGACTAAGAACTCGAAAAAGCAGCGAGTTTAAAAAGCACGGGGATCTTCAGGTGGGATTGAATCTTGTCTAGAGGTTCGATAGAGGCGGAATCTTGCTCTCTTGTCTAGAACTAAATCAGCATGCAGGATAGACTCTAGTTGGTATTCGGCTTACTTCCTTGACTTTCCTCACAAGCTGAGTAAAAGTCACCTCGGGTGACACCAATATGCGAAGGACAAAAGGCTGCCGGGCAGCTTCAGTCGATTGAGGTTCGGGATAGTCGCGAGTCAGTGGCGTTACCGTGACACCTTCTAACCTCTCGGACCACCTTGCAAGGGCAGGCGAAACGCCGTTGGGTTCCATCACCAATACTTTGAGGTAGATTAGACGTGACTCAATGGCCAAAGTTGGAGAGAATATTTAGATAAAATCAACTTAGGTTAGTGCATTGGATGCTCTGCGCTATTTCAATTCCGTGCCGGACCAACCAACACGCAAGCACTTCTGCTCCTTTTCTGAGACGCGCGCTCATCACCGGCAGGCTCTCAGATTCTTGCGCCTTTCCGTTAGTTCTGCTTGTCCTTTTGCACTTACTCTGTCATTGCGTACGCCATGTGTAAAAGCTAGCGTTCGGGAGCCATCACTCCTCCCTTGCAACACACTACCATACTTCGACTATGCCTCCTCGCCGCTTTTCTACATATCTGCTGCTGGTTGGCTTCCTTTGTGTCCTTCTCCTTCTGTACTCATCGAGTGAACCTTCCGGCGCACCGTCAAGCGAAGATATACCCCAAAAGCCTGTGTCCTTCACTGGGAAATTGCCGAAATTTCGTGCGCCAACTTTCAACTTCTCTTTCCGAACATCACCACACAAACCACCGGAACAGCGCAATAGTACCAGCGGCGAAAGCTCATGGTACAGCGACTGGACGTGGCTCAACCCATTCTCCTCCTCAATCACGCTCGACGAGACTCGTTCTGTCCTGCCACCTCTCACTCTCAGGCCACCTGTCTACACATACTATGATTCTGAATCGCGAAAAGAAGAGAAAAGCGTCAAGATTGACCAGCAGCTCTTACAGACATGGCGGCGAGCGTGGTGGGCACATGGCTTCCGACCGATAGTCCTCGGTAGAGCAGAGGCTCGGAAAAACCCTTTGTTCGAAAGAATGCAGGGCGAAATGATACAGGGGAAGCCCATTTCTGAAAGTCTGGACTTCGAGTTGAATCGATGGCTTGCATGGGGCCACATGGGTGCGGGCTTATTGGCAAGTTGGCATTGTGTCCCCATGGGGTCACGTGACGATGCTTTGCTATCCTACCTGCGGAGGGGTCAATTTCCTGCTTTGACAAGGTTTGAAGGACTTGGGGCTAGTCTATTTGCTGCCGAAAAGACACACATCGATGATGCTATCCAGGAGACTTTGTCCAGCCCGAGATTGAAGTCAGCAAAGACGATCTTGGAAGTGCTGAACCCAGAACGGTTGAAAACCGAGGAAGCTCAAGCAATTGCGCAGTATGATTCTGCAACGCTGACCTCCAAATATCCTGCACTGGCTGAAAAGATGGTCGCGAGGCCAGATGAGGGTCGTCTGGCGCTGAACACAATGATTAATTCGCATCTACATACCACTTGGCAAAACACGTTCAGTGTAGGCATCGCTGTGCTAAAACCACTTCCTACCCACACCACGGCACTCATTGCTCCATCTCTACATCTCGCAAACCTGCTGGCGCAATGTCCTGAATCGATGATACCGTCTTCGTGTCCTCCGAATCGGCCTAGGTGTGCTCCATGTGTCTCGTCGCGGGTCCACGTCACAACTCCTTCAAGCTTTCGCAATACTTCGTCACTATATTCGATAGGAACGATCCCACACCCATATACCATGGTCACCCTGAAAAATCAGTCTGAAGCGATTACTGTCAGGCATATTCGGCGCTATACAGACCGGGACCCGTGGCTCATGGCTGTCACGCGAGATATCCTAGGGTCGGGTCGAGGCGGTCCAAGCAGAATTGTTAGCTTCAAAGAAGTGGTGGCGTCTGAATATGGCCATAGTCGAAGTTTGTGGCTCACTACTGAGCATATCCCTGCCTCATTTTCGGCATCAAAGGATGCGGCGCTCCCAAAGGAATGGCTGGACAATCTTGATTGGCACTTTGGATTCTCGATTCCCCGGGCTCCTCTCACTCATGGTGAGTCTATACCTCCTGTCCCTGGACCGGAGCGTTGGCCCAAGTCTAAACCTGGCCTCCCTGAAGAGAAGAAGAAGAGCTATGACCCTGATCCGCCCACAGAAGTTCAACTGGCAATCGAGGTTGAATTGCTCGACAAGGCCAAACGGGTGATCAGTACCAAAGATGTTAGATTAGGGCGTTTGAGGAATATAGCTGAAGCGTGGAATTTGGCGGACACGGAAGCATGGCGATTCACGAGAGCGTACCAAGCGAGAAGCGTCGTCGAAAGACTGAAATGGGAGGAGGAAGAACGTGGTTATGGTGCCGAGGGACGAGGCAAAGGCAGATGGTGGCGCACGTGATTTATTGTATAGACATCTGTGGCATTCTTGGAGCGTTTCGACCTGCACATGATGGATGCTGTTTTGCATAGCGAGGAAGGATCTAGAACGAACATATCACATACGGCTCGCAGAGATCACAAGCGTTTCCCAAGCATTTCCGAAGCATTTCGAACAAAATTTATTTATCAAGGGTCTTCCAAGCCAGAAGAAAAACATCTGGCGGCGCACAATCTACCAAACTATATATGAACAACTGTACACCGTCTACAAGCCTGAAACCAATCCAACAGTCACGTTCAGCTAACATTCCACTGCGTTGAACCAGACGGATGTCAAGGACACCCGAAAGGTTTTGTCCTGATTAGACGTCCTGGGACTTTTCAAAACGCCCAGCAGCCCTCTTCCCAGGACCAGCCTTTTAATTACAGTCTCTTGTGCCATCTTCTCAATGAGATGGAACAGACTCGCGGAAAGAGTATATCCAAGCCAAATGTCACCAATTCTGATACTCAGATCATCCACACCTGATTCGATCAGCACAGCTCCATCATTCCACGAAAAGGACGAGAAGCCGTCGCATTCTTGTCATGCCTCTTTCCACATCGAAAGCCGGATCGTGTGTTCGAGCTCCAAGAAAGGCGCCTTGAGTCCATCATCGGACAAGCACTCTATCTAGGTGCAACTCGACTCAAGGATCTCCAACAATGGAGGAAGCGAGACGGCAGCGACTTCGCTTCGTCGGTAGAGCGCGTGATGTCTGCCCCTGATTCTGCGCTCCAGCCATACTCCGGCGTGACCAGGGGGTGTCAGAATTCATTGCCGAACCAAGCTTTAGCCGCGGATACGCCTTTGTCGACAGATTCAGCATTCTATCGAATAATCTACCCTTATGAGCTCTATTACAACGCCTCCGTCTACTCCTCCTCGTTGCAACAGGCGGTAAAGCGATAAAATCAGCGCTGTGGTAGAATTTCCTGTATAGAACGATGAATTCTGACACCCCTTGCTGGCCGGCAATACTGTCGACGTCATCGTCAGCGCTAGGCCGGTCGACGAGGAAGGTAAGGGCTACTTGCGAGGGTCGATCCAGGAATGCTGGGATGAATATATAGACCGAGTTACGACAGATGAATTTTAATGCAATGCGACACCGGATGGAATGCGACACCGGATGCAACGCCCCACCAAAATGTATGCTTCGACTGAAGATCTCCATGCATATTGAAAACGAAGCCATACAAATCGAATATATAGGTAAATAGCATCGTGCAATTACAATACAGCTACTTTTCACTCCCCAAACCGTGTGGGAAACGCGATAGAGCGCCCGCTACGAGCAACCCCCGTTTTGGGCTATTTGGGCTCCATCGGGGGTGGATCCTCCTGTTTTCGCTTTCTAGCTAATTGTGACTTTGCTTCTTCTGATCCTTTCTGTGACTGCTGTTCGAACCTAAGCTGCTGATTTGCCTGTTTTTTGAAGCATACGGGCTTTCTCTTCCGCGCTGCTTCCGCTCCCGCTTTTCAGCCTATATATCCTTTGCCTCGTTTCGCGCCGTTGCTGAGTCTCCTGAGCCTTGCGTTCCCTCTCTCAGCGGCCCGTGTTTTGACGTTCTCGTTCCTTCTCGAGCTTTTCTTGTTCCTTTTGAGCCTCTAGGTTCTCCTGATATGGCCGAACCGCAGCGAATTTTGGCCGGTGAGAAAAATATAGCCTGTTAATCGAATTTACTGCCTACAACGCTATATGGTCATAGAATTGATGAAGTTGAAGCTATTCAGAGATATCTATAGTAGGTATTCTCGTCTATATCGTCAATAATCCACTCCTGCGCCGCAAATTGCCCTCCGCTATCTCTAACGTCCTTAAGCCGGCCGGGGCATGCTTCTAACGCGCCGATTAATGAATTGTTGGGTAACCTTATCTCTCCAGGCTTCGTATACGAGCTTCTCGTAGTAGGCTCGTCCCAATGAGGATATTTGCGTCGTTCATCCTTTGTAGGCTGCCAGCAATTCTCGATTGGCGCGAGATCTGGCGAAGACGGGTGATTGAAGCAGGATTCCAGGCCATTCTCCTCCTTCCACTTCCGTACGATATTGTTCTTGCTGGTGCCATGGCCAGAATCGCCATCTTCTTCGAGTACGAAGTCCTCTCCTCGCTGGATCCACGGTTTGACGATGGGTTTGAGAATTTGATCTCTATAATCTAGAAGCGTCATTTTCCCATTCGGATTACTTTCGATCTCGTAGAATTGAAGTCTCTCATCAGGACAGTAGTAAACTCTGATCTTCTTCCACGTCGGATGACACACAATCTCCACATCACCATTTACAGTTGTAGCCAGCTTGTTCAACTTGTCCGTTCCTACCACCGAATGGACAATCTTAAGCGCTTCCAGATACTTTTTCTCACTGAGCCACTTTTCGAGCCTATCGATGCCAAAGAATCTTGCTTCCTCCAGCAGCGTACTATACAATACGTGGTTATGGCCGTCCGTCCGGTCGTAGAAAACTGGCAGTAGGCCACATCGGAGGTAATAGAGAATATACTTGAAGAGATCAGCATCAGCATCGATGAAGTAAGATCCGTCGTCTTGCTTGTCGCCCCACTGTCCGGAAAATAGCGCTTTGAAAAAGGTACTATCTCCAACCCAAGTCGACGGGTCTGTGATGAAGCGACAGCCGCTAACCTGAATGGTGGTCGACATGATGCGGCGAGCAATGGCTGGTACTTACTGCGCATTGGAGTGTTTTGGAGTTGGGAGCGTCTGAGGTCTCTCTCCCGAGTTTCAGGTTCGGAGTTAGCGGAATTCTAAAGACATCCATTCGGATATGTTAGCCGAACCATTATCGGCAAGAAGCCGAAGTGCGTTTCACGTCTGGAATAATTTATCGTGCATGAACAGACTCCTAGATTACATCTGGTTATAGATCTACCTTCCACTATTCCAAATTATTAAAGATTATATGTAATCTGCAATTGGTTTGAAAGTATTATATTGATTTGTATTAATTTCAGAATTGATAAAACCACGTATTCTTTCCAACAAAGGTAATCTTAAGATATTTTTATAGCCTTGCTGACATTTCAACGAAGAGACTATATAATCTTCTTGCTTCTCGATGAACATAATCGTTCTCTCAGACTTTAACTCGATTTGTGTCGAAGCTACCATCACTCTTCGCGACGTCGCTTCTAAACTGACCTAAGCACAATCTTTTCTTTGCGATCTTCCAAGACGGGTCATATAATTACCGTTGGAGCGCTCTTTGAGAAGATACGCACAAGCCAGTGCAACAAATGCGGCGACTATGGCGGGTATATCTATCTGGTGGCTTTCCAGAGAGCCTATACCCAACACTTTAAGAAGAAAGACCGATATTCGCCATTACGAGAGATTGACACTTTGACAAAGTTCGGTCTTACTCCCGAGATCCTGCGAATCTTGCCTCGTTTTCAGGGCTACCCCGGCTACTACGGCGATAGATTCTCCTCTTTGACTAGGGATATGCAGGGCTATATCACTTTGATAGACCGTGAGGCCGCGTATGGTGCGGGGATCCTTCCTGTAACATAACCCACATCCCGGCGTTATGAAATGCCCTGCATGATGAAATTTGATCGAGGTACTTGGTCTTTTCAGGTCTTTATCTCCTCCACCACCCAAGCGTTCAACGTCTCATTTTATGTCTTGCGATGCTGATGCCATTTCTTCCACCATTAGTATCATTCTGGTGAAAACTTACCTGGCGCTTGATGAGCTTTACATTAGCTCCCAATCACATCTACGATCAACCAATACTGCAAGCCTCGGAAATATCTCCACCGGGCTTCTTGTTGGCAAAGTCTTCTCCATGTCCTCTCTTAGCTACACTACAATCATCAAACACAGCTAGCGCGCCTGTTCTCCTTCACAGACTAAAATCTATTTTGTGTAGCTAATGACTGATGTAAGGTGGGAGCTTGATGGACTCCGCCAGGAGAAGTCAGTGACTAGAGGCAGGCACTTCGCGTTACGCTCCGGCGTACTGATTTTGCCTATCATTGTCACCGAGGCACAATGGGTACTCCGTATTCTTACTGGCGTTGTCATCCACAGGACAGGCCGCTATATTGAAATCATCTGGATTGGGACCATTTTCATGACATTGGGCTTTGGCCTTTTGATCAACCTGAACACCCAGTCGACCTTGCGGGAGATCGTCCCATTCGAGATAGTGGCTGGAATCGGCTCCGGGCTCCTGTTCGAGTCGTCATTGATTGCTCTCCAAACTCTGGTATCCCAGGAAGACACCGCTACAGCAACTGCAACGTTCCGCTTTATTTGTAATATCGGCCTGGTTCTATCGATTATAATAGGTGGTGTCGTTTTCCAAAACGGAATGTCGCTCAGTGCGCCTCAGCTCCGCGCCTCAGGTCTCCCAAGGAATATAACAGACCAATTCTCTGGAGGTGCTGCCGCTGCTAATATTATGATTATTAGCACATTACAGAATTCAGCTCAGAAGTTGGTGATCAAGAAAGCATTTACATGAAGTCTGCGTAATATGTGGATTCTGTTTACGAGTGCCGCAGTATGCGGCATCGTAGCTTCTGTCTTTACAATCAAACAGGTGCTCGGAAGGGAACACACTGAAACAAAGATCGGGCTGAAGAAAGAGAAGAAAGTCGAGGCTTAGTGAAACGGGATAGAGTATCGTGAACCTGCAAGATGTCGTTAATCTTTATAGATAAATCTAAGTTACAACTTCTACAATCGACCGTTCGTGCTATAGACACGCACAGCTGCTATCTTGATTTGAATAAACGCACTCTAAAAACATTTCACCCTGATGCACGCCTGTTCAAAAGCTGATCGCGTTTCATCAAATTATCCTTTCCGATATCGTCTTCGCCGTCGATTACTTCTATCTCAACTTCCAGCTCATTGGTCAAGCAGCTGACAACCATGGACAACCGACATTCTTCGAGAAACAATCAAGATGCGGAAGCGACGTCAAGGTACCCACCCACAAGCGAGCGTCAGATCATCACCATTCCGAAAGTCGGCTCAGCGTGGGGCTAGCAGAATTCTTCTCAAGTAGATACGATGACGGACGATACCATGAATCGAAAGTTCCACCGGCTTGCGTCACAACAGCAAGCAGGATCCCTGTCTCCCGCCCTCGTGGCAACGTCACAGCTATCCCAGGATCTCCGTCACCCAATACATCAAACACTTCCTAGCCACATGTTGATGAGGTTGATATGTTGCAGGTTAACGTGGTGGGGGAGAGGGGTGGGTGGAATTGCTGAAGCGATCTTAATGGCGCTTTGACCTGTAGGTGGCTGGGATAGAGTCAGGCACTTTCAAACAATCTTTGTAGGGGAATGTCAATAGGTTTGAAGCTGATTCGTTGCGCTTTGAACTCTGCGAAGGTTGAACTATTCAACTCCTTGCTGCGTTCGCTAAATAAATATCAGACTATTGTAGGACATGATAAGCTCAAGGACATATCGGTGAAATCACAGGTGGTATCGTAACAGCCAACCTCAGGCCCACAAGCGGCATCCGAGTGAGGGCAATAAGGCTGTGTTACTCTGGTAAGACCCTTCGCATCCTCATAGCTTCATCCCATAGATCTTGGCCGGACTTGTCCTGTACTTTTCCAGCCCAAGCAAAAGTCTCCAGAAGCAATTTCGCATCGCACCAATTCGATAGTGAGAGCTGCGAGACCGCTTGAACGAGAGAACAGACGAACCATAATTTCTCGGTTGGGTCGAGGACAAGACAGCCCGCGAGAAAAACGAGCCACAGACGCAGAGTGTGCGTAGAATCAGTGCCAAAGCTCTCCATTTGGAGACAAGACTTCAACTGCCAGATCAATCGCTTGCTGATTGGCGAGACCCAGAAATCGTTCTGGATGATACCGACGTAGAGCCAGACGCCTAGACGACATGCCTTGAGAAGCTGGTCTCCTGATCCGCTGGTGTCGTCGTAATCCTCTCTGGAGAGAAGGTAGTACTGAATTGACCGTATTCTCTCGCGCAATCTCAAGGGAACGACCTCTGACTTTGGCGGATTGACAGTGTTTATGTCCTGAGTCACGGTATGTACTTTGTAGAGAACGTCAAAAAGATCAGAGTCAAACTCATAATCATCGTGGACAGCCTGAAACCCGGGAGCAAGAGTTCTCTCTGTTTCTTCGCAGCCTCGAAGGACATTTGGCTCTACTCTTATGCTCTCCATCTGCAGGTAGGGTTTCGAAAGGCCATAGACGGAGCCACAAATATCCGCTCTGATGCTGCTTTAGGAACGATTACAGATCAACAACGGTGCAATTTTACTTACCGGCAAAGCTTATCATGCAAGACTGGATTATACTCAAAGGCCGACAAGCCTCCACGCATCTCCACCATCCGCTTTGTACCCCTCATATGAATGCGCCAGTTTGCCCGGTTACCGCATGATTGCTGCCGAGAATTATTCAGTGTGTTTCGAATCAAACTGTCGAAGCACCTACTTCTGTGAGGGCTAGACCAGCTACGGCAGCGATAGTTGAATCACTTATTTCCTGCAAAGGGTTCTGAAACCGTTCATTGAGGATTCGGATCGTTTGCTGCAAGTGATTGATTGCGGA
>JAABUK010001674.1_pt1 | contig 41581 bp, 53 predicted proteins | sample 5559141 | NCBI WGS metagenome assembly JAABUK01 (sample SAMN10711869, study PRJNA513367) | rock metagenome | isolation source: Antarctica rocks | place: Antarctica: Victoria Land, Pudding Butte nord | collected 2016-01-03 | reverse complement strand
GATCCTCTTTCCGAGCACTCCTCTAAATCGCAACCGACACTCCCTCCCCCTCTCACGTCCCACCCACCTCATTCATAACCCCGCCATCCAACTTGATCACCTCTCCGTTGACATACGCACACTTAGCCAAGAATGCAATACCCATCGCCATCTCCTCATCCCTCCCTGGTCTCCCCGCAGGGACCTCATGCCCCTTATCCCTCACCTTCTCATCCGGCATATGACTCTTCTGCCTGTCATCACTGCCTTGCATCGTCATCTCAGAGGGAAAATAACCCGGCGCAATACTGTTGATCCTGACGCCCGTCGCCGCAAACTCCTTGGACATCATGGCCGTGAGGTGGATTGTCGCGGCCTTTGCTGCATTGTAGGCGAAATGCCCCTGGCTGTGGCGCATCATTCCGCTCATGCTGGAGATGGTGATTGCGGAGCTCGAGTGTTCTTTCGGCGCAGACTGGAGGAGAGGGAGGCAGGCCACGGTGGTGAAGTAGACGGATGTCACGTTGGTGTTGTAGGTCGAATTCCATTCCTCGCTGGACTCGGCATTCCAAAGGTTCGCCTTCAGAGTGCGCGCGGAGGAGGAATCGGAGATACCTTTGGGACCGGAGATGCCGGCGGCGGCGACAAGAAGGGAGAGGTATTTTTCTTTGGAGGAGATTTCTTTGATCACTTCTTCGAGGGAGTCTTTCGAGGTTACGTCAGAGGTGATGGGGATGATTTGGCCGGAGGAGACATCCGGGTTTGGGGTGTGCGTCTTGGCGGCATTCTCAAGGACTTCGTTGCGTCGGCTTGTGATGTATACTTTGGCTCCTATCGTGGTGGGTCAGTGAGAGTTGGGACCAAGAAACTGGTAGACGTGCCGTTGGCTGCTAGAACTTGAGTGGCCATTAGACCGATTCCGGTGCCACCTCCAGTTACGAGACAGACATAGTCCTTGAGAGAGAAGAGGTTGCTGACACGGAGGTCTTCTGTGGTGGCCATAGTGTAGATGGGTCGGATAAGTGCAATGTGTGAAGGTGAGGTGAATAGGTGCTATTCAGGGTGGGCACACTGATTCGCGAACAGAGAACGAGCTACCAAAGAGACAATATGCAAGAGGAGCTTGGTCAATGGTTGGGATCAACCAATTAATTCTGAAAAAAGCGTCCCGGGTATGACATTTCGTGGGTTTGACGTCACTGCCATTGCAGGTGCCTGGCACGTGATCTATCCATAAGTCCCGTCCATAGGCCGTGCTTCAAAAGTTAAGGCCCCTGCTCTCTGCACCTCAAAGCTAAAGCGACGAGTGCTTGGTGTGAGCGATGGACGCCTTCAGACTCGACTATTCTGCTTGCTTGCTCACAGCCTCCTCATCGAGGGACCGTGGTCGTCACTTCCGAGGCGATGGTCAGGCGGAAGCAGGGGCTGACAGAACATCTCTGATCGTCGGGCCTCCTGTTTTGATCTTCGTTTGGTGTCGGAACGATCGGTGGTTCGGCTGACCGTATAGAGTCATAAGATCGGCTCTTCGGAGCTGGAAGGTGTCGTTTGCGCCTTGTCCAATGTCCTTCACATCTCTAGCGCTCTGGCCGCCATTGCCCTTATACCAGCTTCGGTTTTGTGCCCTCCAATGAAGCCGCTGGCATGGACAAACACGGCTCCAGCCCCAACGCCGTCGCCAAGCATTCTGTCCAACTCCGCATCTCTCAGACCTCTCCATGGTTCGGGCAAAGCTTTCCTGCTTTCAAAGCTTGCAAAGTCTTTAGAAACGGCCTGCACCCTCCACTTGGAATCCGGCTCTTCCTTTTCAGGGTACAAGACATATAGCGGTTTCTCGCTAGACTGGACTTTTTCTGTCTCCTCCAAATTGTAGAGGTGCTCTTTCCAGGGCACACCAGCTCTAGGCAAAACTAGGATTTGGCCAGATGAATGGTTGTACTTCCTTTGTTCGAAAGCGTTCTTCACAGTGGTTCGCGCAGGCAGCCACGCCGTGGCTGCACCGTGCAATTTCCTCAGCAAAGCGGTTCCCATCATAAGAGACGCTTGACCGAAGCGATAATCCTCCTCTGCTTGTGGCTGCTCTGGCGTGGATTTGGATATTCCTGGATTCAACGGATCGTCATTGTTCAAATCTCCAACCAAGCTGGCAAGTGTAATGCCACTGTCCTTGAATTTGCCTTGAATACCGGCGGCCTTGAGCTTTTCGTCCTCGTATTTCGAAACGCCATTGTCATTCGCATCGATTGCTTCAACGAAATCGTCGTATAGCTTCTGAAACAAAATTTCCACATCGGGGTGATCAATTGGTAGCTTGGTGTGTTGCGCAATGATGGCTTTGCCGAAATGCATGTAAACAAGTCCCGCAGAGGAGAGCTTCGTTTTGTGATCCGGAAAAGTGGTGTCAAATGTACGCTGATGATGATCATATCTATTTCTTGCAGCATCATATTCTCCACCAACATCAACGACGGTATGACAAGTGTCGAGGACTGCTGGATCGCGAGATCGTACGAGTGGGGAAGAGACGTAGGATGGAAGTAGGCGAAGCATGTAGACTGCTAGAGCTTCGTCTGCGTGAAAATGCCCACTGTAGGAGATCACTGGGTCAGCACTGCTCTCCGCGAAGTTGACTTGATTGAGGCGGACTTATGTGTGCCTATAAGGGGCGCCGGAATCTTCACCCTCTTGACAGCGATGTCCTCGGCCATGGCGAAGATCCGACAGAACATGCACTCGTCGAAATCAGCTTGAGATGGTCAACAATTCTGGATGCTTCTTCTGGCCCGAGGATTTGTTGCGAGGAAACACCGTTTAGGTGAAATGCTCTTTTTGGGAGTGAGGACTTGGATGCTGGTCTGGAAGCAGTCGAGAAGAATCACCGTTGACGGGTCAGCGCCCAGTACGCTGGACTGTGGACGTTACTCCTCGCGGTATCACCACTCATCTACCAGGACAGTAAAACTCGGTGGAGCAGTAGGCATCATAATCACCATTGATCCCTGTTGGCGCTGCCTTGGAAAATGCCGCTTGGCTGGGATTTCGAGCACCAGCAGGCACACTGACACCCAACCCCAACTGCAAGTTTTCTCCCAGCTGCACCACGCGACACCTTCCTTTCAACGCCCGTCTTCGCCATCTTTAACAGACGACATTCCTCGAGCCGACAGTGGAACGGAGACGTTCGGTGCTTCACAGCGTACTGGTGCTGCTCGAGTTTCCATTGCTCTTCGCTTCCTGCCATGTGAACATCGCCAGAAACAATTCGGCCACTGGAAGTTCCAGATCTGCTGCTTCGGAAGACCGCATTTGTTTCTCGGACGAGACCACACTCCTTCATGCGCCGATACATCTCCAAAGCTTGTTGTCACCTGTCAACCTCACCAGCTCTATCCTAGCCGTCGTGTCGACGCGCTTATAGCGCTCAAGGCGCTGATGTGGCTTCTCCGCATCCTCTCCTCGGCCCTCTTCCTCACCACAATCATCCTCACAGTCCCTCTGTCCTTCGATGTCGGCGGCAGGACTTGTGGACTGGCTTACTCGCTGTCTCTAACATCTTTCTACTTCCTCCTCTCAATCTTTCGGTTGTCCACGCCAGATCGATCTCGGGTTCGCTATTCAGCAATACAGCTGATGAGATGGACACAACCCGCAATTGTGACAAGCATCTTCCTGTGGTCCCTTGGCAGATTCTCCCGGGACCCAGGAAACGAGACTGGCTGGGTGGAGCGCACATTTAGTGGGAAGAGAGCAGCGCATACCTCAGTCTCACAAGGGCTATTTGGACCTAATGGCTTGGTGGAATCGGTAACACTGGGATCCTGGGACAAGCTACTGAGGTGGTCTACGCCAGTCTTTCAGCTTTGCGAGGGGTTCTGCAGCCTTCTGGTCATTCAGGCAGCTGGACAATTGACCCGATGGCTCGTCAATCGCGGAGAGCGCAGCGACAGCTGGATGATCGGACTTCTTGTCTTCTCTGCAACAGTCATCTCCAGCTCGGTCTACTTCTTGTATCGCGTCATGCAATTTCCGGAGATCTCCAACGTCGATGCAAGTCTAATTGGCGCAGCCATTGCCTGTTCCATTGTCCTCTGCGTATGGGGTATTGGCTCTGGCAGAGGCAATCCGGTCGAATCCTCTCTCCTCTTTGCCTATATCGTTCTTTGCATCTACCAGATCTTCACCGATTACAGGCCATCTGACGCCACTACAGAAGCTGCTGCGGCTACACAACAGACTCCGGATTTCCCGCCCTTCCCACCAATCATTATGGCCTCCTACACGACTCTCATGCACGCTCTCTCCACCCTGCCGTCGACACTGATCACTTCCTTCAACTTCCTCACCGCAGCATTCCAAACCATCACACCAAGTGTCCTCATCTCTCTCGGCTACCGCCTTTTTGTACTCTACGCATCTACTCGTATCATTCCCGCCATCAACGAGAACGGCCCCCGTGGTCTCAGCATCGAACCAAGTCTCGAAGACAGCAACGCCGCCAACCAATTCCTTGCTTTTTTGTCGTGGTTCGCTCCAAGCATCTTAGTTGCAGTCTATACCAGTCTACTGATGCAGCATTTTGCTACCACCATAGGAGGATACTCTCCTGGCCTAACGGGCACGATCGGAGCGTGGTGGAACGGCAATGGCCGGCCTGGTCTGGATGGCAATCTCTGGAAATGGGTCAACCTGGTTGGTACTATGGCACTCTATGCTGTTGAGTTGTGGCTGGGAAAGGAGGATGATATTGATGGTTCACATTGGAAGGTTGATTGAAGAATGAAGCAGTGATACCGACGATCTTCACGGCGAAGTTTTACATTTGGCACAGGTTGTTGACGATCTTTGCGCCACGCCCTCAAAGGAGAACAGCAGTGCCACTCAACGGATCGCAGCAGGAGTCTCCAGCGGCCTTGGCATCTCTTGCGATCCTTAATCGTCAACCGGAGCAACGAGCTTCGTACACGATTGAGCTGGAAGGACAAGGAACAGACTGAAAGGGAGCAGACAATATGGGAGCGAGCAGCGCTCGATTTTGGGGTCATCAATCCGCTCCTGAGCCATGAGCATTCAACGCTGTCAGAACAGGGAAGGAATACATACGTATCTGAAGGACGCTAGAGAATTGGAGGCTGTTTTCACCATGAACGGCCCTGCGTTGTTGTTGTTTTTTGGACGCATCAGAGAAGAAAGCGGTCTTCCTGATTGTAATCAAGCGAGAAACGAGAGTAATGGGCCGGTGGTCGAAGCGAGTGTCTCATACTTTCGGTCCGAGAGCGAGATGGAGAGCAAGAGGTAGAGTGGTGTGTGCGAGAGTGCAAGCAAATAGTGAACCTAGATTACAGGCAACCCCAGAGAGCAAGCAAGCAAGCAAGAGTTGAATAATTATCAGCAACATCTCCCCTTTTGCCTACGCCTTCAATGTCTATTTGGCCCTCGGTTTCTCTCTTTCTTTCTTTCCATCTTTCCACCTTTCCAGGAGTTGCCATCGTCGCCAAGCCGGAAGCGAGGACGGTGACAGACCAATCAGCCAGTAGATACGTTAGACGATTTCTCCCGGTTCTGAAGAATAGAATATCAATTGGACCTAATCACCGCTGAACCAGTCAAGCCAATGGGAAGGACCGGCGGCCTTGGGGGTCCCTCCCGCCCTTCCTTCCTCCCTCATCCCATGCACACGGAACGCCGATTACACCACGTTTCGTCCTTTCAAGATCAGGGGTAGCGAGCGAGCGGGCTAACTGCGGGAGTGTAGCATAGCTGGCATACAAATATCCAGCAACAAAAGAAGAGAAAAGCTCGTAGAGAGAGAGAGCGTGGAAGTAGATTGAGCAGAGAGCCAGCCAGTACCACCCTTTTTGTTGTCCTGCCACGCAAACAGCACTCATCTCCTGATTGGCAAGGCCTCCTTCACCGGTCGGGGACTGACACCCATCTCCTCAAGCCCCTCCACGTCCGCGTCTTCCTTATCCGCACCCCCAACCTCCATCTTAGCTTGTTCAGCACCCCCCTCGGCCTCATCCACACTGAGCGTCCTAGCCAAATAACTACTCTCCTTGACCGGACTCCTACTCTGTCCACCCAACGTCCCCACACTGCCCCCATGCATCCCCTGTATACTGCCCCTGTGCCCACCGGCACCAGGCATGAAATGGCTATCTCGATCGCCTCCTGCTCCTCCCATGCTCATACTGCCCAGGCTGATGCTGCCACTAGTGCCAGACGGGGAGGAAGCCGAGTTAGGTGGGGAGGAGGCGGAGAGGTGGGGGATGTTTTCGGCTTGGGGGTGTTCGGTTCCGATTGTGGTTACGCCCGTGTCGGAGGCTTTGCCGGCTTTGGAGAGAGCGTAGTCGCCTGAGTCGAAGTATTTGCGTTCCTTTTGGGAGGGGGTGTTAGAGCGGGGCGGTTGAGAGGGGTGCGGGTGGGTAGTGAAGGAGAGGTTGCGGGGAGGCTAGAGAGTGAACAGGAGGTAAAGGAGGTATGTGTACATACTTTCAATTTGTTCTGGAGCAGGTCCTTCTTATTGGGGAGTTTGCCATAGAGGCGGAAGAGTCGTTGCTCGTCTGCGGAGAGGGACTTCATGAGGGAATTAAAGGGTCAGCTTGAGCTTGTTTTGAGCAGTGGGAGAACGGGTGCACTAACGCTGATGTCAATCTTGTTCTTCTGATGCGGATTCATGGCTGCAGCTCGGTGATGATATATTTGGTGCAGAATAGTTCAGGACGGTAATGCAATTGTGCTGAGTGATGGTCGGTCACGGCCGGCCTTAATGGTGTGCCACCTGTGTGCGAACAAAGCCGCGAGGGATGGGGGTGACACGTCTGTCGCCCAATGAAAGCTTTCTTAGGTGAATGGAATATTGGCGTTGCTTGTCGTCGTCAAGCTGATTTTTTTGTAAACTCGTCCGTAGGAATTGTTGTTGTGCTCCCCCCTTCCTTCGGACCAGAAAACCTTGCTAGACCCTGGTGTTGCTGCGGTAATGAACAACGAAGTCGAAGAAGCCAAATAGTCGGCGATTCAGAGAGAGCGGTAAGGGTTTAGAGGGTGAGGGGCCCACAACCAAGGTTTATGTTGTGACACTGGATTGATGCTGTTTTGGTTATTCTCTCTGGCTGCGAGGTCCAGCGGAGGTGCGGGGCTAAGCTTTCTGCCCGCTAGCATCGCGGCCCGGCAATGGCCCGGGAAGTCTCTTCCACAAATGGTGGGCCACGAACATCGAGAACCACGACAACAGCCAAAGACTTGCTGTATCGTCGTCGCCTTCATTTGGAATGTCTCTGGAGCTGGGCCGAATGGCTTCTTGACCATGTCACAGGCTGAATGAGGGCACTGTCAGTTGTTCACGCCGCTGTCATAGGAAAGACTTGGTGAATATGGACGGGGGAGGGAAGACGCGTGGAAGTTGAGATTAACGGTCGATCCCTGAAGTTCGAAGCATCAATATCGGAGACATGAGTGGACAGAGCTCGTACGGGAGAAAGGCTCGTTTGCGCAGCAACAAGGTTCACGACAGAGCACGCTGAACTCGGATTTCCAGAACGAGGATCCAAAGTCACATAAGAAACAGGCCAGATCCAGTGACCTGCAATAGCGTATCAAGACCATGCAAAAATCCATCGCCAGCATATCGGCACAATTCTCGCAATATATTCAACTGTATCTGTCCCAAGACAGAAGTGTCATCTATGGAAAGCAAACTTTCTGGCGCGACCCGGGGACTGAGTCATGCCAAGCCATTGGTTGTGGAGATGATCACCAATTGACCTGTTGTGGAGCACGACTTTGACAGATCTCCACGAAGTTTTGCCGTGGATTGTGGACTGCGCTATCATCCGCTCATGACACTGGTCCATCTGCCACTCTGGCTGCTCAAGTGAGCAGCCCTATAAGCAATGATCAACAAATCTGTCCTGATGACTTGGCGATGCAACGCTCTGACTAACTACTCTGGCTAATCCTCGGTCCAAATCTGGTAATATAAGTGGTGTACCACGAGCGTCGTCTGCCTTCAGATTTGTAGAAAGTTGAAGCCGCTTCTTCTTGAGATTTTCTACGCTGTTGGCTGTCTTGTCGTGATCATTTGAGAGCTATACATCGACATCGCTGCTCTCCACTTTCGATTTCGTGAAACATGCAGGAACATTGGCATCCCGCTGATACAGTTGAGCTGCGGGATCCACACGCAATATTACGAGGTGAACCGGTAGATACAGCGGATTCCAGCACGAATGGCAGACTCGAGGGGTCCGATGTTCCTCCACAACATGCTGTCTCGGCTTTGCCTGCCTGGAACCAGAACAAAGCCAATGTCTTCAAGACATTGGCCACGTTTGTGGCGTTCATCATAATGGGCGCGAACGATGCAGCATATGGGGTGAGTAGTCGATTGGCTGATTGATGGGATTGCAAAATGTGTGCTGACTAAACCATAGGCCATCATACCTTACGTGAGTTGGATCACTTGGCCTCCAAGTGGCACCCCGAATTGGCAAGAACATAGGAAACGCTGATAGTATGCGCAGCTTGAAAAACACTATCACATCACTTACACCGTCGTTTCGCTTGTGTTCCTGTCGCCATTCCTTGGCTATGTCGCAAGCGCTGCTCTGAACAATCTCATCCATGTTCATTTCGGTCAGCGAGGGGTAGCACTCATTGGACCAGCTTGCCATCTTATTGCATACATTGTCATCGCCCTTCATCCTCCGTACCCGGTCCTGGTCGTGGTATTCATCTTCGCCGGGTTTGGGAATGGTTTGCTTGATGCCGGCTGGAATGCCCACGTTGGGAACCTTGCAAATGCAAACGAAGTCCTGGGGTTTCTCCATGGCTTTTATGGTTTGGGCGCTGTGCTCAGCCCATTGATCGCGACGACCATGGTCACCAGAGCCGGCTTCATGTGGTACTCATTTTACTATATCATGGTAAGAGGGCTGCTTACTTCCTTGCATTGTTCGTTCTCCGAGCGCTAATCACCGCTTTCCGTTAGATCGGGGCTGCTGGTTTAGAGCTAGCAGCGTCTGTCGCTTCATTCTGGCCAGAAACGGGCCACAAGTTCCGCAGCACGAACGATACGGGCAACTCCCAGAACAAAGGAGCCACCAGAGAAGCTCTCAAAGAGCGCGTGACCTGGGTGTCTGCTTTTTTCCTGCTGATTTATGTTGGCATTGAGGTCGCGTTGGGAGGATGGATCGTGACGTATATGATTCGTGTCCGCAACGGGGATCCATTCGCGGCAGGCCTGAGTGCTACCGGGTGAGTCAAACCGGGCGGAGTCTTCTGCAAGTGAACTTGAAGAAGTTGAGAGGCTAATGTCTTCAAGGTTCTGGCTAGGAATTACCGTCGGGCGCGTCACTCTTGGATTTGTCACAACTCGTGTCGGCGAAAACCTATCGATCATCCTCTATCTCCTGGGAGCAATGGTCTGTCAACTGCTCGTCTGGCTTGTGCCTTCGTTTATTGGCGGCTCCATTGCTGTGGCGTTTGTTGGCTTCTTCCTGGGACCGCTATTTCCCGCAGCTGTGGTTGCATTGACTAAGCTGTTACCAAAGCATATGCATGTGCCAGCAATTGGATTTTCAGCCGCTTTTGGTGGCGGCGGTGCTTGCGTCTTGCCATTTGGAGTTGGTGCAATAGCCCAAAATGCAGGTGTACAGGTTTTGCAGCCAGTGATCTTGGCTATGCTGGTGCTGGCAACCTTGCTATGGGCAATAGGCATGCCCAGAATCAAGAAAGGCGACGATGAGGATAAAATGGGAAGGATGACGGCGGCTGGTAAACGGGCAGGAAGAGAGATCAGTAGGAGATGTGCTGCATTTGTATGACGTGTAGGATCAGTGATACAGGGGAAGATACTCAAGGAAATTCATCGGATCAGAAGTAGAAGAATAGGAAGAAACAACAGGGCGTCATTGTTGATCAGCTGTTGTAGCTCAGAATTTGACGCACTGAGTGCTCTACCAAATCGCTCGAGGCGAAAGAGACAAATGCAACACGATATATCTGAGCCCACAAGTTGAAGTCAATCTTGGCATGATTTTGACAACACCCAAGATTGATTGCGTGGGCGAAGCTTCGAAATTGCCATCGCCATGACGAATGTCATTGTAGTCAGAATACATAGAGTTGAAAAGCTTGTCAGCAAAACTGTCCATTGCATCGAAAAATGAGTGTCTATCGGAGAAGCGATGACGGAGCAAAGCGATTCGAGGCGCTTGTCATTTTTGGAGCTTCGAGACTCTGGCTGGCCAACACGAACATTGGGAAAGACTCATACCCAACAACAATGCGTAATCGAGCAGTATCGCGCCTACCATCTGCTTCATCGCAATATCGAAGCAGGAAGAGGTGATGTAAGCCAGAAGCGAATCCGCTCGACGCAGCAATTTCAGCACCGACTTTGAGCCGCCAGCACAAGCATCGCAGAATTAGAAAGGCTATGTCATTGCTTCATCTCCGTACCTCGGGAATGTGTGGTCGCAATTGAGATGATGCAAACAACAAGGGTATATAGAGGCCGTTGACAATAAATGTGGAAGAAAAAATTAAGTGGAACCTTCCGAGAGGATATTTTATGGAGCAAGTCTCGGGTCACGTGCTCTTGGCAGAATTTTGAAGTTGTTGCAGAGATATTCAATTTGGCATACATGAGTCTCGGAAACAATTCAAATCGACATAACGCTCTCTGTTCTATTGCCTTGCAAATCAGATCAATTGTGCCGCTCCATTCACACCCTCCAGCGGCGAGATTCTCTAGTGTTCCTCGAACCACAGTTCAAGGTCACTCTCCCAACTTTGGCGATGATCCACATCATCATCCTCTTCTATCTCGTCGGCCCATCCTGTATGGCCAGCGCGTGACGAAACGATCAGTCTCGAAGTGCTGGAATCTTCACAAAAGGTAGACCGCAAATTGGAGTTTGAGTCAATGTTTCCAGAACCAACCCGTCGGTAGACGTACTCATGTGGAATGAGGATGTTGTTCCGAATGAGCATGTGAAGAATGCCCGCTACCGTGGCTCCGCGAGCGTCCCACAGATCAACGAATCGACCCACTTCCTCAGGGACCTCGGAGCAGCAATAGCAGCGGATTATGTCGGCAGAGCTGAAGATGTCAGATCTTGGTATCTCTGATCGAGGCAGGTCCTCAAGGGGATTGATGTTTGCAAGCGAGATGGCCCGGAGACGATCAGCGAGCTCGGCCGTGGGGTCGGATGTTGATGGAGCGGACCAGGGGCCGTTGGCTTGTGCTTGGCTGGAAGGATTTAGTTCCCCATTACCACTCAGGTAGATGGATTCGACTCATCGAGTCATGGTTGGAACGTCCCCATTCCCATACGTGAACGCTGCTCGCCCGTCAATGGCATTGCGGTTTGCACTATCGCGGCCGAGGGACATGAGTGTTGCAGCTGCTTCCCTGTCTGCACTATCGCGGCCGAGGGACATGAGTGTTGCAGCTGCTTCCATGTCAGTAGGGGAAGACGTTAAGGGGTCGAGCGACCTGACCTGCAAATCTTGGTTCACTTGATCGTCTAAGTTGGTAGACATTGTGAACAAATGTGTGTTTTCTTCAAAGGGTAGAGCAATTGATGGAAGACTAAAACTATTGCTTGGGAAGACGCCATTATTATATCCTGCAACGCTTCTTTGAGGCTTCAATTACAGATGAGCCCGACTGACAAAGGAAATGTCCAGAACAATGGCATCATCGTCCGTTGATACGCAAAGAGTCTTTGTTGGCAGCAAAACGATTGTTGCTTCTTTGTCGCCTCGCTGTTGGCGACAGTCCGTCAACTGTGTACAGCGCCTCTCATGCCTTAGTACTTGAGCTGCGCTACAAGCCACGGGGTCGTCTCACACAGCGCACTAAGTGCCCTGGCTCCTCCTTTTCCCTCCCAGATCGGAGCCAATCTCTACCACCAACTCCTTGAAGAATCCAGCGGTCTCTATGATCGGCAGGATTGTGGAGATGGCGGCAGAACAGAAAACCCAAATGAAGGAAATGATGATCCATGCAGTGAAGAACCCTTGCGAGAAGACATACTCAGCAAAGAACATGGGCATTGGCACTAAAAAGTCCATAATGAATGTTATGATAAATGACGCTATGCACGCTGTCCTGAAGGCGTTGCGCAGCTTTGATGGCTCTTCCTCCATTGCAATGTCGTTGTGCATTTCTTTTTCTTCGTCTTGAACGGTCGGAAGCGCTCCGTTCCGTTTTGAATTTTCTGAGTCGCTGGAATTTGGAGTATGAGTATCCGTGCTGTTTATCGCACGTGTGACTGCCCAGTCAAAAGGAGTCGGCTTGATAAGAGAGACTATGACGCTGACAATCAGCCCTGTTAAGATCGCTGCTAGATTTCCAGCCAATGTCGGGTATTCGAGGCCCGTTGTGGTGACGCTCACTGCGCCATAGTAATGGTAAGCTGTGGTAAGCCATGCAATCAGTCCCGCCGACAATCCGGACAACGACCCTGAGATGGCCCCAGCTTTTGTTTGGCCTTTCCATGTAATTGCAAAAGCGACTGGGAAGACAGCTCCACCAATGATGAGACCCATGACCAGAAAAAGCCAGCCGAGATCAATGCCAATGGCGTTCCAGATGCAGGCGAACACAGCCATGGTCAAGCCAAAGACGCATATCATGACATGGGCGACGAATATAAGCTGCTTTGGCGTAGCTGATGGTCTCATGTAGGTTTTGAAGATGTCGAAAGTGAGAATTGATGAAACGGCGATAAGTTCGGCTGAAGCACATGAGGTCACTGCCATGAATAAGACGATCAGAAGAGCCACCGCACCACCAGTTCCCAACAAGGCACTTGCAGCGAATGAAGCTGCCAGCCCTGCTGAGATCTGGGCTTTATTGGGCACGTTCGGGTACGTTGGAAACCTCGGGTTATCTGTCAGGGCTACAGCCGAAAGTCCAAGCGTGGTAGCAAAGCCAAAAGGAATGGCAAACCTGAAGCGATGTCAACACCGAGCCTTTCGCACCCACGAATGGCATTGCGCAACCTACCAAGCCATGCCTCCCAAGATGTAAGCTCGAACAGCAGTGGTAGGCCGGGATGCTATAGCTCGCTGCCAGTAGGCTTGGTCCAGAAAGACGGTTCCACTTCCTGAGCAAAGCTGTATCACGCCAAAAACCAATGCAAAGTTCGACTTCAAAGTGATATATGAGCCTTCATGATTGCCATCGACCGGCATCTTCCTAGCTGCTTGCTGGAGAAGCCTGTACATATCACTCGGAGATCCTATCAAGGGGCTGACAGCATAGGCATTAAACATAAAGTACAGAATAATGATCATGAGGATCAAAGTGTGCGAGTAGTCACCTGAGCGATGCGGTTAGCTCATATTGTGGATCCAGAATCTGGGTTGAGCATACACAGAAAAGTGGCCCGCAGCCCTCCTAACACAACATATGCGCAAACGCCTTGGGAGCATCAGCTTATCTCTTGTCAAGACTTGATGATAGAGGGAATACCAGTTGGAATAAGAAATATTGCGGCGTAAACATTCATGCCTGTGAGAGATGTCACGACAGCACTGCCGCCGAGCAGCAATTGGCTCCCAACGAGAATGTTTGTGACCAGGCCAAAGCCGAGGAAGATGCAATGGGTGACTGGCCCATAGCGAGCGTAGATGATTTCGAGGTAAGTGTGGCATCGTGGCGCGTTTTGCTTTACTTTGCACGCAAGGATCGAGAACATGAGAATCTGGACGGTAGCACCAGCGGCATACTTCCTGAAGTTAGCCCTCACGGATCAGGAAGGACGCCACATGCAATGAACGAACCCAGAATGGGCCGGCAACTGTATTTTGAAAGTCAGTAACGGTGCTCTCATTGCGAAAAGGATGTCCTCGACGTGCCTCCGTATTGGTATGCTACAGTCGAACTCTGAAGCAGCGTTGCCGCCCAAGTCTGGAAAGTTAGAATAGAGTACTCGCGTGTTGAATTTCAACTTACCCATGCGGAGACAATGCCGCTTGCTATTAAACCGGGTTTAACGCTTCGACTGGCTGTGTTGAACTCCTCACTTTGCTTGGTAGAAAATCTTGTATATCGGTTCTGCTACGATTAGGTTCGCCGGACCGCTTTGACCAGAGCACCCACCTGAAGGGAGGATATTCCCATCATAACGAATGCAAAGAAGAACTGGTGGTGGAGTTAGCTATTACCTAATTGGGAACCGGGGAGAGGTGACTTGCTCCGACACCAACCACGACCCCATAGCCGGCGCCGACAGGCAATGTCGTAGCTACGGTAGATGACATAGCTTTCGGGGTGCTAGAGCTGAGAAGATCGTACCGGCTCGAACGAGACCTGAGAATTGGGATGGCAGTTCTTAACATATTCTCACCTCTCATCGTCTGTCGATAACACGTATCTATGACTTAACCAAGGGCACGTCATAGCAACCAGTGTACTGGGTATGCATGATAAAGATAGTGGCATCCTTGCAGATCGCGTGCCAGGGGCAGCGCATCTGATAGTTGCCAGACTGCCACCAATGATGTGGAGCCTTCAAGATGGAAAGCCAGTCTGCGAGGTCCTACCAAAGTCATTGCTTGCTCCTGGTTGTTAGGGCTCCTGCTTGGCCCAAACGAGATTTTCAGCTAAAACTCGACTTCAAAACAATGAGACTTATAAATCGGACTTCAGGGGCTGTCACAGTGCTGAGCGCTGAAGTTACACCGTTTCACTCACTGCTCAATCGTCAAAGCTGTGCATTTAGTGCTCCGATATGAACTCAACACTAATGCTTACCCACCTGCCTAAACGAGGTTAGTTGAGGATCGATCGACCGGCGAATAACATCTACTCGAATAAAAGGATGCATTGATTTCGGACATCATTCGCTCCCCTCTTAGATCATTCTGTAACGGCGTCGTACATGCAGAAAACTTGTTAGGTGACCAAAATGGCCTTGGATTGGAGCTGTAACTGGTCCACGTCCAGATGGCGGAACCCAGGAGACCGTCTTGCTGGTTAAGCAGGCATAGAAGGCCCATCCCCGAAAGGTCTCACTGGCTACAGCACAGGAAACGAAGTAGCGAGTCAGAGCTGTAGGATGTTGTGACAGCATGGGTACCTGGTGAGGAGATGCAGTGGAAATTTCGAATGTCTGCACGGTTGGATTTTTCGGACATGTCAGTAAGCCTCGGCATCAGGGGACATCACCCTATGCGATTTTGACATGTTGAACCTCACAGGTCAACCTAGTAGCGAATTATATGGAACAAATGCTGCCAGAGGAAGCCAAGCCAAGCCAAGTATGGGAAACACTGTACGTCCATTACTTTATTGCTGATCATGTGATAACCCTTCATATTTGATCCAGTGCTGCATAGTCCTATGAGGGTAGCTGTTCTCCTTTCTTTGCCAACAACAGCTACATTGACACATTCGCCGTTATACACTTTCAATGGACTGGGAGCTCATCTAGGCTCTTGATGTTGATGGCGCTGGTAGCGTTTAACTTGCGTCTCAAGGCACTACTCGCTGGGTACACAACCCTCCTCAACCGGTTTGGTGAGCCAAGAGGTTGGAATGTGCTCAAACCCATCCACGGATCAACTCGTAGCCTATCCTCCCAGAAGTTCTTCAAAGCATAATTGAACGAGTCTTGCTTGGGTATGGTAAGTCTGGCAACTGTTTGCCAAGGGTACTTCTCAGGATCCCACACCTTTCCAGCATACTCAACAGGCTGGTCTTCAAGGTTCTCACAAAGCTGGAACTGGAGGAGATATTCCGCATCGTGCTCTTTGTGGAAGTTCTGAAGCCACTGGTGTAGAATATCATCTCCGTGCTCGGGCTTCACTGTTTCTTCGTACAATTTCCGCTGAGTTTCGGAGTTGGGAACCAGGCAGTATTTCGCAACGTAGTCGCCAAACCGATACGCAGTTTGCGAGTATTGTCTGGTAGACTCAAGGTGGGTATTGCGCACAGTGTCCCTGAATTTCTGTAGGTCCGTATCCGGCCGTTTCTCGAGATGTTTATAAAGCTCCGGTTGGTTGCCGCCGTACTTCATCCGAAGGTCAATTATTTCTTTTGTTGTCTTTGCATCCGCTAGGTCGAGCGCTGGAGTAGAGTTGAACTCAATGTCTTGCGTGGGGATACCTTCGCCGGCCGGGAGGAATTCACCGTTGACTTCGAAAACCTAGTTGTCCATGATTCAGAACATGCTTTTGGTCAAAGTGTGTAGACTCACCTTGATGGCGAAGCCTCTTGGTTGAGGTATGCGATCCTGACGTAGCTTAGTGGCTACACAAACACGTATCAGGGTCAGAAGCTCACATCAAGCCCGGGATCGCCAGGCTCAGAAGAATAGCGACATATCACGGGCCATTCGCGCTCCTCGGCAAAGAGACTTTGTTTTAAGTGAGGTGGGAGAATCTTCTCGGTTGCTATTTTTCCCTTAACGATACCCTGGGTTCGTGCATGTGTTCCAGTATATCCATGTCTTGTGTGATTCCATGTAGCTTTCTGGATGGCATTGATCATCTCGGCTACGGCATTGATATCTTCCTCTTCATTTGGTGGTATCTTCTCGACACCATTGTCGTTCCACTTGATATATGTTCGTCCTTCAAGGCTTCGTGTGTCTTTCGCCTCTTTGTTGCTGATCTCCATGACTAGGGAATTGTCGTGTGATAGGATGAGAGCGAACAGAGCCTTTCGGGTTTTGCACAATTGCTTTCACGTTGCAAAGCCAACGTTCAGTTGCAGGATCTTGTATTTAAATATATCTCGACCATGCGGGCCGGACGCCGGCGAATGTTGTCTAGACCCAGTCTACCCCGCGATATCCTCGTGGGGCTGCGTTCAATTGTGGGGTACACAATGCACACGTATCGGTCAGAGGGAGACCAGCTCGAAGATGCTTCCAAATATTCGTAGCGCGAGTGTTCGGAGCATCTCAAAATCTTGTGTTGCCAAACTAGGCCAAGACTGCTCACGAAAGCGCTGGCCCAGGCATGGTTCTCAAATGGTTCAAGAGAAAGATTCGTTAATGCTTACCATCAGAGTATGCCTGCTTCTTCCACCTGACCATGCTTGACATGATTCGCATCTACTAATAGTGCACGCACCAATTCGAACTGAAGGGATGGCGTGTGCTCCGCTGTTGGAAAATGCGCTGGGACGAAAAGTTTGAAATTCTGGATGCCAAGAGAAACCTAGAACCAAGGAGGATCTCGAACTCGTGAAGGCTTTCACTCGTTGGGTTGCTACTCATACTCAACTCGTAGGAATGCACTTCCGAAGCCACGCTAGACATCGAAGCTTGTTTCCCGCCGACGTGTTCCGTCGACCTGTGACCTCTCTATCAACATGGGCAAGAAACGAAAACGTGCGCAGCTTACGCAGGAGGAAATCTGGGATGACTCGGCTTTGTTGAGATCCTGGCAAGATGCGCGTGATGAATACCACGTAAGTGATCTGGGGCTTACATATAATTTCACTGACAGATTCCCAGTATTATCACAGTATCCATGCAAAAGGAGAGAATGTTGAAGACATTTTGCGTCAGGCAGAATCTGATGACAATGCCAAGATCGAAGACGGCGCACCACCACGACCTTTGGATGGCCATGCTTCACCCAGTGGCGACTTGGAAGATGGAGAAGTCGATGAACTGGATGATATAGGATTCAGTGGGGAAGCTGCTGACCATTGCGACAAGCCCGGACCGGTATGCCGCAAATCTATTTTATCTTTCAAACAGAGTCAATATTTAGGCCCAGCTAACTCCTTCGCAGCTGCACTCTTCGGAAGCGCATCAGCCCGACCCACATCTCATGGAAAAGAGGACTGCTAGTGCCTCAGGTAATTGTCTCTGTTCCTTATGGCCAAGTTGCGATTATGGTCTGCTTGTTCGCAGATACTATTGCGTGACATCCCACCTGCAACGCCTGCTTATCTGTGTAACAGCTTCCATGGAGCAAGGTCAAATTCTGGAGAACATCAAAATGGCTTACTGGTGGGCTGGCTACTACTCGGGAGTCTATGATGCAAAGCAAACCGCGGTTCAGTCATCGGAGAAACGAAATGCGCAGAAGACGCCATAGCAAAAGGCTGAGAAGAGCAGAACTCAGCCCGACAACAAGGGGTTTGAGCAGCGTACTGGCTACAACCCTGCCTAGCCAATGGTTGCGAACAGGGAAGAGAAAGTACTACAGAAGAAGAGTGATGAAGAGGATTCTCCAAAAGCATGCCAGACATTCTCGAGAGGTTGTTTCATGAAGTGTAAGCGCGCTGTTGCTCTTTACGTCGCAATGTTTCTGACCATGGCGGTTACGCTTCTGTAGTCACTATGATGCAGCGTTGGCTCACATAATTGCATTGGAACCGGTCCCTGCAGCGGCAATCTGCATCACTTGGCTGGCTGCGCACGTGGAACCCGTCATCTGGATGAACTGTTTTGCTATTTGCCGCTTGAAGGGAGTACGACAGATGCGGTTTTAGCTGAGGGCCTTTGGTTCCGTCCACCGCCATGGGCCAGGTAAAACTGGTGTAGGTCCTCCTTGGCGGCCTACTCAGCAGAGGCCCCTGTTCTTCATCCTTGCTAGTGTGCGGGGATAGCTTCCTCCTGCAGACACTCATTCATCATGTTTTCTTCTAGTTTGCGTGGATAGCTTCCTCCTGCACTTCTACTTTGCGTAGATAGCTTCCTCCTGCACACTTCGTACACTCATTCATCAGGAAGAAACGACAGGCGTTGCCAAGCCATTGGCGCCGCGCCTTACCAAGCAACCCTGTCGAGTCTTAGTCATGCTGCTGTCAGGGGCTGAATGTCAAACGTGGATTCTCCTCTGTAACAAACTCTGCTGCTCGAACTGTCAGATATTCCACGCATTCGTCGCACCCGCTTTGTCCTGTTGCCTGGGGTCCTATGATTTCTAACGTAGCCGCTATGGCCTTCTTACAGTTACCAAGGGCTCATAATCTTCTGCAAACGCGTGAGGACTCACTTGCATGCATGGCACTGCCCAGTGAGACGGACGTTGTACCAGCAACCCATTTTCTCCTCATCTAATTCCAGACCATCCTCTTGACGCCGGTTGAAGACTCCCGATGTTCGCCCACATTCTCTCTTGGAATTTGTTTGCCTCGTAGTGTTTCTGAACTTGCTTCTAAATTCCTCCACTCTTTTGACCCTTTTTTGCATCCACGAGCAGGCTCTCGACTCTTTGAACCATTCATTTTCCCTCGACGCAAAGCACCCCTTTCTCTGGAATAAAGCAGCCATTATTTGATTCCGATAACAATCTGCGAAGATGACTCCACTCTTTGCGTTGTTGCCCTTCGTTGCCGCCGCCCTTGCTCACCTGGGCTCTGGGTCCAACGGCATGGAAACTTCATCGGGTGGTATGGGTGCTCCCGACGGTGACCTGGACATCTCCTCATCTAGCAACGGCAACGGCAGTGAGGAAGTAGATATCAACATTGGCCCGGTTCAGATCAAAATCATTGGCTCTTTCAGTGGCCTCGGCAAGTGGCAGTGGCAAGGTGCCAAACCGGGAGCGAATTCGACCGTTCACCAGGTACGGCTACCTGGCTGAATCCTGACAAGGTTATAGTGAAGCGCTGACTCTTAGATAGGTTACTGTTGGCGATGTCAAGGATGGCAAGCCAATGCTTGCTTACGATCCTCCCAGCCTTGATGCGATGCCGGGTGAGTATGTCCAATTCAACTTCAAAGCGCAGAACCACACAGTCACCCAGTCTACTCTCGACAAGCCCTGTGTGAAAATGCCCGGCGGAATGGATTCTGGCTTCATGCCTAATCCAAACAACACTATGCCGGTACCACCATCGATGATCGTGACGATCAATGATACGAAGCCATTGTGTAAGTTTCGTACTTTTCCGAAGCAGATGGTGAATCTTGATGACTGACTTTACGAATTCCAGGGTTCTACTGCCGCCAAGCAACCCATTGCGGCAAAGGCATGGCCTTCGGCATCAATCCCGGCAGTACCGACAAGATGATGCAGTTCATGAACAACGCCAAAGCACAGAACGGAACTGCCACGAATGGCACCGCGAATGGACTCGCAGCCTCGAACAGTACCTCCAGTCAAAATGGACTACCGGCGAGTTCAGCAGTTGCAAGCCCAACAGCAACACCACTTTCGAACCTTGTCCCTGGGTCAGGGCAGATGTCTGGAGGTGGCTCCGGCGCTGGCGGCATGGATACGTGTACTTGCAACTGTCTCTGCGACCTAGGCAAGCCAGGCATGGGCGGATTGGTTGGATCCATCCCACTTCCAAGCACAGGTGCCATGGGCAGAAGGAGTGTGAGATTTTAATGGGCGGGGGAGTAAGAATGTTTTAATGGGGTGGCTGTAGAAGGACTGTGTGTTGGTAGTATTCATCAAAGTGGGGCCAGGAATATTGGGCATTGGCCTTGTTTCTAGTGTAAATAAGGTCTTGGAGTTCTATAAAGGGGTGAATTCATTCCCCGGGTCATGGAGCAGAAGACGGCCATTACAAATTAGGCGAATGAAAAGAAGTCCAAAAATTCAAATTAAATCATGTAACATCTTTCAATGTTACCTTGTATGTTTGCCATACGGCATCGCTGTTTGTTCCCTTCGTTTGCGCAAATGGTTATTTGGCTTCAGGAGTCTTATCAGCCGAGAGAACCTCATTGGCCAGTTGTTGAAAGAGTCCAAATTCAGGATTCCATAACCATGTTACATGCTGCGAGCCCATTGATCAAAATGGCCTGCGATGATCGTCGTATCCTCAAGCACATCAGAGTCTTTCCGGAATCCTGAAGATCCCCAAGAACACATAGCATTGCAATGGGACAGCGAAGTCCTCCCCACAGAGGCTTATCTTGGGCTGTGCGAGCAGCACAATCACACGAAGAACACCAAGCTCTCCTTGCAAATTACGATGACGAAGAGCAGCGTGCAGATAGAGATGGTCTCTATCCTCCCAATTCGTGTTGGACGAGCGATAACCCTGACCCTCCCAATCCACATGCACATCTACCAGTTTACAGGACGATACACCAGTATGCCGAGTTCCTCCTGAAACAGGCATGACCCTTGTCTGGTCAACGTTTAATTTTTACAAATAGCCTCACTGACCGTGATAGCTTTTCTAGAATACGAAGAAGTGTGATAGAAAGCATCGGTAAGTCAACATTCGGTTTTGGTCTTGCTAGCTGGGACTCATCGAGAACAGATGACCCCTACTCTCTGGAACAGCTCAAATCTCCTCGTATGAACGTATCAATTGTCAGACCATTGGTCAATCAGTTTTACGAGCTTCAAGATGTCTCTATCGGTAAATTCATCCTCTCCCTTCTATTGAAAGAGTCAAGACTTCCACCCTCCTGGATGCCAAGTGACACCCCTTTTTCACACCCCATATCCAAGTTCTCTATCTCCACACTTCTTTAAGTATCGTTGACCTAATTGGGAAACTTCCAGTCTACTGTCTTCTCGTCAACCGAGCCCAGTTCATCAGAGAGCAATCTTTCGCCGCCCATCATCAAACGGTCAACCTCACCAGAGCCCTTCTTTGCGAAGTAATAGCAGAGAAAATCCTGCGAAGGACCAACGAGCACAACCCTGGACCGCGTGGCCTCCTGCTCCTAGCAAACATCCTCGTTTCTGGCTTCGAGCCTTTTCAAAATGCTCCCGAGGAGGTCGTCCGAGAGAACAGCCACGCAATGCAATGGGCAGTCCAGAAGAAAGGTGGAAAAATTGAGCGTAAGCTGACTAGCCTGGAGATTGCGATTGTCTCGCAATCGAAGAGCTTATTAGCAAGCACTAGCTGTCAGAAAGTGGTAGACGCCATCTATCGTGGAAAGCTCGTCTATACACCAAACAGCTTCATCGACATCATCCCAGATCATTGGAAGCACAGACCGATCTCACTATACGACCCAAGGCGAGCACCTCTCCTGAACCAATATCGGCTCGCAGTCCCGCGCACAAGAAACGTCATTGAAATCTCCCACTTCGTCATCCTGCTCGTCCTCTACATCCTAGTTCTAAGCAAGCGCGAGCGCCGCTTCACCACAAGCTACACCAGCCTGGAGCTCATCTTCGACATCTACGCCGCGGGGTGGGTCCTCGACCAATTCGCGTCCATCCTCGAGCATGGCTGGCAAGTCTACAGCCAGAACCTCTGGGCCTTTCTCGACGTCGGCTTCTCCCTCATCTTCGCCGTTTATCTGGTTCTGCGCCTCCACGCCCTAACCTTCGCCAACGAACATGACTCGATCATCCTCGCCCGCACAGCCCTCGACATCCTCTCCGTCGGCGCACCCATCCTGATCCCCCGGCTGGCCTTCAACCTGATGTCGGAAAACATGCTCTTCGTCTCCCTCCGGGCCATGATGTCCGATTTCCTGACCCTCACCCTCCTTGCAATCTGGTGCTTCGCCGGCTTCCTGCTATCCATGAAATGGCTCCACAACGGCGCTCACGGACCCATCACAATCTCCAAATGGATGATCTGGATCTGGTTCGGTCTGGACGGCACCGGGATCCAAAAATCAACCGACTTCCACTGGCTGCTCGGCCCATTCCTCTTCATTACCTTCGCCTTCCTAGGCAACACACTCTTCCTCACCATCCTCGTCTCCATGCTCAGCACGACATTCAGCCAGATCTCCTGCAACGCCACCGCAGAGATCCAGTATCGTCGCGCGGTGCTGACATTCGAAGGCGTGAAATCCGACGCTATATTCGCATACATGCCGCCTTTCAATATCCTCGCCTTGCTCATAATGCTACCCCTGAAATACCTCCTCGGGCCGCGTCTCTTCCACAAAACCAACGTCTTCGTCGTCCGCACCATCAACGCCCCATTCCTCCTTCTCATCTCACTCTTCGAACGCAAGACATTGTGGGCGGATGAGCGCTCTTCCTCCCACCACCACCATCACAATCTTTCTCTGCTAAAACACACTGCGAGTCACCATCGCGGCATCTGGGCAAATATCAGCGCTTGGATTGCCAAAAAATTGGCCTTCTGGGATGTCAGCCGTTTCAGCGTGCATGGTGATATTCAGGCTGTGTTTGATACGGAGCCGCCGCAGAGGGTGCTGGATGAGATTGTTGAGGCGGAGGAGTTGGCGGGGAGTGAGCGGAGGCCGACGTTGGAGGAGCTATTCCCCATCACTGTGTTTGGTGCGGGCGAGGTAGGTGACGGTGTGGGTAGGAGGAAGACTGGGTTGGATAGCCATGATTCCGCCATGGAACGGGCAGATGAGCAGGAGGGTCCAGAGCCTGGGAGCAGTCATCAGCTGTCTGGCGGCGAGGCAGAGGTTGCACAGCAGAAACAGAAGCAGCAGCCGGAATCAACGACGTTGCAGGCGAAGCCGAGTCAGGGGCCAGGGGCACATCGGCACACCAAGCCGGCTAGGAAGGATAGCATCGTCGACTACGGTGCGGAGAGTGATGGCGCATTGACGGAAGCGAATGATCGGCTACAGAAGCTGGAAGAAAGCGTGCAACGGATTGAGGAGATGATGATCAAGGTGTTTAGGGAGGCGAGTATAGCTGGGAAAGATGACGGGGGTGGAGGACCTGATTTTGCGGAGGACAACTAGATTTTGCGTTTGTAGAGGGGGGGCATCTATATAGCCTGCTGCAGAATGAACATGTTTGTCGTTTTCTCTCAGTCTATGGAGATTGACTCGAGCATTCAATATCTGATGCTGCAACTAGGCAGGCTTTCATGGTGAGCGTGCTCTTTTGTCTACCTGAAGGAGGAATGGCTATCTCGGGTGTGGAGGTCTATGCAGCATGAAGCATGCAATAGCCCAAGGACAGCTTCATAGTGTCGCTGAATAATGATCTTTGCATCACATGGACACAGCAGCTGTCTGCATCGCGGTCAATCATTACCCCGGCACAAATGTAGGGACAATTTGAGTAAACCCCGCAGTGACGGACGAAGCCATCTCCAACTTTGTGTGAGACAAATTTCTGATGCATTGGAACTACCCTCAATCACAGTTGAAACACAACCAGAGCCGTTTTCACTCTTCATAGAGAAAAGACGTAGAGTATCAGAAGCAGAACAAAAAACTTCGATATGGCGTTAATCATGCAAAACGCGAACCGCCTCCGAAAAGCGCTGAGCAGCAGCTCCGGCGTCAGCTTCGGCGCATGGCAGATGCTGCCGGGAGGGAACCTGTCTCGAACCATCGCCCGAACAGGCTATGACTGGGTATGCGTCGACTGCGAGCACGGGAATATCGCAGATAACCAGATGCACGAGTCGGTGAATGCGATCGCAGCCTGTGGCGCAAGTCCAATTGTTAGAGTACCGGCAAACGAGGGGTGGATGGTGAAGCGAGCGCTTGATTCAGGAGCTCACGGGATTGTTGTGCCGTTGTTGTATACTCCGGAGGATGCGAGGAAATTGGTGCAGACTGCGAAATTTCCGCCGATTGGTCAGAGGGGGTATGGAAGTCCGTTCTCGATGGGCGCGTTTGGGGATCCGTCTGGTCTTGAGTATCTGCAGCAAGCCAATGACGCACTGGTGACGATTGTGCAGATTGAGACCAAAGAGGCTTTTGAGAATGTAAGTGCCTGATATGGTAGTGGGGATTGTGGCTGACACAAGATGTCGCGCAGGTCGAAGCGATTGCAAAAGTCGAAGGCATTGATGTTCTCTTTATTGGCCCATATGACTTAGGGAACAATCTCCATCACCCCATCACGACAGGTGAGCCTGATGAGGAGCTCAAGGCCGCAATTGAAAAGATTCGCAAAGCAGCCATCGCGGCCGGGAAGAAGGCGGGAATATACTGCATATCTGGAGACCAGGCAAGGAGATATGCAGATCAAGGCTTCCAGATGGTATGTCGTTCCGGTCCCGTTATTTGCTCTTTTCTCCAGCTGATGTGTGCCAGATATCTGTCGTTGCGGACATGGTCGCCCTACCAACTTTCATGGCAGAAGCTCTTGTAAGGGCGAAAGGCTCGTACGGACATGCGGCCCTGAATATGGCCAAGGGTGTTGTGTATGGGACTGCCAGCTCATTATCGTCTAAGGAGAAGGAGGAAAAGAAGTCGTGATTGATTGAGAAAGAACGATATCCCTTATAGCAAAAAGACCCTTCGTAGACTATTCAAGTAAGCCCCGCCTCTGCTTCATCAACCAATATCTCAATCTCTTCAGAGGAGAAGCGATGCATCAGCTTCTTAGCTTCCGACACAATGTCCGGTTTCGAATATGTGTAGAACACGCGTTGAACATGCACGACGGGCGTGTCGAGCTCGTAAAGGCCCTTCCAATGCTCTTGTCCTTTGGCCATGACATCGATCTCGGTGTAGTCGATTGGCCTTTTGTTCTGGACCTTGGCAATGTTCGTCTTTGCGGTCTCGCAGAGGGAGCAGTTTGCGCGCGTGAATAAAGTCAGGCGTGCGCTATGCATGCGCAAGGCGCCGGATACCTTCATCATGGCTCGGACAAGGAAGACGTGTGCGCTATGCAACAGAATTAGCACAGGAATAGCTGTGGCTCGTCGGTATCGTCGTACAGCTGTTCTGCGCAAGCACCCATGCTGGAGTTGTACTTTGGATCTAAGTAGCGTGCTTACGTAAGTACGCATAAAACGGCCAAAGCGAGCAACGGGTGGTGTCAAAGGAGGAATATGGAGAGAACATGTGGAATTCCTGTGTAGTGAAGAGCACTCTATGTAAGGGGGACTTGTTCTGAAATCAGCCTCGGGCAGAAATGGAGATTCTCCACTCGCGTATCCCGATTGTCCTGCAAGTGCAAGCAGTATATACACTGCGTTCCATGGCCAGAGCTGTCTTTGAATCTCGTCCTTCAACAATATGATGATAGCATTGCTTCAGAACCTGATGACTTCAAAGTTGCCCGTCTGGTCAGGCCTAGCGTTCCTCTATGAACTTGTACAGTCGGTGTGAGAGCGCCAGCATGGACACTCAGTCCCATTCTCATGGAAAACTTGGCTGCTGATCACATTGGCCAAAAGCGTCGCCACGAAGGTTTAGACATGGATGGTTGATGCTAGGGCTCTAGCTGAGACTCGCCTCAGGAGTGGGTTCCACCACGACCAGCAACGGCCGAAAGTCTAGGAATTTGCTGTTTCCCCGGCCTTTGGATGAGTCAGAAGATAAAGGTCCTGTTCTAGTCCTCGATCATGCCTTGAGTAAAACCTAGCAACCTGGCGCAAAGATCTGAGTGCAGATGGACCCCTGGACCACTGAGCCAGAATGACCGGTCATTTCCAACCAGTGAAAGTGAACTGCGAGACACATGTTCACTTCAACAGGAACTCTTCGGTTTGTATGCGGCCGTCTCCATAAAGGGCCATCATCTGTCCGGACATAATACCTGGCACTACCGCATCGCCAACAAGGACGTGATGATTGCCGTGGGCACGCAGTACGAATGGTCTGCTAGCGCCGAACACTGTCACGATATTGTCCCCTCTTTGGAGACCTTGGGGCCCGAGGCCAACAAAGCCATATTCGGTGCTGAAGAAAGTTCTGTCCCTCATTCCCATTGGCACCTCCGCGCCGAGATCTTCCCGTGGGCCGTTGGTGAACTTGCGCAACAGATCATGTTCGGCTCTAGCAGCAATTTCCAAATCCATTGTCAGAGCTTTCGTAAGCTTGATGCCACGCTTCCGCGTATACGCTTCGAGCGCAGCCACAACCCGGTAGATCTTCCCTGGATCCATGCGGCTCAATGATCCTAGTCTCCTCTCCATTGGTCTAGTTCCAATCCGAATCTCATCAGCCAAGGTCGTCACTATGTTCCTCGAGTCTTCCCAAATGTACTTGAGTAATAGGTATGCAATGGACGTTGTGCGATCCAGTCGTGATCGTGGGTCAGTACATGACGGAGGCTCACAGGTCATTGGCGACAGCAGTACATCCAGTAATACTTCCCAATCCAACCTGGCAGTCTGAAGGAACGTCTTATATCTGATGCAATCAATCCTAGTCGCACACTGTCTCACTATATCGAAGTGTATGCCTCGCAGGCGCAAGACCCTCGTTGTGAGGCACCCACAATCATGTTCCGCTTGGCTGCCATCTGTCTGCTGTTCGAGCTTGGCCTGTGGCTGAAAGTCACTCGACGCCTGGAAGGCATCCCGACTCACGGTTTCTTCACGCGGTTTCATTTGAGAAAGATCTGGCACCCAAGTCGGAAGATGACCCCATTCCCGTCCAGGGTCTGTTCCGTACGCAACAGGTAATACATCGTCTCTTCATGGACTTCAATAATTGATTTGGCGTAATCCGGCGTGATACAGATCTCTTCACTCTGCTCTGCAAGACCAAGTAATGCAAAAATCTTGTCGCGTGGATCGGTGGAGTAGAAAGAGTTGTACGTCGTCCGTAGAAGTCCATACAAAGAGTTTCTTTTCTCACTTCTCAAATGGCTGAACGGGTGATCGTGTTTGTCCCAAAGCACGTCAGCGAAAAACTGCCATCGGACAGCATGAGGTCCTAGATACACTATTGGCAAGGACCTGGACGCCGCAAATTCTTGTAACACCCAAATGCGCTTCCAATAGACCTCGCCAAAGCTTGATCGCAATAGACTCTTCTGTTTGTCTGCTGCTAGCTTCTCTCGAAGGATTGTCGCAACGTTCCCGTGTTCAACTGCTGATAATCCAGGCTCTGCACAGACGTCATGGTCGCAATCTGGAGCAGAGAGATGTCTTTCGCAAGAAGGTTGGCTCTCGTCAAGCTCGCCAAGCCATACGACCACTGTATGTGCATGGCTGTAAATTTGTCTCATTGCCTGGACTTGATGGTTCCTCTCTAGCAGGCTCGACTGATTGATGCAGATAGCATCAACCCAGACGAAGCGAAAACGATCCTTACTTCGTAAACGACGTAAGGCTTGAAGGAGATGTTTTGTCACATAGAACCCAGCGCGATCATCGACAGTGATAGTGCACAGTTGGGATGTGAGCTGGCTACCCCAACAGTAAGACAAGGCATCATAATCTGGATGGTTCTGTAAAGAGGAAGTCAGGAAATGGCAGGAAATCGGGGTCAGATGCTCGCTGGGGTTGATCCGTAGCAATCGTATCCTCTCACTTGCAAAAGAACCTTGCACCGAGAGGTCGTCCACATAGAATTGCTCGTTCACAGCGAGATGAGATCTCGTAGCATCTTTGTCGCTATTGAAATCAGGGGCACCTTGACCGGCTGGATTGACCGGGGGTCCATTCTGGGATAGCTTGGGCCGTTGACTTATTGCCGATTGCTGCGAAGCATGCAAAAACGATGCCAAACGCTGCATCTTGGAAGACAGCCGATTTTATTCGGTGCCGTGTGTCTTCACACTCTTGCATTAAGATACTCGTAAAACCGATGCTCGACCATTTCATTCAACGGTGTCGGGCTTGACGATTGTGGCAGGGTTTTCGAGCCTCACCACACCGTCACATTTGTGGGCCTGAATTACGCAGCACCTATGTCAAATGTCCCAAAGGTAGCTTCTCCTAAGTGTTGAGAATGATTGACTGATTAGTACAAGTGACCAGCGACCGCCTGGTAGTCCGCAGCACACACAATGATCAACATAATCCATATTGAGTATATGCCATTTGTTAGGAATTTCTCGGACCTGCAACTGTCCAGATCCGATCTCAACGTAATAAGAAAAGACAAGTCGTACATTCTGCGTTCACGCCGGACCAAAAAGAAGTCCGTGAATGATCAGAAGTTTACCTTGATGTAGACCAGTTGATACATTGATGCATTGATCAGGGACGAAAGGTTGTCTCTTCAGTGATCAAGGACTAATTGACACGGTACGTACCTGACCGAAATAGTTGATAACGATGCTTGGGCTTCTGTTTAGAAGTTGACTACCGGGTCAACTTTACAAGGTTCTGTGCATCATGTCCTGGCGCTCCCGCAGAAGAGAGGTTGGATGCGTAAGGAAAGTCAGACTTTCGCATGGGCTAAACGCCGTAACCGATCAACTGGGACGACATCAAACACAGCCAGCTCTGCGGTAACGTACCATAGAACAAACTTAAAGGCGAACATTTACGGCTGTTCCAACGCATCAAAGATGCTTCCCATCTGTTGCAACTCACTTGTCCGCAGTCGGCGAAGTCAAATCCGAGTCTACGATGAGCCATTGCCAAGCCCGCAGCTGGTTGAACTTCGGCATTCTGATGCTCATTCTCAGCTGCCTCGCTCTGGCACAGTGAGACTGCCTCGTTCGTTCACGACACCATGGCTTCAGCAAAATGTGTCCACAAGGGATGTGGTAAAGTCTTCACAGACACAGAAGAACCTTGCATCTACCATCCAGGACTGCCAGAATTTCATGAAGGACAAAAAGGTGGGATCCGACGGAAGGTTTGTTTAGTGAATGGATTCTGACTCTGGTATCAAGGATGGAAATGCTGCAAACCCCGTGTCTTAACATTTGATGAATTCCTCGCAATACCGCCTTGTACGACTGGCAAACATTCTACCGTTGATGACACTTCTTCACCTGGCCCTCCCCCTGCACCTTCAGAAGACACCCAACCCACACCTCCTCCTCCGAAACCAATCTCTTCTACAGCCATAAACGGTGCTTTGAGCTTACAGCCTATTGCAGCTGCTCCGTCTCCCGCACGATCACCAGCACCTCCACCAGAGTCTGAATCTGATGACCCATCACTTGAAATCGCGCCAAATGCCACATGCAGAAGACGGGGCTGCAATGCAATTTACGACCCATCCATGAATCGAGATGATGAGGAATGTATATATCACCCAGGGCAAGCTCTTTTCCACGAAGGAAGTAAAGGGTGGACTTGCTGCAAGAGGAGGGTGCTGGAGTTTGACGAATTTATGAAGATTGCAGGTTGCAAGAAGAAGAAAAGACACCTTTTTGTTGGGAAAGGAAAAGCTGCAGGGGAAGCAAAGCTGGAGACTGTACGGTGAGTCGCCTGTTGCGTCAGGTCAGAACCCGGTCAGAGCTAAGACTGGATCAGGAACGACTTCTATCAGACACCCACCACAGTGATCGCCTCGTTCTACCTGAAGAAAATTAACAAGGCCAAAGCCCGAGTCGATTTCTCATCTCCGACGACTGTTGATCTTGACCTGCCCACATCCGACAATAAACGCTATGTTGAAACAATACCACTCTTCGCACTGATAGACCAGAAAGCATCACAATCCAAGGTTATGGGGACAAAGCTTGAGCTGACGCTGGTGAAAGCGGATGGGCGCGGCTGGCCGGTTTTGCGGAGCGACGAGGCGAGAACAGGAGAGGTAATTCAAGTCGGTGGTGCAGGGCGGGCCTGAATAACATAAAACGTACCAAGATGACGCTGCATAGCGAGGTACTGGGAAGATCGTAGAATCACATTAAAAAGACATGATGAAATGTGACAGTTAATCCAGTAAAGATATCACGACTGCAGATGACTGCATTCCTCACGGTTGCATACATACTCTTGAACTTGCACATCACATAGTCCCACAACCTCAAGAGCCACCAAGCCCTCTCTTCCCCCCCCAATGCATACAAAATCCCACCATCATAGAATGTAGCACCCCCTCCACAGGCCAAACCAGCTCAAAAGCCAAAAGGCAGACCCATAAATACAGAGAAATGCCAACGTGAAACGTCCTGCTCTCCGAAGCCGGGAACGGAAGAAAACCCACAGAGAAAACCCCGGACCACCTGTCGTACCGAGTCAAATCTCAGACGATCAGGAGGTAAGGATGTGGGGGAGATAGCCCTCAGCAAGCCACGACGGAGCGTGGAGCTCCGATTCTGTTTTTATAGAATGTTTACATGGTATGTAAACCTCTACTGATGATGGGGGGAAAAAGAAAAAGGAGAGTGGGTTGGGTTTGCGGTGGAAGTTTTCATGGTGGATGGTGGAATGGCGCTAGCCGGAAGTGGGCTAGCTGTAATTGGCCTTGGCACACTCTCAAGATGTCAAAGGCATGCCTTTCCTTTTAAGTGGAGTATAAGTCCCCCACCCGTCTACTGCGCCAGCCCGCCTAATGCGCCATTATTCTAGAAAAAGCGAAATATCATATTTCTATCTCCACTATTCTACGTCAGCAAACATGCTGAATTCGAAGCTCATATCTGTAATAGATAGGCTTGCCACTCTATTCGCTATTTTACGGGTCTCCGCGGCTAAATCCTTCGATTTTAACAGAGCTAGATATCGCTGTTACTCTTTTTTTATAGTCTGTATGCTTTCAATATTTATAAACAGTCTATTTAAGTTAATTAAGATCTTTTTTTATCTCTTTACGTTAATCTTCTTTATCTTTAAGATCTGAGCGTTAATTTACTGTGTATTATAAACTTTTTCGGAGTATAGCTCACTAAATATCTTCGCTATCTTATTAAATAGAATTTATATATTTTAAGATGAGTTTGCGATATTAAGAAGAGAGCTTTAAGTCTTTAAAAACTATCGCTTATTTTATAAAGTCTGAAGAATTATTAAGTCATTATTTCATTATTTTTAAGACATTTCTAAGATAATATAACTAAATAAAATTTACTTTAATTAAAGAATCTTTTCAAAATTCTAAGAAAATAAATCAGTTTCACATTATTTAATTTTAATATAAACTTTATTTAGAATATATTTTCTTATCTTATTATAATATTTAATAAAGTAAATCTTCTTAATAATTATTAAATTTTTAAATTAAGTTAAACTCTTAATCTCAGCTTAATAATTTTATTTAATTTACAAGAATATTAAGAGATTAAGAGACTGAAGAATATAATTTAAATAAGAAGATAAATAAATCAATTAAATCTTATTTTAAAAATATATTTATATAAATTTAAATATAATATAATTTTTATAATTATTAAGAAGTAAAATTTAATAAATATTAATAAGCTTTAATTAAGTTTTAAATATAAATATTTCTTTTAATTATTATATATTAATATTATTTAATATTTAATTATTTTTAAAGTAAGAATATAATTAATTTAAAATCTTTATATACTTAAATTATAAGCTTTATATATTTTTACTTTTAAAAATAATAAGATATTAAATATAACTTTTTATAATTAATATTATCTTTATAAATTTATTCGCGATTCTCAGAAATCTTCTTATATATTTAAAAGATAAAGAAGATATTTACAACTTATTAATGCGTATAATAGTTTAAAATAATATCTAATTTATTTATATTTTATATATCTTTAAGAATAATTTTATTTATAAGAAAAACGCGTTAAAATAATAAATATTATATTTATAAATTAATAAGATTAATATTCTAAATTTATAAAGCATTTATCTTTTAATCTATCTTTAAATAAATTTCAAAATAACGCGTTAAGAAATATAAAAGTTATTTCTTACTCACTATTTTTAAATTATCTAATTTTATTAATATTTAAGCTGCTATCTTATAAATAGTTTTATGTGTGAGAGTCTATTCTTTTATCTTAAGAGAAAGTATTTATTAAATTAAACTATTTTCTTATTTAATTAATAAAAGCTGCGATAATTAACGCACAATTTATCGTGAAATTCCTTTATTAAGATAATATTAAAAAATATCACGCGAAATTCTATACTTTATCTCTATAACGCGAAATGAGAGATTTAAAGGGTCTATTAGCTTTTATAGAGCTGCAGCTATACTAAGTTTAAATAATAAACTTATAGCTATTAAATTAAGCTCGCTGTCGCGTCTAAAAAGTTGACGGTGAGGGTGGATGAGGGGGAAAATAATGGCGCATTAGGCGGGCTGGCGCAGTAGACGGGTGGGGGACTTAATTGGATACAGGGGATGTCTTTACTGGTGAACTCGTAAATTGTGGATTCCGACACGTGACAAGTTATGAGCTGCTCTGTCAGCAGAATGATACATAAGGTATCTAAGAATGCTCTCGTGATGGGCCTCTGCCCTACCCTCACACTACGCTTTTAGGGTATCCTGAAGTCGTTGAAGACCAAACGCCACCGCTCGAGTGCTCGCCACTCTATTCCCACATCCTCAGACTGTTCGTGTCACCACCGTCCAGCTGTTGAAGACTGAATGCAGTCGATCCGGCAACATCACTCTATTTTTGCCCAGCATTGCTCCCGAAGAGGCATCTCCCTACCTTCTGCGTTTCTGGTACCATCCGCTTCTTCTCGCCAAGCAAAATACTCTCCCAGTCTGACCTCTGCATACGATGCATAATCAAAATCGATCTGCGAGATGGTGGCTTGGATCAGCGCCCAGATGCCCCAGTACAAGCCTGGCATTCCCCTGAAATCGTCTACCTGCTTCAGCATCTTCTGCACAACATCCTCTTTCACGTTTGTCGACGAGGTTCTCAAGTATTCCTCTAAGAACGATCTCCTTACTGATTGGCTTGGCAACATAGTGTAATCACAATCGTATCCGCCCCATTCGGCAAAGTGATTGGCAATATCGAAAGCAGCAGGACATGCTGTGGCATATTCATAGTCGATGAACCGCACTGTTTCTGTATAGGCGTTGTTGGAAGTGTTGGTCGTCTGTGCCTTTGGCAGGATGATGACATTAGCGCTGAGGAGATCGCAGTGCCCAAATACCATTCCATGGCCTCCAGAGGAATCCAGAACATCGAGCTCTTGATACGATCGATCAAGCTCTCCCTGCAATTGCGACTTTCGGATTTGCTCAGCTCCTGTACCGGTAGGCAGGGCATCTATCCATTTCCGCATGACTGTCCAAATATTTGGCGTCGGTTTGGCAGTCGCCAATTTGCCAGATTTGACCTGACCGTTGGTGTAGGCGCCTTTGATGCCTTTCTCAGGGTAATAGCTGCCAGGAAGAGGTACATTGTGCCATTCTGCCAATCTTGGTGCAACACCCCGCCAAACGTCTTCCTTGACAAGATCTTGAGGTGTACAGACTCGCCCTTGAATGAAGTTATATAACAAGCCGTTGTTGAAGCGTGCCAGCAAAGGTGCAGCTAGGCCGCGTTCTGCCAGGAGCGCATGCGATTGTGCTTCTCGGTCGCGGTCTATGAGAATATCTGTGTTGTTTCCGTAAGCGCGCAGGAGGATAGCCTCGTCATCTATTTGCTCGATGGACTTCCCAGGTATTTTCTTGACAATTTTGAGAAGCTGTCCGAGCTTCAGTCTCGTTCTTTGTGCATGTGGGTTGGCAAGAAACCCACAGTATTGGTAATGCCATCCTTGAATCGTTCAATGTCAATTAGTCCCTCTGCATGCTCCCACTCAGGTCGAATGCTGAAAACAAGGGTCAATGCTGACTTTTCCGAGGATTCGTTGTCGTAGCTCATAGCAATGTAGTGAAGCTGCTCATGGGCGCCATTGGGCTTTGTTGACGGACTCATGATTGAGGTGTGGAATGAAGCTCGTGACAATCGTAAGAGGTATATGTCTCATGGATACTAGGTCTGTTAAGATTGTCGTCAGCCATAAAGAGCTGGTTCGAGGTACAACATTGTGAGCACGTGCACACTTCGAGCTGCTCCAACGTCATTGCGGGTGGGTCGGAACTTACAATTTTTATCTCATGTAGAACTTTAAGGATATTGGATGAGAGGACTGATTCTATGGCTTGTCGTGATGAGGAGGTCGAGGTGGGCGAGAGAAAAACCTGGCGTCTTCCGTCTTCGACTGGATCCAGAGAATTCTCCGAGGAACAAGCCTGGGGTCCTTCGGCAGGGCCCGTCTTGGTGGCATGTGATTCAACTTGATAGATCTCAATGGCGGCACCACTACAGCATAATAGTACTGTTCAACTGATCAAATAACAACCTATCCATGCAGCACCAAAGGCTCTAGGTCACCGACAACAGTGCTGCATCAGTCAAGTGGAAAGGGTTATCGAGAGATGGGGCTATCTCCAGCCCTATTGGCACTTTCTTGCCTTATCTCCGCTCGAGGGCTTATCTGGCAGCCCCCCTCGAACGCACCTCCAATCTGCAGCCATGATCACCCCTGTGAAATGTGGGATCTACCATTGTCGTCTTTCACAGTGTCTCTTCCCAGTTCTGTTCTTACTGTCTCTGCTTGTGTCGTTAAAGTGTCAACATGGCGCAAGATGCCAATGAGCACTCACGGCTCTTACCTGCGCAGGACAGGCGGCTGAGTACTTTACAGCACGAAGGCGATGCGCGTTCAATCCTTTCATCCCATTTGAGCAAGGAGGAACAGCTATTATCCGACACTGCGGTTGGGGAACGATTGCCATACAATGATTACACCACCATAGACTGGCTTCATGACCTGGTGCGATACCATCGTCCATTTGCGCAGGATTTCAACTGAGCCATCACAGGTCAAAGACTCGTTTCGACGACGGGCCATCCACTCTCGAAAAGGACTGAGGTATAGCGTGTTCACAGCATTTGATTCTTGCCAGGGATGGATCGCTGCTGCTCTGATCGGAATACTCACAGCATGCGTGGCATTCGTGGTAGATGTGGGCGTTGCGACTGTCAGCGATTGGAAGATGGGATACTGCAACAAGAACATTTTCGCAAGCAGGGAAAGCTGTTGCACCAAGAGGTCACCACTGCTGGCTGTGGCAGAGCCGGGAGAAACATGCATAGAATGGACATTCTGGACCCAAAACTATTGGAGCGGCTTCGGTATCTACGTCGGCTTCGCATTGGCGTTTGGTATCATCAGCGGCCTCTTCACTCTGACCACGAAAAAATCCTTGCCTGCCACAGCTCCCGGCCACGGGGATAAGTTTCAGAATAATGGCAAAGCCTCCCTTTCGCCGGACCCACCCGTCAGTGGAAAATCCATGTACATGGCTGCAGGGTCAGGGATACCCGAGATCAAGACCATTCTTTCCGGGTTCGTAATACCGCACTTTCTTGATTTCAAAGTTCTTGTTGTCAAAGCTGTTGGATCGATCTTTGCCGTGTCGACCGGCATGTGCCTTGGCAAAGAAGGACCTTTCGTCCACATATCCACTTGTGTTGCATATCTTGTGGGCACCCAATTTCCAAAATACAAAGACAACGGCCGGAAGCTGCGCGAGCTTCTTTCCGCAGGCTGCTCATCTGGCCTGTCAGTTGCATTTGGCGCACCAATTGGAGGGGTCTTGTTCAGCTATGAGGAAATCAGTACATACTTTCCACGCAAAGTTCTGTGGCGCGCATTTGTCTGCTCTCTCTGTGCCGCGATTACTCTCAAAGCGCTCAACCCCACTGGGACTGGCAAACTCGTCCTTTTCGAGACCAACTACGGAACGTCCTACAGAGCCGTCCACTACGTTGTCTTTGTAATACTCGGCGTCGCTGGCGGCCTCTTTGGCGGGATGTTTTGCAAAGCAAACTTCTTTTGGTCAAAGACATTTCGCAAGTATAACATTATCAAGAATCACCCTGTGTTGGAGGTCTTTCTCGTCGTTCTTGCAACAGCGCTCCTTCAGTATCCCAATCCCTTGACACGTGAACCTGGCGACGTGATCATCAAGAACCTCCTAGTCGATTGTAGAGGCGCCTCCAGCGACTCCTGGGTGTGTGAGAAAGAAGGCTCAAAAGCAGAACGTTTGGGCTACATAGGCTGGCTCATCTACGGCACGCTGGCCAAGCTCATCCTCACCATCATAACGTTCGGATGTAAAGTCCCTTCCGGAATCATCATTCCCGCTCTGGACGGCGGAGCATTTTTTGGCCGTCTAATTGGTCAATTCATCCCTGGAATCTCACCTGGCATTTTTGCTATGGTTGGCGCAGCCGCATTCCTTGCTGGGGTGTCTCGTATGACCATATCTCTGGCAGTCATCATGTTCGAACTGACCGGCGAGCTGGAATATATCGTCCCAGACATGATCGGTATCATGGTTGCAAAGTGGGTAGCAGATGCTCTTGAGGAAGAGGGCGTGTATGATCTGGCACAGACCGTGCTTGGTCATCCATTTCTCGATTCAGATCATGCCATGGCACTTGTTAGTACTGAACAATATCTTGTCGAGGAGCTAATTCCACCTGAGCAGACCATGAAAGAAATCACGGTCGAGGTTCCGCCAATGGGTCGTGTTCCGAAGAAGATGCTCGTGGAGAAGTTGACTCAGCTCCAGAGACGAGGCCTTATGGACGCGGGGCTTGTGCTTGTACAGAACGGCATGCTACAAGGATACATCGCCGAGGGTGAGCTTGAGTTTGGACTGAAAGATGTTGGCAAACAGTTCGAAGAGAACGCGCTTGTGAGATTGCTTGGCACAGCGGAGGTGGAGGAGTTCGATCTGAGTATGTTCGTTGATAAGACTCCGTTGACCGTTTGTGCCAAAGCACCGATGGAGTATGCAATCGAAATGTTTGGAAAGCTGGGACTCCGGCACCTTTGCGTCGTGGAGGAGGGGAGTGGAAAAATGGTTGGGGTAATCATTAAAAAGAGATTGGTAGTCTGGGTGGAGAGTTTGAAGCGTCATCCCTGAAAGTCTTGTCCTTTGGCTGCCTGATCCCCAAGATAGATGCATTTGATAGCAAGAAGATGATCTTTGGCTTATGGTTGTTGTTCTTCTAAACTTATCAACGTTCACAATCCCCCTAGTGCCAAGAGGGTCCACCTAGCTGCGCCGAATGACATCATGTCGATCGTGAAAGATCAGGATTCTGACACAATGAGCATATGTTGTAAGACAAACATTCACAATAGGAACTTCAAGAGCTCCATACTGACTGCAAAGGAGAAACAACGCCCGAATCTGGTTGTGTGGATCGATCGTACTCGTGTCATTCCGAAGAGACACAATCATCGTCGTCAGAGGAAGTCTAATGGCACCATCCAGCGCCGAGAAGGAGAAAAAGTCGAGATGGCGCTCCATGCTAGGTGGTGGTCGCGATGCGAAAGACGATGATACTAGCCACCTCAGACCTGGCCCGAGTCCGAAAGACTCTGCTTACGGTTCTGAGCGAACGACATCAGACCAGCTCTCTGCAACGCCACAATCATCTGAACCGTCAGAAACGAAGGTCAAGCAAGATCCATCTACTGGAAATATCGTGACAACAACAATCACCACCACTACCACTACGACCACTGTCACGACAGGGAAGGGGGAGCATATCAAGACCGAATCAACTCCAACGGCAGAGGCAGATGCCACTGCCAGCATTGGGGACTGGGGTGAACGGACAAATACCCCGGCTGCGGCGAATTCCAGACCGGTCAGCGAATACACCAATGAAGCCAACAATAGGCAATTAGACCCTCAACATAATCCAAGGCGCAATGCCTCTCAGCAGGCTATGAATGTCAGAAATCCAGCAGAGCTCGACGCACCTGTCCCCGGCGCAGCGTCAGCAGAAGATGGCCCTGCGCTACCAGCCAAGAGCAATAGACGGATATCGAGAGAGATGAATATGCAGCCCAGCCCGATCAGTGAAGTGACAGAACCGCCAGTGTCGCCAATTGGTAGTCCATCGCAGCACAACTTCTCATATCCGGCAAGGACGCCACCACATCAAGGTCAACAGCCATATCAAGGCCAGCAATCGTACGAAGATCAACAACCATACCCAGGCCAGCAATCTTACCAAGGTCAGCGACCACCTCAAGGCCAGCCAGCCCATCAGAATCAGCAGCCATATCAAGGCCAGCCAGCCCATCAGAATCAGCAGCCATATCAAGGCCAGCCAGCCCATCAGAATCAGCAGCCATATCAAGGGCAACCACCCTATCAGAACCGACCCTCGAACACAGGCCAGAATATCGTGCCCGATGGCATAAACCGGCAAGGTCAACGACCTGGCACCTTCCAGAATCTGAAGACGGCGGCGGCGGGCATACATGTAAGCAGCATAGACACCTGGTGCAAGCAGCTTTGGTCGCTAACAAACTCATCACAGGGCGCAGGCGAGACACTTCGCGGAACCCTCAACTCCTCGATTGACCGACATGTTGGACACGCACCACCGGAAAGATTGGCAGCCCATGATCAGGTAATATCTGCCGGGGCATCCGAGATTGAGACGGGCAGGTTTTATCGTGGCACTGAGCGAGAACAAGAGAGATCGCAAGGGCAAGGGAGGGTGACGGGGTTACTAAGGAAACCCATTGGCGAACAATAGCCAGGCCTAGGAGGGGAAATCTGGTGGACATATTCATCGACTCAATCTGAGTTTGGGTATTGCGCTACGTTGCTTTAGCAATCTGTTGGATGTACGAATTTGAGTAGCTAAGCTTTTGGACATACGGATAGATCTTGCGCATTTGAGGAGTCTTCCTGTTCGCTCACTACGAGGACGAGTGTCAGGAACTGTGTCGAATCGCGTCAGAAGAGCGGTTCCGGGCCTCGGCTCTTCTCAGTCGGCGGCGAAGCCAGCGCAAATCGTTGAAATCCGGCCATGGTTTTCGATTTCTCTGGCTCGCTTCTTTCAAACCAGATCCACCTCAGGCTGAACCTAACGTTGCTGGACCAGAGTCGTGACAACCCTAACCCTGGTTGACTCTTGGTGCAGAATGGTATGTCCGCGAAGAGATGCAGTTCCGACAAGCTCTCTTTTTCTCAGCTGCCAGCGTAGCTGGAGCATTCAGCGGCCTCCTTGCCTTTGCAATCGCGAAACTGCACGGTGTGTGTCAAGAGGACATCGATGCCAGGCTGGAGCCTGCGCCATCAGAGACTCGCGGACGAAAGGATGCACCACGAGCTGGCACAGTCTGGACTCTGGATTGCACTCCAAACATCCTCTCACACCTTGCATGAAGCATTGGATCTCCATTGTATGATCCAACACCGGTCAGACCCGTAGCTCAGCTCAGAGATCTCAGCCTTGAATCAGCAGGAGAAGCTTAATCCTGTGCTACACTTCCAAACAATCCAAGCGCCAGCCATTCGCCCAGCCGCGCCAATGTCCCATGTGCGTACCACCGCAAACATAGGTCACATAGATGGGATGTAGCAGTGCGGCGTGCCACCATGCTGCGCCTCCTCCAACCTTGCGAACTGAAATTGCACTGTTACCGAGGATGAAACAGCGAACGATGGTCTGCAAGTCCCCGAGATGGGCATAGCAAGGATGGAATGTCCGGCGCAAGCACGGAACGGAAGTATGCTGTGCAAACGATGATCGACCAGGCGGGGTCAGATCATTCTACTGGGAAGACGATGATGGATTCCAAGACAGGTGACTGGCTGGAGGCGAGATGCGTCGTCCAAGGACGGAGTAGAGTCGATCTAGCTGTGGGAGAACCAATGGAACGAAGGATGGAGCAAGCCACGATGGAAATGTAATCATGATGATCGTGTCCACTGTCCAACGCAAGGTACCTTATTACCTATTACCTTAATTGCCTCGGCACCACCAGCTCGCCCCTTGGGATCTGCTTACGTTTGAAGGGGAAGTGAGCAACTTCAAGTCTGTTTAGCAAGCTGCAATTACCCAGATTCCAAAATAGGTCAACATGCATGACTGCAGAAGTCTTAGGCGGAAACAGCAATATCATCTCCGCTTTGACCACTTAACGACCTCCCTCCTATTGCCCGTTTTCCTGCCTCCCCCCCAGCCATTACCATTCCACTGTTATTCCTCACACCACTCTTCACTGCCGTCGAGTCTACTTCATCCTCAGCATTCAACCTCAGTCGCCTTCACGCGCCGCAAGTCATCATCTAGGTGCGCGCAATCTCTCGCCTATCTCAATCGTGCGGAAATACTGACAACTCGGCCTGCAGCCTCCATTCCTACGTCGTCAACCAAAACAGTAACCTTAGACTCCCAAGATGAAGACCTCAATTGTCGCCTCCGCCCTTCTCTCCGCAGTCGCTCTCGCTCAGACGACCGGCAAACTCGGCGATGCGGCCATCACCACCAAGAATCCCGCCGGTGTCTCCTACCAAGCCGTCCTCCCCGACAGAGCCACCACCAACATCCGTGGCCAAATCACTGGAACCTCGAACACGAACGGCACCGGCGTCATGTGGAATGTCAACTTCTACGGCTTCCCCAACGCGTCTCTTGGTCCATTCCGTAAGTGATACAATCCATCTATCCACCACCCCTACTCGTCCGTCGAACCACCCATACTGACACTTCACCTCCCAGTCTACCACATCCACGACCAACCCGTCCCCACCTCCGGAAACTGCACCGCCACCCTCGCCCATCTCGACCCCTACCAGCGCGGCGAAATGCCCCCCTGCGACCCCACCAAACCGGCAACCTGCCAAGTCGGCGACCTCGCAGGCAAGTACGGCAAAATCCCCGGCACCGGATCCTTCCAGGCCTCCTACCTCGACCTCTACACCTCCACCCAGCAGGGCCCCGCCACGTTCTTCGGAAACCGATCTATCGTCATCCACACCGCCAACGCGACGAGATTGACTTGCGCGAACTTCGTCATGGTCGCCAACTCGACTGGCTCCACCGGCGGTCCCAGCTCGACTGGTACGAGCCCACCCGCTCCCAAGTTCACGGGCGCGGCGGCGCAGAAATTGGTCAGTGGTGCGGCCGTGGTGGCGGGCTTGTTGGCTTTTGCTTTGTAAAATACTGCATTCATCGGAAATAACTGCTCTTACGGACGGCCTGAGAAGTGGGCGAAGTGGTAATGAATCCTCGGGGGAGTGGAGCCGACTTTTTGCAATAGCGCCTTCGTACAGCTAGAAAACAGTGGATTACACTTCCTCTCTTTGACCATTCATTGCACTTCTAG
>JAABUK010001673.1_pt1 | contig 41585 bp, 26 predicted proteins | sample 5559141 | NCBI WGS metagenome assembly JAABUK01 (sample SAMN10711869, study PRJNA513367) | rock metagenome | isolation source: Antarctica rocks | place: Antarctica: Victoria Land, Pudding Butte nord | collected 2016-01-03 | reverse complement strand
TACGCGCCCTTCGCTCGCCGCGACCTGCCTTGGCCTGCTGGCGATGATCACCCTGCTGGCCACCACGCGCCTGGCCGCCTGGACGCTGCTGATTTGCCTGCCCGCGTTGCTGGGCACGCACTTCACCACGGCTCGGCTCGACCGCTCGTCGTATGTGCCGCTGGTCGTGCGCGTGCTGATGTTCCCCACGGTCTTCTTCCTGGCGAGCCCGACGGCCTTTGGCATCGACTGGATATTCGACACGCGCACCATCCAGATGCTGGGGCAGATCGCGGCCATCGAGCTGTGCCTGCAGCACTGGAAGTTCGTGCCCTCGCCCGCGAGTGGCCGCTTCCCGGCCTCGTCGCTGCTGCTGTCGAGCCTGGTGTATCTGGCCGGGGCCAACATCTACGCCTTTGGCGGGCCGCACATTCTCTACATCACGCCGCTCTTCGTGCTGCTCATGCTGTGGGCGCTGCTCGACTGGAAGCCGGGGCCGCTGGCCGGGCGCTCGCGGCCCGTCATGCTGGCGTGCTGGACGCTGGCCATCGCGAGCGGCTGGGGGCTGCACACCGCCTCGATGGTCTTCAAGAACGAGCTGATGGGGCTGGGCTCGCAGCTCTTTCGCGAGGGCCTCGCCTCTGAGCTGGCCGGCGTCTCGAACCAGCCTCATCTCGGCTCGCGCTTCGACATCCCCGACTCGCCGCGCCGCGTGCTGCGCGTCCAGGGCGAGCTGAGCGACCCCCACCTGCGCGCGGCCTCCTTCGATCTCTACCAAGACGGCTCCTGGGGGCCGGCCTTCTCGGAGCGCCGCGGCATCGACGCCAACTTCGCCGAGCCCGGCCTGCGCGCCCCCGCCAAAAACGCGCCCGCCCGCCTGACGCGCGCCCGCATCACGCGGCTGGCCGAGATGCCGGACTCGCCTGTGTTCGCGCCGCTCAACATGGTCGGCCTGCGCGCCCTGGAAAGCGCCGACATCGACGGCCCGACCTACGACTTCGAGCCCGGCTCGGGCCTGCTGCGCTGCAGCGAGCCCAACCCCTTCGCCTACGAAGTCACCGAGAGCGCGCGCAGCATCCAGGGCACGCCCTCTTTTCAGGGCCCGTTGTGCCCCAGAGCCCTCTCGCCCACCGAGCGCGCCAAGTACTTGCAGCTGCCTGCGGGCTTCGACCCCCGCGTCACGCAGATCGCCAGGCAAGCCACGCGCGGCGACGCCTCGCCGCTGGCGCGCGTCAACTCGCTCGCGCGCTACCTGCTGGCCAACCACCACTACTCGCGCTCGATCCACATCGAGCGCGGGCGCGGGCCGATCTCGCAGTTCATCGTCGACAGGCAGGACGCGCACTGCGAGTTCTTCGCCTCGGCCCTGGCGCTGATGTGCCGGGGCGTCGGCGTGCCCGCGCGCTACGTCATCGGCTACCTGGCGCACGAGGCCGCCCTGGGCGAGCCCAATGTGCTCAACGTGCGCCAGCGCGACGCCCACGCTTGGACCGAAGTCTGGATCGACGGCGTGGGCTGGCTCTCTGCCGACGCCACGCCCGGCGACGGGCGGCCCGAAGCGCGCGGCGAAGTCGCGCCCACCCAGAAATGGGGCGAGTGGGCCGCAGACTTCCTCACCACGATCCGCAACCGGGCCGCCAAGACGCCGCGCTCGGCCTGGGCCTGGATCGTCGGCGTGCCGCTGGGCCTGTGGCTGCTCATCCGGGGCCGCCCGCAGCCGCGCCTGCGCTCGCACCGCGACTCCCGAGGCTACGCCGCCCCCCAGGGCCAGGCCGCGCAGGAGATCGAAGCCCTGGCCCGCGACTTCGAGAAGTGGATGGCCGCCCAGAAGCTCGCGCCGCCCCCTTCGCGCTCCTGGAACTGGTTCCTGCAGCGCGAGCAGAAGGACAAAGCCGCGCGCTGGGCCGATGAATACGAGCGCGCGCGCTTCGGCCACCCCGACGCCGGCACTCTCGCGCGCCTCCAGGCCGAGCTGAGCGAGCTGAAGAGCTGAGGCCCGGCACACACCAGGCCCCGCAGCGGCGAGGCCCGCCGGGCGCGCTGGTGCCTGTTGCCTGCGTTGCGCTCCTCAGACGGCTTGGGCGACAGCACCTCGCTCAAGCCGCCGTCTGGGAAGGCGCAGCACGGGCGCGCAGAGCCGGCCCCGGCAATCCGCACGCGCATCCGCAAGTACTTGCAGCCCCGCGCCGCGCCCGTAAAGCTCTTCCCATGCTTTCCTCGCCCGCCGCTCCGCCTGATGCCGCCGCGCCCGCCGCTTCGATCGTCGCGCTGCAACGTCTGGAAGAGAATCTGGGCACCGTGATCCGGGGCAAGCGCGAGGCGCTGCGGCTGGTGCTGGTCGCGCTGCTCTCGGGCGGCCACGCCCTGCTCGAAGACGCCCCCGGAACCGGCAAGACGACCCTGGCCAAGAGCCTGGCGCGCTCCATCGACGGCGCGTTCCGCCGCGTGCAGTTCACGCCCGACCTGCTGCCCGCCGACATCACAGGCTCCTCGTTCTACGACCCCCAGAGCAACGGCTGGGAATTCCGCCCCGGCCCCGTGTTCTGCAACGTGCTGCTCGCCGACGAGATCAACCGCACCAGCCCGCGCACCCAGTCGGCCCTGCTCGAAGTGATGAGCGAGAATCAGGTCACGATCGAGGGCCGCGCCTCGCCCCTGCCCGCCCCGTTCTTCGTCATCGCCACCCAGAACCCATCCGACTTCCACGGTACTTACCCGCTGCCCGAGGCGCAGATGGATCGCTTCGCCGTGCGCCTGTCGCTTGGCTACCCCAACCCCGAAGCCGAGCTGCAAATCCTGCTGTCGCGCCGCCAGCGCGACCCCTTCGATGCCCTGGGCCCCGTCCTCGACACCGCGCAGATGCTCGAACTGCAAGAAAATGTGCGCGCGGTGCGCGTGGACCAGGCGATCGCCGAGTACATCGTGCGCGTGGTCGAGGCCACGCGCCACGACGAGCGGTTGCGCCTGCCCGTCTCGACGCGCGGCGCCCTGGCTCTGTATCGCTGCGCCCAGGCGCACGCCTTCCTGCAGCGCCGCGACTTCGTGCTGCCCGAGGACGCCCGCGAGATGGCGGTGCCCGTCCTCGCGCACCGCATTTCCCTGGAGTCGCGCGCCCGCCACGGCGGAGTAATGCCCGAGATGCTCATCACCGAGCTGCTCGACGCCACCCCGCTGCCCCGCTGACCGCCCCGCAACCCCCCAGCCACCCGCCAATCGCGGCTGCCGGCCCCCCAAACGCCGCTAAGCCCCGTTCGCGACCCCAGCACCACGCGCCGCCGTGAGGAGCGAGGCGCTCCCACTCGTGTTGCGTCGCGCAAAACGCGGCTGGGCGACATCCTCTCGCCCCTGCCATGATGCCGCTCGCCGCTACACCTATCCTGAAATCTACTCGCAGAGCCCTGGAAGTCACTCGGAGAGGCATGGACGGCACTATACGAGGTATGTACGCAACTATACGAGGCATGGACGGAACTATACGAGGCACGGACGGAACTAAATGAGGCACGGACGGAGCTAAATGCACCATGTACGCAACTAAATGAGGCTTGGACGGAACTAAATGCACCATGTACGCAACTAAATGGGGCATGGACGGAACTAAATGAAGCATGGACGGAACTAAATGAGGCGTGGAAGTGCAAATCATAGCTCCCAAAGTGCGGAACATGGTGCATTTAGTTGCGAACATGACTTCCCAAGCGCACAACAGAGGTCATACACCTGCGAACATGGCTCTGCGCGTGCGGAACATGGTGCATTTAGTTGCGACCGGGCCTATCCGGGCGCAGGATGGGCGGTGCGGGGGCGTTTTGGGTCGCGGGCTGGGCGGTGCGGAGCCGGGAGGGTAGGGTACTAAGTACTCATGCGACAATTTACGGGCCTCGCCCTGACGACTTGCGTTGTGCTGGCGGCTGCTGCCGGGGGAGCGCGCGCTTTCACGCCTCCCGTGGGCACGAGCGGGCCGCTCACCATCGAAATCGGGCCGCTGCAAGAGGTGGAAATCGCGGCCCAACCGCGCGAAATCCCGGTCGCGGTCACGCTTCGCAACGCGCTGGCGCAGCCTCTCGATGGCACCGTCGAGATTACGCTGGCCGATGGCTGGAAGGTCACGCGCAACGCTCGCCCCGCCTTCGCGCTGGCCGGGAACGGCACGGAGACAGTCGAAATCGGCGTCACGCCCGCGCCCGATTCTTACGAGGCGCTGTATCCCATCCACGCCACGGCGCGCTTTACGCAGCACGGGCTTGAAACCAACCCGCTCGAAAACCTGGAGCGCACGGCGCAGGCGGTTCTTGTGGTGCGCACGCGGCGCGCGCCGTCGTCGCAGGCCGCGGCCCCGGCTCCGCTGGTGAAGGTGGGGGCGCGCGGGGCGACTCCCCTGGACGTGGCGCGCTGGATGCAGCCGCGCTGGACGCTGGACTCGGCTCCGCAGAGCGTGCAGTCGCGCGCGGCGGGCGCTCTGGGCGAGGACCAGGCGAGCGGCGCGACCTTCCTGCTGCAATCGGCTGCGCGGCCCGATGCGCGGCCCTCGATTGGGATGCACCCGCCGTGGCGCAAGGGCGCGGGCGAGTCGATGGCCGACTTCCGCGTGCAGCTGCCGGACGTTTCGCCGCTGGCGCTCACCTTCGCGACGGCCATCCGCGACTCGAACCCCGGCGAGCCGCTCTCGGACGGCGTGCAGTTCCGCGTGCTGGCCGATGCGGGCGCGGGTTTCGAGCCTCTCTTCGACCGCTTCTCGGCCTCCAAGAGCTGGCAGGAGGGCCGCGTGGAGCTATCGCAGCTGCGCGGCAAGACGATCACGCTGCGCCTGCAGAGTGGCCCCGGCCCGGCGCGCGATACTTCGGTGGACCAGAGCTTCTGGGGCGCCCCGACCATCGTTTCCGGCGCTGCGCCGGTGCGGGAAAGCGCCGTCTCGCGGCAATCCAGGCGCGCGCGTGCCCTGAACCTGGCCCGCGCCGCCCGCGATGGCCGGGCTAGAGCGTGGAGCTGGACTCTGCGCTCGAACGCGCTGGCCGGGCCTGCAAGTACCTGGGCGAGCCCGGCTGGGAGCGGCGGCGCGAGCGTGGTTCCTGGCCCCGCCGGGCTGCGCGACGCCTTCATCGCCTTCGCGGGCGGCGGGCACGAGCTGGTTTTCGAGGGCTTCGAGCTGGCGCTGGAGGGTTCCGAGGGGCGGCGCGCGCTGGGCCGGGGCCCCGGCGAGCTGGAGCCGGCGCGTGTGGCAAGTACTTGGGGCGCGGGCGGCGGGCCGCGCGAGGGAATCATCAGCCACGAGGTGAATCTGGGCGGGCGCACGGTGACGCTGCGGGCGCGGGTGTGGCAGCAGGGCGGCGCGCTGCGCTTTTCGTGGAGCCTGCCCGGTGCCGCGCCCGACCTGCGGGGCACGCCGCGCATCGCGCACATCGCGCTGGGCCCGGCTTCGAGCGTGGTGCGGCGCGCGTATGCGGGATTCGGCAACGTGCTGGAGCAGCCGGGCCGCTGGAGCCTGAACGATGGCGGCTTCAGGCTCTCGACGCGCCACGTCGGGGCCGATTACGCGAACGGGCTTTCGCTGGTGCAGGCTTCGGACATCTTCCCGGACGCCTTCGAGGTCGATGGGCCGCGCGGCCTGGCGTCGCTGGCCGTGCACCACGAGGCGACGGTGTCGCTGATCCCCTCGACGCGCGGCGCCTTCGCCGGGGCGCGGGTGTGGCGGGCGCTATCGGGCTTCAAGGCGGGCGGCGGGGTGCAGAAGCTGCTCGGGCGCGTCGGGCTCGACCAGTGGGGCGGCGACTACGGGCGCGCCGCGGGCGACCTTGAGCTGGCGGCGGCCTACGGGATGACGGACGCGGTCTTCATCAAGCACGACTGGCAGCGTTGGGGCTACGATTACCGCCTGCCCGACATCTACCCGCCGCACGGCGACCAGGCCGCGTTCCTGGGCATGGTGCGCGCGGCCAAGCAGCACGGGATTTTGTTCGGCCCGCACGACAATTACATCGACTTCTACCCCGACGCGGGCGGCTTTTCCTACCGCCACCTCGTCTTCAACGCCGATGGCTCGCCTCAGCTGGCCTGGCTCAACCCTGGGCCGGGCGCGCAGTCGTATCGCTGGAACCCGCTGGAGTTCCGGCCCTGGCTCGACCGCAACCTGGGGCTGGTGCGGCGGGGGTTTGGGCCCACGGCCTACTTCGTGGATGTCTTCGGAGCGATGGCGCCCTTCGATTTCTACGGCCAGAGCGGGCGCTTCTACTCGAAGAGCGTGACCGCGCGCGAGTGGGGCGCCGCCTTCGACCGCATCCGCCAAGTACTTGGCGGCAACGCGCCGACCATCTCGGAGGCCGGAACCGACGCGCTCATCGGGCACCTGGATGGCGGCGAGAGCGACCACGCGGCCTGGATCAAGCCGGGCAGCGTGCAGGCCGCGGGCTTTGGCTGGCAGCTGCAAGCGGGCGACGGCGAGCGCATTCCCTGGCACGACATGGCCACGCACGGGCGCTTCGTGCTCTTCGCGGGCGGCCTGGGCAACCGTTACGCTTCGGGCATGGACGAGCGCACGCACGGCTGGGGCTCGGACGACTACCTCAGCACCACCGTGCTGGGAGGTCGCAACCCGCTGTGCGATGGGCCATTCAGCCGCCGCGCCGTGATGACCTACTGGCTGCTGCACGACATCTGCGCCCGCCTGGCGCGCTCCGAGATGGTCGATCACCAGTTCGCGGGCGGCGACATCCACCGCCAGGTCGTTTCGTGGGCCCAGCGCAAGGCAGCAAGCCAAACTCTGGCTGCGCTGGGCACGGTGCAGGTCAACCGGGGCGCCCGCGACTGGAGTTTGAGCGCCGGGAGCGGCGGGCCTGTGCTGCCTCAATACGGTTTCGCGGCTCGCGCGGGCAGCGGGGCGGACGAGGTGCGGGCCGACATCTCGCGGCGCGGCGGTTTGGTCTCGGCCTTCGCGCTGGACGCGCGGGGCAAGACGCTTTTCGCGGATGCGCGGCCCGAGAAGAGTGGCGCGGGCGGCGTGCGGGCGCGCGTGCTGGGCATCGAGGACGCGGGCGGCGGCAAGCTCCGCGTGCGCTTCGAGTGGCAAGTACTTGCGCCTGTCGCGGCGAGCCTGATGCCCTTCGTCCACTTCACCTCGGCTGCGGCGGCTGGCGAAGGCATCGTCTTCCAGGGCGGCATGGACTTCTCTCAAGTCGATCTGGCGCGGCCCGGCACCTACCAATCGACGGCTGAGGCCAGCCTGCCCGCAGACGCCGCCGCCGGCGCGAGCTACAGCATCCGCTTCGGGCTGTATGACCCCAAGAGTGGCGCGCGCTTTCCTCTGGCCTCGGCTTCTGAGAACAGCCGCGTCAAGGGCGGCGTGGTTTCGCTGCGCAACGGCGCGCTGAGCTACGCGCCCGAGGCGGAGCAGGCCCAGGACGAGCTGGCCGCGCGCCTGAACCGCGCGGACAAAGTGCTCGACTTCGGCCCGCTCGCGACCAACGGCGCGCTGCGGCTGAGCTACGCCTCAAGCACCTGGACGCTGATGCCGCTGCCCGATTCGGCGGCCTTCACCGTGCGCCTCAACCTGCCCCGGCTGGGCGCGAGCGGGCGCCAGGTCGCGCGCCTCGAAGCCAGGAGCGAGGGCGGCGCTTCAAGCGAACTGAAGTTCCAGGCGAGCGGCGCGAGTGCCAGCTTCGAGGTGCCTGCCGGCACCCGCAGCGTTGCGATCGTGCTCAAGTGAGCGCGGGCGGCGCGGCTGCAAGTACTTGCCGTGCGCCCTGCGCGCGCATGGTGCAAAATAGTCGCGATGCTCTCCGCTTTCTTCGATGCCTCGCCCAATCTGTGGCTGCAGCACTTCGGGTTCCTCAGGCCGCTGGCGGGCGCGCTCTCGCTGCTGGGCAACGAGGAGTTCTTCCTGCTGCTGCTGCCGCTGGTGTATCTGTGCGTGGATCGGCGGCTGGGGGCGCGGTTGGGCGCTCTGCTGCTGCTTTGCGAGGCGTTCAACGTGTGCTTGAAGGTGCTCTTCGCGCTGCCGCGCCCTTATTGGGTGGAGGCGCGCGTGCAGGCGTGGGGGCAGGACGCCTCGTTCGGGCTGCCCTCGGGCCACGCGCAGAACGCGGCTGCCGTGTGGCCCTTCCTGGCGCGCGGGCGGCGCTTGCGCTGGCGCATCGCAGCCGCGCTGCTGGTGTGCGGCATCGCGCTGTCGCGTGTGTTGCTGGGCGTGCACTTCGTGGGCGACGTGCTGGCCGGGGTGCTCATCGGAACCGCCGTGCTGTTCGCATTTCTCCGGCTCTCACCGCGTGTAGAGGCGTGGTTTGGCAAGCTCAACTCAACCCGGCAAGCCGCCTTCGCGCTCGCGGTTGCGCTGCTGATGCTGGCTGCCTTCGCGGTGTGCCAAGTACTTGAGCCGTCGCGCGCCGGGGAAAGCTGGGCTCACCTGGCGGACTTCGAAGCGGGAGCCAGGGCCATCGTCGCGCGCGCCGGAGCGATGTGCGGCCTGCTGGCGGGAGCCGGGGCGTGCGCGCGGCGCGGCCTCTTTGAAGCGCGCGGCAGCCTTAGCGACAGGGCGCTGCGGCTGGCGGCGGCGCTGGCGGGCGTGGCGTTTTTCTGGCTGGGCCTGGCGCGCGTGCTGCCCCACAGCCCGCTGTGGCTCGAATGCCTGGGCCGCTTCGTGCGCTACGCGGCCATGTCGTGGTGGGTCACGGATGGCACGCCGCGCCTCTTTGAGAAGCGAGCGCCCCAGGCTAAAGTCGAGCCGCAGTAGCCGCCGCACCCAAATCGCCCTGTGGAAGCCGAGACTTCGCTTGAACCCGCTTTAGCTGGCTTCGAGGAGGCGGATGAGTCCGATGAAGTCGTCTTCGCTGAGGCCGGCCTGGATGCCGCGCTCGTAAACCTGGCGCGTGGCCTGGGCCTGGGGCAGTTCGAGGCCGGTTTGCTGCGCGGTTTCCAGGGTCAGGCGCAGGTCCTTGGCCATGTGCTTGACCGAGAACTGGGGCGCGTAGCTTTGCTCGCGCAGGCGCGGCTCCTTCAGGTCCGAGACACCCGAGCGCGACACGTTCAGGTGCAGCGCGTCGAAGAACACCTGGTCCGAGATGCCGCTCTTGCGGCACAGCGTGAGCCCTTCGCACAGCGCCTGCGCGATGGCGGCGATGTTGAGGTTCATCGCCAGCTTCAGGGCTGAGGCGCTGCCGCGCTCGCCGATGTGCAGGATCGACCTGCTCAGCCGCTCCAGGGTCGGGCGCGCCTGCTCAAGCGTCTCATCGTCGCCGCCGACGTAAAAGACGGTTTGCCTGGCCTCGGCTGCGGGCTTGGAGCCGGTGAAAGGGGCCTCCAGGTACTTGCAGCCGCTTGGCTCGACGCGCGCGGCGAAGCGGTGCGTCCACTCGGGCGAGATGGTGCTCGACTGGATCAGCACCTGGCCCGGCTTCAAGCCCGGCTCGATCGCTTCGAGCACCTGCTCGACGGCGGGCGGGTCGGCCACCACGAGGAAGATGAGCTGCGCGCCCTCGACCGCGCGCGCCGCCTGGGGCGAGAAGCGGGCGAAGCGCGAGCCGAAGTCGCGCGGCGTGCGGTTCCAGGGCTGGACGCGCAGGCCGTCGGCTTCCAGGTTGTGCGCCCACGCCTGCCCGATGATGCCCAGGCCCAGCACGGCAACGGTGGGCGAGTCCGAGTGTTGAGGTTGCATGGGCGGGCAGTGTAGCCCGCGCGCCGCAAGTACCTGGGAGCGCCCGCGCACAGATCGCTGGCGTCGCGGTTGGCCTGCGTGCTGTCCGCCTGAACCGCAGCGAAGAAGCGCCCGCTGCCTGCAAGTGCGTGCAAGTACTTGAGGAGCTTCGGCTCGGGCGGCGCAGATTAGCTGGCGGCGTGGGCTTTGAGATCGGCCAGGTCGAGCCATTCGAGCGCGCTCAGGTGAGTGCAGGCGAGGCAAACCGGGGGCGCGGCGCCGGCTTCGAGGGCTTCTTTCCAGCGCGCGGCGCACAGGCACCAGCGGTCGCCGGGGGCCAGGCCGGGGAAGTCGTGCTCGGGGTGCGGCGTCGAGAGGTCGTTGCCGCGCGAGAGGCTAAAGGCCAGGAACTCGCGCGTCATCACGGCGCACACCACGTGCACGCCCCAGTCGCCCTCGCCGGTGTCGCAGCAACCGTTGCGGTAGAAGCCGGTGCGCGGCTCCATCGAGCACGGCTGCAGCTCTTGGCCCAGCACGTTCATCGCTTTTGGCATTCTGGCTCCCTTGATCTCCCGGCTCAGCACGAATCTGCCGGCTCAGCGCGCGTTGGGCTTGAGCGTGGCGCGCTCCTGCTTGTACAGCGCCTTGTCCTTGAGGAACTGAGCGTAGGCCACGCTGAAGCGGTGGCGGCCCAGGGCGGGCGACATCACGTAGAACAAGTACTTGCTGGCCCTGGGGCGGGCGGCGGCTTCGAGGGCGGCGCGTCCGGGGTTGCAGATGGGGCCGGGCGGCAAGCCCTTGCGCTCGTAGGTGTTGTAAGGCGACTTCTTCACGGCGTCGATGTCACGATACGACAGCTTTTCTTTGTGCCCCTGAGCCAGCAGCCCGTTGGCCTGAGCCAGCTCGCGCGCATATTGAACGGTGGCGTCGCACTCCAGGCGCATCTTCTGGTTGAGGCGGTTGAGCAGCACTCCGGCGATGATGGGCCGCTCGGCGGGCGCGCTGGTTTCGCGCTCAACGATCGAAGCCAGCGTGATCAGCTCGGTTTGCGTGAGCGCCTTGCCCTTGACCTTCGGGAGCGAGGAGGGCAGCTGCCCGACGACCTCGCTGAAGCGCGCGCCGAGCCGGTCGGAGAGCTTCTGGGCCGGGGCGTTGCGCGAGAGCAGGTAGGTGTCGGGGAACCAGCGGCCTTCGAGGGGCGAGGGCGCATCGGGCCTGGGGTAGGCCAGCTTGAGCAGGTCCGGGGCGAACTTGAAGTGGCGCGCGCGCAGCCTCTGGGCGATGCGGCGGCAGGTGAAACCTTCGGGGAAGGTCACTTTTTCCATCGTGGGCCCGGCCATGAAGAGGCGCACCAGGTCATCCGGCCCGGCTTTGGGCGGCAGCTCGTAGCCTCCGGGCGCCACATCCTTCATGCCCAGAGCGCGCGCGATTTCGAGGAAGGTGCCCGAGTCGCGGATTTTGCCCGTGCTGGCCAGGCGCTTGGCCAGGGTCGGCGGGTCCCAACGCTCGGGCACCCGCGCGATGCGATCGACGGGCATCGGGATGGAGACGTTGCGCCACTGCCGCAGCATCTCGCGCTTGTATTGGATGCCGCCCAGCACCAGCACGAAGAAGACAACCAGGCCAAGCAAGACCTTGGTCGCGCGCCCGGCCTTGACGCGCTGGATCGCCTGCGCCCGCGCCGCCGCGCGTCGCTGCTCCAGCTGAGCCGCCGCCGCCTCGCGCGCCTCCAGCTCAGCCTGCCGCTGAGCTAAATTGCTCGCCTCAACGCCTTCGGGCTCAACGCCTTCGAGCTCGAGGCCGTTGGGTTCGTCTGTTGAGTTCAGGGTTGGGCTTGGAGCCGAGGCCACGGCGTCGAAGGGTGTCTGCTCGATGGTGGATTCGGAAGAAGAGGAAGAATTCAAGAGGACCTCGCCGTGTGTCGAAATTGCATCGCTTCGCAGCGATGGTGCGCCTCAAGTACTTGCAGTGCCCGAGCCGCCCGCTGAATCGGATATCTCGAAGTCGCGCGGCTCGCCTGAGCTGGCCTGATGGCGGGCGCGGCGCGCGGCTTTGGCGTCCAGGAAGGCTTGCAAAATGACGGCGGCGGCGCGGGCGTCGATGGACCGAGCGCCCTGGGAGCTGCGCCCTTGCTTTTGCGAAAGCCCGCTCTCGCGGCCCTGGCGCAGGGCCTGGGCCGTCGAGAACCGCTCGTCCTGCTCCTCGAAGGCGAGGTGCGCGGCGGCCTCGGCCATCTGGCCGCGCAGAGCCTGGCCAAAGGCGCGCGCGGCCTCCTCGCTGGCCCCGGCGCGGCCCTCTTCCAGCGCGCGCGGCACGCCGAAGACGATGCCCTGGGCGTTGTTCTGGCGCGCCAGTTCGAGCAGGCGCGCGATGTCGGAGCGCGCGCCCGCCCGCTCGATGGAGCCCAGCGGCGAAACCAGAATCTCGTCCTCGTCGCACAAGGCCAGGCCGAGCCGCTTGGAGCCGTAGTCTATGGCCAGATATCGCATTGCTTGCTGCCTTCGGGCGGCCTTCGAGCGCGGCTTCGCCTGAAGCTAACGGGGTTAAGCCCGCCAAGTTAAGCACGCCCGCAGCATCCAGGGCAAATTTCGCGGCCCGCCGCCCGCCGCGACTCGCTGTCTGGGAGCGGCCAGCCTGAGCCTCCCGCTTCGAGCGCGGCGATTGCCGCGCTCAAGTACTTGCAGCAGTTGCCGCGCCCAGGATTCGGGCAGGGCGCGGGTATACTGCCGCTGTCAGCGCCCGCACCTCTGGCTCTGTGCTCGATGCCGTTCGAGCCGCCGGAAATCGAGCGCCTTTCCAGCCGCCAGCCGCGCCCGCGCGCCCGAGCAACATCCATGAAGACGCCGCACCTCCATCGCACCAATGCCTCGCCGCTTCGTTGTTCATCCGCCAGGCCGCAGCTCCACGGCCTCCGCTTCAGCGCGTGCCTCCGCTTCAGCGCGTGCCTCCGCAGCGGGCTTGCGCTGAGCTCCTCTCGTGGGCTGGCGGCTGGGGCCGTGCTCTGGGGAATTGTGCTGTTGAGCGCGGGCCGTCCGGCGCGGGCGGCCTTGCGCCCCGGAGCCGCGCGCGTGCTGGCGCTTGGGCTGGCTTCCGGCCTGAGCGCGGCTGCCGAACGCGCTTCGTCCACGCAGGCGCGATCCTGCACGCTGGCTGCCGGGCTTAGTTGGGCTGGGTCGGGCTTGGCTGGGCGCGTGGCTTCGGGCGCGGCGGGCGTCTTCTTCGTGCGCGAGGAAGGCGGCGAGCGCGGCATCTGGCTGGCGGTGCCCGCGCGCGGCTCCCAGCCGCCTTCGGCTGAGGATGGCGCCTGGGCGGGGCGCGGGCTGAAGTGGAGCGCGCGGCCCCTGCTCAAGCTGCGCGCGCCTTTGCAGTGCTCGTCTCCGCTGCCAGTGGACGGCGGCAGGCTGCTGCTGCTGAGCACCAACGCCACTGACTTGGGCGGCGCTCTGGAGGCGGCTGTGGCCAATCGGGGCGCGGGCGAAGGGCGTCGCGATGAGCGTGGCGGGCGCACGCGCATCGTGTGGCTGGAGCCGAAGTCGAACCGCTGGGGCTTCCTCTCGCCGCCCGACGTGGACTCTTACGATCCCTGCCTGTCGCAGGACGGCAGGCGGCTGGCCTTCACCTCGGGGCGCGCGGGGCGCGAAGCCGTGTACAGCCTGGCCCTGGAGCCCGCCCTGGGCGAGGCGGAGCGCGAGTCGTGGCGCTCGCTTTCGCTGCGCCTGGTGGCTTCGGGGGCGCGTGGGGCGCGTTGGATGGACGCGAGCACGCTGATCTTCGAGAGCACAGGCGCGCGCGCCGGGCGCAGGCGCTCTTCGCTCGGGCTCTACGTCACTGAGCTGGGGCCTCAAGGCACGCCCGAGGAGCCGCGCCTGCTGCTCGCGCGCGCCCGCGAAGTCGCGGTGGCGCCCAATGGCCGCGCCCTGTGCGCCGTCGTCAGCGAGCCGGGGCCTTCGGCTGGCGGCTCCGCTTCAAGCTCCTCGAACCCCTTGAACTCCTCGCGGCGCGAGGAAGCCGGCGGCGCGGAGCCTGGAGCCTCGACGCTGCTGGTGATGGCCGCGCCCGACGGCTCGGGCGCGCGGCTGCTGCCCGACACGGGCGGCGCGCGCCGCCCTTCCTTCGCCTCCGATGGGCGCGCCGTGCTCTTCGATGCGCCCGCCCGCTCTGATGCCGAGCCGGGCGAGCGCGCTCTGTGGAGCGTGCCTCTGCTGCGCTCGCTGCCGGTCGCCACGCTGTCCAACGTCGCTCCGCTGAGCACCTTGCCGCGCAGCCAGCGCGCAAGCTTCTCAGCGCGCGGGGACGCGGGCGCTTCGGGAGCCGCGCTTTCGGGCGTCGCGGGCGCGAGCCTGGCGCCCGATGAGGAATCGCTGGCGGTTGTGGGCACGGCGTTCTCGCCCGAGTGGGGGCCGCTGAGCGTGCGCGTCGAGGTCGGCGAAGGCGAGTCTCCAAGTACTTGGGCCTTGCTGTCCGAGCGCAACGCCCCGGCTCAAAACGAAGTCCTGGCGCGCTGGAAGCCCTCGCCCCGCGCTCGCGGCGACTGGACGCTGCGCCTGCGCGTGCGCGACGCGGCGGGCGACGAGGCCCAGAGCCTGCTGCCCGTCACCCTGCCCCTGCTCATGCCCCTGAGCCCCGCCGCCATGCCCTCGCTGCCCGCGCCCCTCGCCAGCGACGCCTCAAGTACTTCCAGCCCTCCCGCTGCGGGCTCCGCTTCCGCTGGCCTGAACTCAGCTGGCCCGCGCAGAAGACGCCTCGCTGCTACCTTCGACGCGCCGCGCCGCTCGTCCTCGCGCGCCGCTGGCCGGGCTTCAGGCCCTGCCGCACGCCCGCACGCGCATGGCAGCATCGTGCCGCGCCTGCCGCTGCCCGCCTCGCTGCCGCCCGCGCCGGACGCGGCTCCCGCTCCCTCCGGCTCGGCTTCGCTCGAATCTTCGCGCGCCGCTTCTATTCGCGCGCCGGATGTCGGCGGGGGCTCGCCGCCAGGCCCGCGCAGAAGAAGGCGGCGCCTTTCGCGTGGCCCTCGCATCGAGCGCGCGCCCGAAGATGCCTCGCCCGGCCTGGCTCCGCCGCCTCTGGAAACCATCAAGACGCCAGCCAGGACGAATTCTTCGCGCCGCCGCGACGGTCACCCCGCGCCGCCTGTGGATAATTCGGGAGCAGGCGAGCACGCCCAGAGCAGCTCAAGCCCGAGCCAAAGCCCCGGCCCGAGCTCAGCCGCAGGCGAGGGCGCGGCGCAAGTGGAAGTGATCGGGCTGCCGGCGCGCATGAAGGTGGGCCAGAGCGTGAGCGTCACGGTGCGCTGGGTCAACCGCTCGGGCGTGCTGTGGCGCGCGGCGGGCGAGGCGGATGGCAGCGTGCTGCGCCTGGTCTACCGCTTCATCGACCGCAGCTCGGGCTCGCGCCGCCGCTGGGCCTACGCCTGGCTGCGCGCCGACACCGCGCCAGACGCTCGCGGCGAGCAGGTCGTGAGCGTCACGGCTCCGGCTGAGGGCCGCTACCGCCTGAGCTTCGGGCTGCTGCGCATTCCAAAGGGCTTCGCGCCGCCGCCCGCGCAGGACGCCCCGGCTCAGCGCCGCTGGCCCGGCGAGATTGGCCAGGCCGTCTACACCGTCGAAGTGACGCCCTGAGCCGCCGTTTGAAGCGTCAGGCGCGGTTGCGCGGGCGCGGTCCTCGCGGAACGCAGCGTGGCAGATCATCCGTGGCAGCGAGCCGCAGCGACTGCTCAAACAGCTTCCAAGCGCCGTGCAAGTACTTGTGGCCAATGCTTGTGGCCAAGCGCCAAGCCGCTTCTCCAAAGCCCCTTAACGCCCCTTCTCCGCATGGTTTTCGGCTCCGTCTCGCGCGGCTCCCTCGCACCTTCAGCAGCCGAGCGCGCTCGCCCGAGCCGAGCTCAGGCGAACCTGGCGAAGCGGGCGGACGGGCGGCTGGCTTGGTGGTCGGTGGGCTGGGGGCTGCTGATTTTGCTGCTGCTGCAGGCGTGGCGGCCCTTCTTCTTCCTGACCGACGACAACCTGGTCGGCCTGCTGCCTGTGCTGAGCGCGCTGGGGCGCAACCTGCTGCACGGGCAGTCGCCCTTCTGGATCGGCCAGCTTTTTGGCGGCTGGGACTTGCTGCGCGACCCCAGCGGGCTGTGCCTGTGGAACCCCTTCGTCCTCGCCCTGGCCCTGCTCACGCAGACGCCGCTGCGCTTCTGCGTCGTGGACCTCTTCGTCGGCGCGCACCTGCTGCTGGCGGCCTTTGGCTGCGCTCACCTGCTGGCCCTGTGGCGCGCGCGCTTCGGGCTGGGGCTGGGCGACCGGCGGCTGGTCTTCCTCAGCGTGTCGTATGCGTTCTCGGCCTTCTCGATCATCGTGTGCGCCTCGTGGAGCTCCTTCGCGCCCAACATTGCGGCGGCTCCCCTGGCCCTGCTCGGGATGTTCCACTCCAGGCGGCGCACCGGAGTCCTGCTCGTCGCCGCCTCGACGCTGATGGGCATCCTCGACGGCCACCTCAGCCCCTTCGCCTGGGCCGCCGTCAGCCTCACCGCCTTCGCCCTGCTGTGGCCCCTGGCCGCCCGCGACGCCCCAAGTACTTGCGCCGCTGAACCCACCGATTCCCGCGCGGCCCACGCAGCCTGCGAAGTTCCGCTGCGCTGGGCAAGCGGCAGCCTGCTCGCGATTGGCGCCTGCGCGCCGCTGCTGTGGCTGGCGATGAGCGGCTTCGCGCACACCGCCCGCGACTCGTCCTTCGCGCTGCGCGAGGTGGTGTGGATGAAGGTGCCCGCGCTCATCTTCGTGCTGTCGTGGCTTGTCGGGAGCCTGAGCGCGCTCGCCGATGCCGGGCACCCTCTGCTTCTGGTGCAGCTCCCCTCGGGAGCCTCGCACGCCATTGCAGCCGCAGCGGGAGCGCATTTCGTGCTGCTGTCGCTGCTGAGCGGGCGTTCGGGAGGCGCTGCGGGCGCGCAGGGCGAGCAAGGCGCGCAGGGCGAGCGCGGCCTCCCGCACTGGGCTCGGCTGGACTGGCTGTTCGGGCTGCTGTGCGCGAGCGTGCTGCTGCTGGTGGCGCGTCCGGCGTGGCTGGAATCGGTCATTGAGCGGCTGCCTCTGCTGCGCTCGCTGCGCTTTCCCTTCCGCGAGATATGGCTGTTTCATCTGTGGACGCACGGCTGGATGGCGTGGCGCGGCGCCAGGCTCTCGCCGCGCCTGGCCCGCCTGAGCGCGCTCTCGGGCGCATTGACGACGGTACTGTCGCTGGTGCTGTGGGCGCCGCCGACGTTCTCGCGGCTCAACCTGACGCGCGACTGGGTGCTTTCGGGGCGCGCGCAGCGGTTCTGGGCCTGGATGAAGCCACGGCTGCCGCCCGGCTCGCGGCTGCTGCCCGTGGCCACCCAGAAGCAGTGGGAGCAGTTCCCGAAGCTGCCGCTGCCGCTGCTGTGCACCTTCAACTTCCCGGCTCTGTTCGACGTGCCTTCGCCGGGCGGCTACGTCATCAAGGGCATGGAGCGAGGCCGCGTGCGCCGGGGCCAGGTCGGTGGCCCCGCCGGGCTGCGCTCGCCCGCTGAAGGCAAGGCCGCGCTGAGCCGCGACCCCAGGCTCATCCTGGTGAGCGTCCGGTCGCTCAACCCGCTCACGCTGAGATTTGATGGGCGCAATTTCCACCGCATCGTGCTCCCGCACCAAATTCCGGGGCTTTGAAGCGGCTCGGGGCCTTGAAGCGGCTCGGGGCTTTGAAGCGGCTCGGGGCTTTGAAGCGGCTGCAAGTACTTGCAGCCGCTTCAGTTCTGCCGGCGCGAGTTGTCGGGCAGCCAGAAGGCGAGGCCCGCGAGCAGGCAGACGCCGAGCCAGGTGGCGCGCGCCATCATCACGGCCTCGCCGCCGCAGTCGAGGCCGTGCTGAGCGAGCAGAGCTTCCCCGGTCGCGTCGGCCACGCCCAGGCCCAGCGGCGTGAGCGGCAGGGCGCCGCTGAGGATGATCACCGGCCCGACCTCGAAGGCCAGGCTCAGCGCGCGCCCGGCTTCGAGCTGAGGCGCCAGCGCCTTGAGGATCGCGCCCAGCGCCAAAATGTTGAACAGGTGCGTGCCCAGCGCCCACCAAGAAGCCGCCAGCGCCTCGCTCCACGGCACTCCGGGCCTGGCAAGTCCGCCTGGGCCCGCGCCCGCCCGCCGCCGCGCCGCCACAGCCGCCAGCACGAGCACAGCCAAGCTCAAGGCCAGGCTAAGGGCCAGCGCCAGCGCGACCTTCGGCTGGCCTGGGCTCGCCACCAGCCGCGACAGCAGGAAGGGCAGCGCCAGCGCAACCAGAATCGCCAGCGCAACCAGGCGATCGAGCAGCGAGGCCAGCCCAACCAAGCGCCCGACTCCGCTGCCCGCGACTCCGCTGCCCGCGATTCCGCCGCCCGCGATTCCGCCGCCCGCGACTCCGCCGCCCGCGATTCCGCTGCCCGCGCCTTCGCCGCCCGCGATTCCGCCGCCTTCGCCGCGCAGCAGAGGCAGCAGGCCCGCGCCGTGCCCTCGCTTGAGCTGAGGCGCTTCTTGAGGCGCTTCTTGGAGCGGCGTTGCCTGGGGCGAGGCGGTGCGGAAGAGGCGCAGGGCGTGGGCGGCGCGGATGCCGTCCAGCCCTAGGCCCGCCGGCGTCCAGGCTCCCACGCAGGTTCCGCGCGCGGTCACGAGCAGCGCCTGGCTCCAGCTCAGGCGCGCGGCGGCTCCCTCGGCGGGCGCCAGGGCGTGCAGCCAGCACCTCCAGCGCGCGGCCATCGCCACGATCATCAGCGCCTGCAGCAGGGTGGCGAGCCCGAGCCACCGCAGCGCCCGCCCATCCAGAGCCGCGAAGACCTTGAAGTCCAGGCGCCCCGAGCGGGCCAGCCACAGCAGCAGCAGCGCGGCCAGCGCGAGCTTGGCCGCGCTCACGGCGAGCTTCCTCCGGCTTGAAGCAGCCGTTGACGGGGCAGCGGTTGACGGGGCAGCGGTTGCTTCGGCAGTTGTTGCCTGGGGCGGGCGGGGCTGTCGATTGTTGGGGCCGGGAGCCTGGCGTTTCATCGGCGTCTTGTTTTGGATGTCGCGCTGGATGGCGCTGGAGCCCAACGCGGCGCTGCAAGTACTTGCAGCGGACGCTGTGGCGCGCCCGCCGCCGGGCCGGATCGGGAGCCGGGCCGAGCGTTCTGTCGCGGGCACAGTGTGGGCCGCCATGTGATTTTTCGAGCGGCGGCGGCCAATACTGTAGCGGCACTGGGATTTTATGTCGGCCTCGCGCACTCCTCTGTTCAAGCTGCCCCGCCTGTTCGGGGCCGCGCCTGGCCGCGCCCGCCGCTTCTGGCGCCGCCTCTTCGCGCTGCCCGAGAGCGGCTTCGGCCTGGCTCCGGCCGCGCCCGCCCCGCCTCCGCTGCTGGACGCCGCGCCGCCGGGTTCATCAACCGAGCCCAGAGCTGAGCTAAGCCTCGCGGCCAACGGCGACAAGATGCCGCGTCCCGTGCTGCGCTGGCTGGGGCCGCGCGCGAACGTGGCCCTGCGCTCGTTCGACTACGCGAGCGACATCGAGGCCGTGGCCGCCTTCCAGCGCGACAACTACGAGCTGAACTTCCCCGAGTTCACCTACTCGCGCGACTTCGAGGGCTCTTTTCGCATGGACGTGCGCCGCGCCGCGCTGGACCCCAACCACGCCATCTACGTGCTCGATGAAGTCGGGATCGGGACGGGGATCGGGGCGGGGAGCCGCGTGCCCAACCGCATCGTGGGCCTGCTGTGGCTGGTCGTGTGCGAGAACGGCTGGACCAACGAGCGATACGGCTACATCAACAACCTGTACCTGCTGCCCGAAAAGCGTGGCCTGGGCCTGGCGCGCGAGCTGATGGCGCAGTCGGACGCCTTCTTTCGCACGCGCCGCATCCGCCGCGTGCGCCTCACCGTGACCGCCTCCAACGCCCGCGCCGCCGCCCTCTATGAGCGCGCCGGCTTCTCCACCACGCGCTGGGAAATGGAAAAAGACATCGACTGAGCCCGCCGCCACCTCACGCCATAACCTCGGGCCGCCACCACGATGAGCCAACACAATAGCTCCCCGGTGCCTTGAGTTAAGCTCTATCGCTCGGCTGGGCTTGCTGCTCGGCTGGGCTGGGCTTGCGGCTTGGCTCGGGCGTGTGCGCAAGTACTTGCAGCGCGGGCCCGATGAAAACGATGCTGAGGCAAGCTCAACATTTACGGGCACGAAACAAAGCGGCAACCTGAGCCGGGAACAATATTCGTCGGCACCCGCGCTCATCTCTTGCGACCGCGTGGCGCCCGGCTCAGGAACCGAACGGAAGACGGAAGCGCGCTCATCTCAGCCCAGCCCGAGCGCGCCCGGCCCACGACGCTGCATCCCTGGCCCACCTATTTCAAGTGTGGCCCGATGAACTTCTTCTGCCCCCTCGTCCTCTTCCCCGTCCTGCCGCTCCCCGCCTGCCCCTCGTTCTGGCACCGCCTGGCGCCCTTCGCCTACGATTAGCCGCGACTTCGTGAGCCGCCCTCACGCCCGCCTGCAGGCACGCTGCAGGCACGCAGCGGCCCGGCACTTCCAGCTACTCAGGGAACGATGCGAGCCCTCGCTTGCTCAAGCCTTCGCTTGCGGGCCAGGATTCGCCACAGCTCAGGAGCACGCCATCACTTCCGCCACCCAATCCGCGCCGCCCACCGAGGCGTGCGATGAAACCCCCGACGCCGCCCTCAGCGGCAAGCGGCTGCCGTTTTCGTCGATTCCTGTCATCGACTTCGGCCTCTTCCTCTCGGGCGACCAGGCCCAGCGCCGCGAGGTCGCCGCGCAAATCGGCGACGCCTGCCGCACCTCGGGCTTCTTCTACCTCAAGAATCACGGCATCGCGCCCCACAGCTTCGAGCGCGTCTACGAGCAGGCGCGCCGCTACTTCGCGCTGCCCCAGGACGAGAAGATGAAGCTGTACATCGGCACGCTGGGCCGGATGCGCGGCTACTCGCCGATGCTCGAAGAGAAGCTGTCCAAGAAGGGCGACCTCAAGGAATCCTTCGACCTGGCCCTCGAAATCGCCGCCGATGACCCCGACGTGCTGGCCGGAGCGCACCTGCTGGGCCCCAACGCCTGGCCCGACGAGCGGCTGGTGCCCGGCTTCCGCGCCGCGATCTACGACGGCTACTACCTGCAAGTACTTGCCCTTGCGCGCCGCGTGCTGAGCGCCTTCGCCCTGGCGCTCGACCTGCCCGAAGATTACTTTTCTAACAAATCGCGCAAGCCGATGTGCAACCTGCGCGTGCTGTATTACCCGCCGCAGCAGGGGCTGATCGACCCCGATATGCTCGGCTGCGGCGCGCACAGCGACTACGAGTGCTTCACCCTGCTGGCCCAGAGCGACGCCGGCGGCCTGCAGGTACAGGGGCTGGACGGCGACTGGATCGAGGCGCCGCCGATTCCCGGCACTTTCGTGGTCAACATCGGCGACATGATGGCGCGCTGGAGCAACGGGCTCTTCGCCTCGACTCCGCACCGCGTCATCAACCGCTCGGGCCGCGAGCGCCTGTCGCTGCCCTTCTTCTTCGGGGCCGATTACCACGCCAACCTGGAGTGCCTGCCGACTTGCCAGGGCCCGGACAACCCGCCGCGCTACGAGCCCATCGAAGCCGGCAAGTACTTGCAGAGCCGCTACGACGCCACCTTCACCTTCCGCCAGAGCGACGCCTCGAACGGCAGCGACGCCCCGAACGGCAGCGACGCCTCGAACGGCGAGGGCGGCGCAAAATGAAGCTGCAGCTCTTCAAGGCGATGTGGGGACAGCGCGGCGGCCTGAGCTGCGCGGTCGCCGAGGCCAGGCGAGGCGGCTGGGACGGCGTCGAAGGCCAGCCGCCCGCCCGGCCTTGGGCTCAGCGCGAGCTGAGGGCTCAGCTCGATGGCGAGGGGCTGCAGTTTATCGCCGAAGTGTGCACCGCGGTTCCGGCTCCCGAAAGCTACCTGCCGCGCCGCGAGGCGAGCGTGCAAGAGCACCTGGAGAGCTTCGGTGAGGGAGTCGAGCGGGCTGTTGGCTGCAGCGCCCTGTTCGTGACCGCGATGGCGGGCTGCGATGCCTGGAGCCTGGAGCAGAGCGTGCAGTTTTTCGGGGCGGCGGATGAAGCGGCGCGCGGCAAGGGCATCGTGGCGAGCTTCGAGACGCACCGGGGCCGCTCGTTTTTCTCGCCGTGGAGCACGCGCGACATCCTGCGCCAGCTGCCCGAGCTGCGCCTCACCTGCGACCTGAGCCACTGGTGCGTGGTGTGCGAGCGGCTCGTGGACAGCGAGCCGCAAGTACTTGCGCTGTGCTTCGAGCGCGCGCACCACATCCACGCCCGCGTCGGCTACGACCAGGGGCCGCAGGTGCCCGACCCCTCGGCTCCCGAGCACGCCGCCGACCTGCACGCCCACGAGCGTTGGTGGAGCGCCATCTGGGACGCGCACGAGCAGCAAGGCCGCGCCCTGACCACGATGACGCCCGAGTTCGGGCCCGACGGCTACCTGCACCGGCTGCCGCACACCGCGATGCCAGTCGCCGACCTGGAAGCCATCAACCTCTGGATGGCGCGGCGGCAGCGCCAGCAGTTCGACGCCCGCTCAAGCCGCTCAAGTACTTGAGCCGCGCGCCGGGACGCACCAGCCGCGAGTCCAAGCCAGTTCAAGCCGCAACACGCCGCACGTTCAAGGCACAACGAGCCGCGAGGCACAACCAGCCGCGAGGCAAAGGGAGAAAATATGCGATTGCAAAACACGCTGGGAATGCTGTCGGTGCTGCTGGTGGGCGCTCTGTCCGGCTGCGGCTCGGGGGCGCAGAACAGCGCCTCCGCCCCTGCCGGAGCCGTGGGCGCCTCGGACACTTCGGCCAGCAGCACGCAGGGCACGGCAAGTACTTCTGCGGGCGCCGGGGATGCGGGCGCGCCGATCACGCTGGCTTACTCGGACTACCCGACGTATGTGGCGTGGGACATCGTGGAGCAGAAGGGCTTCTTCAAGAAGCACGGCGCCAACGTCCAGCTCAAGTGGTTCCCGTCGTATTCGGACTCGCTCAACGCGGTCGCGGCGGGCCAGGTCGATGGCAACTGCGAGACCTGGAACGACCTGCTGGGGCCTCTCGCCAAGGGCGCGCCGCTCAAGGTCGTCATGGTGTGCGACTACACCTTTGGCAACGACGCGCTCATCGTGCAGCCCGGCATCACCTCGATCAAAGCCCTCAAGGGCAAGAAGGTCGCGACCGAGCTTGGCACCTGCGACCACTTCCTGCTGCTCAAGGCCCTCGAAGCCAACGGCATGACCGAGAAGGACATCGAGTTCGTCAACATCCCCGTGCAAGATTGCCCCAGCGCCATGCTCGCCAAGCGCATCGATGCCGCCGTGGTGTGGGAGCCCTCGCGCACCAAGCTGCTCAAGTCAGTCAAAGGCTGCAAGCAACTGTTCAGCAGCGCCCAGATTCCGGGCTTGATTCCCGACATCGTGGTGGTGCAGTCCAAGCTGGCGGCTGAGCGGCCCGCGCAGGTGCAGAAGATGGTCGACGCCTGGTATGACGCCCTGGACTGGTGGAAGAAGAACCCGGCTGAGGCGGTCAAGATCATGGCCAAGCGCACCGACACGCCGCCTGGCGACTACGCGGGCTTCATCAAGGGCTGCCGCCTGTTCTCGGCTCCCGAGAGCCTGGCCGCGCTGACCAGGAGCGCCAAGATCACCTCGCTGTACACCTCGGGCAAGCCCATCGCCGAGTTCCTGGTCAAGGCCGATCAGGTCTCGAACGTGCCCGACTACGCGCCTTCGATCGAGCCCAAGTTCATGAAGGAGCCCATCGCTCAGGGCCTGGGCAAGACGCCGCCCTACACCTACCCCAAGGAAGCCGCCGCCTGAGGCTCCGCTTGAGCCACCTGAGCCACTATGAGCGAACCTCTTTTGTGGGGCCGCCTCACCTGGGAAGGCGTGCGCGAGGCGCGCGGGCGCGGCCTGGAGCTGGCGATCATGCCCATCGGCTCGACCGAGCAGCACGGCCCGCACCTGCCTCTGGAAGTTGACAGCACGCTGGCCGAGGCCGTGGCGCACGCGGTCTCGGCCCGCAGCGGGGCCATCGTGCTGCCGACCCTGCCCTATGGCTGCGCGCTGGGCCACACGCGCCACTGGCCAGGCACGCTGTCGCTGTCGCCGCAAGTACTTGCTGCTGTGGTGTGCGAGGTGCTTGAGGGCGCCATCGCTTATGGCTTCACGCGCATCCTGCTGCTCAGCGGGCACCTCACCAACGCGGCTCCGCTGCGTTTGGCCCTGGAAGTCCTGCGCGAGCGCCACCCTCATCTGCAAATCGCGCAGAAGCACCTGCTCGAAGCCTCGCAGCGCACGCGAGCCGCCTACTTCGAGGACGCCCAGGACCTGCACGCCAACTGCGCCGAGACCGCCCTGATGCAGCACCTCGCCCCCGAACTGGTGCGCGAAGACAAAATTTTCGACGACCCCGACCGCACCGAAAGCCTGTTCTTCTCGTACACGGTGCCCTTCACCAGCGTCGCGGGCCACACCGGAAGCCCTTCGCTGGCCACGCCCCAGCGCGGAGCCGAGCTATTCGAGGCCCTGGTCGCGGACTGGACCCAGCAAGTACTTGCGGCCATGCGCGAAGAGCCGCCGCTCCAACCAAGCCTCGGCGCGCCCGGCAGCTAAAGCCGCGCCGCTCTCGAATCCAACTCTCTCAACTCAGCTTAACCATATGGAAACTTCAACTCTCACCTCGCCCAACGGCAAGGCCGCCACCAGCCTCACCTCGCTGCAGTCCGACCTCGAAGCGCGCGGCGTGCGCTACGCGATGGGCTGCTACGTCGACATCCACGGCGTGCCCAAGGCCAAGGCGGTGCCCATCAGCCACCTGGAGCAGATGATGGGCGGCAGTGAACTGTTCACCGGCTTTGCGCTGGACGGGCTGGGGCAAGGGCCCAACGAGGACGAGATCGCCGCCGCGCCCGACCCCGACTCGCTCATCATCCTGCCCTGGCAAAAAGACGTGGCCTGGTTCTCGGCGGGCAACTCCTTCCACGGCGAGCCTTACCCGCTCTCGACGCGCGTGCTGCTGCAGAAGCAGCTGGCGCGCGCGGCCAAGCTCGGCTACGGCTTCAACGTGGGCATCGAAGGCGAGATTTACGTGCTCGGCATGGACCCCAGCGGCAAGCTCTTCGTGCCCAACGCCGACGACAACCTGTCCAAGGCCGCCTACGACGTGCACAGGATGCTCGAAAACTGGCCCTTCCTGGACCGCATGGTCACTTACATGAACGAGCTGGGCTGGGACGTGTACTCCTTCGACCACGAGGACGGGCACGGCCAGTATGAATTCGACTTCGCCTACGCGGGCGCCCTGACAACAGCCGACCGTTACATCTTCTGGCGCTTCATGGCCAAGAAAGTCGCGGCTGACCTGGGTTTGATCGCGACGTTCATGCCCAAGCCCTTCGCGGACCAGGCCGGGACCGGCGCGCACTTCAATATGTCGCTGTGCGACATATCGCACAGCGACAGCGACGGCGGCCACAACCTGTTCCGCGACGAGGCGGACCCGGCTGGGCTGGGGATGTCGAAGCTGGGCTACAACTTCATCGGCGGCCTCAAGGCGCACGGGCGCGGCCTGATGGCGGCCTGCGCGCCGACCGTCAATTCGTACAAGCGGCTGGTCAAGCGCGGCGAGATGGGCTACTATTCGTGGGCGCCGATTTTCAACAACCTGGGGCGCAACAACCGCTCGAACAACTACCGCGTCCCGATGGGCGGGGGCCGCGTCGAGTGTCGGGGCGTGGACGCCGCCTGCAACCCTTACCTCGTCTCGGCCCTCATGCTGGCGGCTGGGCTCGACGGCATCGAGCGCGGCCTGGAGCCGGGCGAGGCCATCGCCGACAACATCTACGAGCTGAGCAAGCCCGAGCGCGAGGCGCGCGGCATCGAGCTGCTGCCGCGCACCCTGGACGAAGCTCTGGATGCCTTCGAGGACGATCCCTTCTTCGCGCAAGTACTTGGCGAGCCCCTGGCCAACGAGTTCGTCACCCTCAAGCGCGCCGAGGCCGAGGAATACCACAACACCATCACCGAGTGGGAAGTCAAGCGTTACGCCCGCTTCTTCTGAGAGCCTGCCTGAGCCGCCGCCTGAAAAGCCGCGCCCCGTTGTCGGGGCGCGGTGCTCTCGCTCATCGCCGCGTCGCGGGCCCCAAGTACTTGCGGCTAATCGTTGGGCGCGGCCAGCCCGAGGTCGATGTACTGGCCGCCGCTGGTCTGGTGGCAGTGCACGGCGATGGTGTTGCGGCCCGGCTTGAGGGCGGCGCGCGCCTGAGCCGTCAGCTCGATGCGCCGGTAGCTCGTGGTCCACTCAGCCGAGGCGAAGGCGGGCTGGCCGTTGAGGAAGACCTCGATGGCCTCGTCGTGGTGCGCCCACAGTTCGAGGCGCGCGGGCACCTTGTCGAGCGCGAAGCTGCGGCGCAGCCAGATGTCGGGCGTCTCCCACAGCGTGCGCGGCCACGAGTTGGGCGCGAAGGTGCCAAAGCCAGCGGCGCCGCTCTTCCAGGCTGCGTCGTCGAAGGCAGCGGACTGCCAGGCGGCTGGCGGCTCGACCGTGCTGTAGCGCCACACATCGGACGCATCGCCCGCAGCTGCGGTGGGCAGCAGCCACTTGTGAGGCGGGCCGCCGGGACGCGGCTTGCGAGCCATGTCGCGGATGGTGCCCTTGAACAGCTCCAGCTCAGCCGGGTTGTAGGGGCGCATCTGCGCCGCGTCAGGATCGTAGCCCGCGCCGAAGCCGTAGCCGCCTTCAGGCAGCGACTCGACGGTGAACTCGGAGCGGTACAAGTCGTGCTGCCACAGCGTGGGCGAAGGCTGGCCGGGCTTGGCTCCCCAGCGCAGGTTGGTCTGGGTGCGCCCGTTGACCAGGCCCCAGTGGATGGCCCCCACGTTCTCGCGCGCGAAGACGGGCAGGCAGTTGGGCGGCGTCGAGTGCTGGGCTCGGTTGAGCCACTCGGAGCAGATGAGCGGGCGCCCCGAAAGCCGCAGCGTGTCGATGTTGCTCTGCAAATCCGGCGCGTCGTCGTAGTTGTGGAACGTGATGATGTCGCTGCGGTCGAAGGCCAGCCTCTGCATAACGGGCGAGCCGAACACATCGCAGGTCAGCGGCTGCGAGGGCTTGGCCTCGCGCGCCCAGTCGAACACCTTGCCGACCAGGGGAACCGTGACCTCGCCGATGCCGCCGTTGGTCGGCTCGTTGTACACATCCCACAGCCAGACGCGCGTGTCGTCCTTGAACGAGCCGATCATGTCGCGCACGTATTTTTCCAGGCGCGGCCACTGCGTGTGGTCGCGGACGAGGGCGTGGCCGGGCGAGGGCGTCCAGCCGTTGGCATACCAGCCGGGCACAACAATGGGCTGGCGTCCGTAAATGGGATCGGTGATGTCGCCGAAGACGCAGTCGTCGAAGAGCGCGGGCATCGCCTGGATGCCGCGCCGCGCGCACACCTCCAGGAACTGAGCAAAGCGTGCTTTGAAAGCCGCGGGGTCGTGCTCCCACACCACGAAGGGCAGCATGACGCGCGCGCAGTTGAAGCCATCGCCCTGCGCCAGAGCCAGTTCGCGGTCCATCTTGGCCGCGTCGAAGTTGTACGGCATCCACATCTCGGTGTAGGAAATCGAGTGCGCGGGGATGTAGTTGAAGCCGCACGGCCACGGCTGCCCCTGATACCACTTCCAAGCCCGCTCGCTCGTCCAGCGGCCCGCATCCGGGGGCGCCACCAGCGTCACGGCAGCAGGCGCGGGCTCGGCTTGAGCCGTGGCGGGCAGAGCAGTGGGCAGGGCGGAGAGCAAAGTCATGGCGAGTGTTTTTAGCAGGGCGAATTTCATGGGTGCTCGAAGCACAAGGCGGGCCTCAAGTACTTGCAGCGAGGCCGGCAGCCGCACGCGCGGCAGGCCAGGCCGCCGCTTCCTGGGTGCGTGGGCGCGAGTATGGGCCGCGAAATGGCGCGCGGCAAGGCGGGCCGGGCCAGCGCCCTCAGCGGCTCGCCGCGCCCTCAGCGGCTCGCCGCGCCCGTGCTCGGAAGGCTCACCCGCACCTTGCCCCCGGCATCGAGCTCGAAGGGATCGACGGCGAGCAAACCCCGGTTCTGCGCCTGCTCGATGCGATACGAGAGCCACTTGCGCTGAGCCGGCCCATCGAAGACCGCGAGGTGGCCGCCCTCGAAGACCTTGCCGCGCCGGTCTTTGATCCACGGCCCGAGCGGGCTGTCGGCGTAGGCCACGCCCGTCCAGTAGCCGCCGTCGCCCAGGTTCTTGCTGTCGCGGAACAGCTCGGCGTAGAACAGCAAGTACTTGCCGCCGGCACGCTCAACCCAGGGGCCTTCGAGATAAGCGGGGTCTACCTTGAGCTCGGTGTCGTCGCTCGTGCGCCTGACGATCCGCTGCTCCGCGCCCTGCCACGAGACTTCGCCTTGTTGCAGGCGGCTGAGGTCGAGCGGGCGGATGAAGATGTCGCTCCTGGGCATCACGGCGTAGATTTGCCCATCGCTCCCCTGCAGCAGCGTGGTGTCGCACGCGGCCTGGGGAATGTAGGTGATGTGCTGATACGGCCCGGTGATTTTAAAGGTCATCCTCAAGCCCCAGATGCACAACTGAGGCTGCCCGGCCCTGCAAGTACTTGCAGCGAGGCACACGAGACACGAAAAGGGCGAGCCAAGCGGCTCGCCCTTTTTGTGTGTCCTGGTTGTCTACTTGGCTGCGCTTTAGCGGTTGAAGGCCCGCTTGAGCTCGCCGGCGACGAAGTCGTTGGCCTGCTTTGCCTTGGGCACGATGGCGCCCATGCCGAAGAATTCATGGGTCACGCCGGTGTAGAGGGCGACCTTGGTGGGCACGCCCGCGTTCATCAGCTTGCGCGCGTATTGAGCGCCCTGCGAGCGCAGCGGGTCGATCTCGGCCAGCACAATCGTGGCCGGGGGCAGGCCGTGCACGTTGGCATACAGTGGCGAGGCCAACGGGTTGCGCCCGAAGGCGCGCGAGGGCAGCGCCCACTTGTTGAACCAGGCCACAGCCGCACGGTTGAGCGGAGCGGCGTTGCGGTTCTCGATCATCGAAGGCGCGTTCAAACCCTGAGCCGAGAGGTCAACGTAAGGGTACACGAGCGCCTGGTGGATGGGCATCTTGCCGCCGCGATCGCGCGCCATGATGCACATATCGGTGGCCAGGTTGCCGCCCGCGCTCTCGCCCAGCACGGCGACCTTGGCCGGGTTGCCGCCCATCGAGGCCGCGTTGTTCATCACATACTGCGTGGCCGCGTAGCAGTCCTCGTGAGCCGCGGGCAGCCTGTGCTCGGGAGCGTAGCGATAGGCCACGGCCACCACGATGGCTCCCGTGGCGTTGGTCATGGCGCGGCACGAGGAGTCGTAGGTCGCGACGCTGGCGATCACGAAGCCGCCGCCGTGGAAATACATGATGACCGGCATCGGCTCCTTGCCCATGCCCTTGGGCTTGAAGACGCGCACGTGAACCGGCCCCATTTTGGTGGGCAAATCCATGTCCTGCACGCTGCCCACGGGCTCGGGGATCTCGGGGAAGGGCTTGTGACGCCGCTTCAGCTCGGCCATGGCCGCGTCCGCCGCCGAGGGCTGCTGGCGCGCCTGGCGCGGCGTCAGCTTGGGCAGCGGCTTGGGATGCAGCTCGGCGAGCCGGTTCAGCACGTCCTTCATGTCGGGCGTGGGCACTTCGGCTGTGCGATCGCCCGGCACAGCCGTGCGAATCGCGGCCTCGCCCATCATCTGAGCCCAGGCCGGGGCCGGGCTCAGCACGCCGCCCAACATCCCGCCCACAGCCACCGCAGCCACCGCAGACAGGCCCAAGCGCGCGACAACCAGCCTCTTCTCGTTGTGTGCCCTCATAATTTTGAAAAACTCTCCGCGCCAAAAGCGCGCCCCCACCATCAAATGAATTGCCCTTCGCCCGTGCCGCCACGCAAAACCTGTTCCCGGCGCGCCCGTTAAAGTTCCTGAACAAACAATGCCCGAATGCCCCTCAAGTACTTGTACTTGCGGCGGTGAAAACAGCGGAGTGTTGGGCAAGCGCGGCTCGCAAATGTGCCGTTCAAGTGGATTCGCGTGCTGAGTTGAGAGCAGCTCAGGGCAACAGCCTAAAACAGCGGTGTTCAGAAGTGCCGCGTCCTATCAAACATCCGGCCCGGCCCGTCTCAAGGCATCAGCCCGAGCGAGGCGTCCCTCTTCTTCCACGCGCAAGTACTTGCCTGAAGCGGCTTGTTGGGGCGCGATGCGAAAGGGAAGTGGCTTTACGGCTTGCGCGCGGTGTTTTTCGGCGTGGGCGCGGCGGCGGGCTTGAACTCCCAGTGCCACGGCTCGGGCTCATACTCGACGAAGCCGAACTCGCCGGCGCGGGCCTTGAGCCAGAGCCAGAACCACGACTGCCGCCACGGGTCGCCCTGCTCCATTGAGGCCGCGAGCCGGGTGGCGGGCGCGGGCTGCCGGGGCGCGGGCTTGAGCGCCAGGGCAAAATCGACCGCGATGCCGCTCTGGTGGTTCGAGAACCCCGGAGCCGCGACGCGGACGCCGACGTAATCGCGCAGGATTTCGGCTGCGGCCTCGCCATGCTCGCCGCCTGGGGCCTGGCGGCGCTCGCTGGCGGTCGCCTGGTAGTAGCGCAGGAAGTTGCGGTTCCAGATCGCGAACTGCAGCGAGGCCGAGCGGTAGGCGTTGTTGATGTCCAGCTTCTCGACACGCCTGGCGCGGGCTCGCCTCGCCTCCACCTCCTCGCTGCCGGCGGGGGCCTGGAGATCGCGGGCGAGGTCGGCGCGGGCGGCTTGCAGCAGGCGGCCCAGAGCCTGGGCCGCGTCCTGGCGCATCTTGATGCCGGTGCCTGGGATGAGGGCCAGCTGCGACGGCGGCAGGTCGAAAATCCTCGCCCGCCCGGACTGCGTGCCCCGCTCGACGTGCAGAAGGTAGACACGCTTCTTGAACGCATAGCCCGCCTCCGAAAGCCCCGCCCGCGACAGCTTCTCCGCAGATAGAGCCGCTTCCCTGCCCGCAACACTCGCGGCCCACTCGCCCGACGCCGCGCTCTTGAGCGACGGGCTTTTGGGCGACGGGCTCGTGGGCGCGGCCCAAGTACTTGAGGCGGGAGCCAACGCCGCCAGCGACACTGCTGCGGCCTTGTAGGTTTTCATGAGAGGATTATCGCCCGGCGCAGCGCCTCTTTCCAGGCCGCAGCAAGCGCCAGCCGCAGCAAGCGCCAGCCGCAGCAAGCGCCAGCCGCAGCAAGCGCCAGCCGCGCTCGTGCACAGAGCCTGCAAGTACTTGGGGCTAAGCCGGAGCCTTACTCATACTTGCCCGCAGTCGAGGGGTTGGCGGTGGGATCGTCGCCCAGGATGCCGTCGCTGTCGTAGTCCAAGCCCTTGCGCGCGGGGATGAAGGTGGTGGCCGAGGTCTGGATGCCGTGCAGCCACTTGACGTGGCCGTCCGCGAAGCCGTAGTTGGCGCCGTCCATGTGCAGCCCGGCGTTGATGGAGCCCGCCGCACTGCGCGCCGTCGAATTGATCCAGGTCTTCTCGCCGGTCTGGATGCCGTTGACGTAAGTGAGATATTTGCAGCCGCGTCCCTGCTGTCCGCCGGCCCCGTCTGGAATCACGAAGGAGTACTGCCAGCCCGGCGAGTTCTCGGCCATGGCCGCCGCGTTGGCGTTGTTGGGGAAGCCGCGGCCATCGGCCATGATGGGCGCCTGAGTCACGTTCTGCAGGTCGGCCAGCGCGCGGCACGGGCTGGGCGCCGCTGGAGCAGGCTGGTTGGCGCCGCCGATGAAGGCGCTGTAGGTGTAGGTCGAGGAGACCGCGCTCACGCTGGGGCACTTGAGCACCTGCGTGCTCTTCAGGTAAGGCTGCAGCACCTCCTGCCACACAAAGGCGTAGCCGGTCGAAGCTCCGGTTGAGCTCCAGGGCACCACGCGCTCGTCGTAGTCCTGGGCGTACTGCAGCCAGCCCAGCCCCAGCTGCTTCAGGTTGCTCTGGCACGAGGCCTTGCGCGCATTCTCGCGAGCCCGCGCGAAGACGGGGAACAAAATCGCGGCGAGGATGGCTATGATCGCTATGACAACCAGCAGCTCAATCAAGGTGAAGCCGCGCCGGAAGCCCTGGGCGAGGCGGTGCGGCTTAGCTAAGCTGGGCTGGCTTGGGGCAGCGGGGCGCGCGGCGAATCGAGTGGCTTTGGTGGCTTTCATGGTGGCTTTCTCCTGGGGAAACTTAACGAGGCGAAGTAGCCGCGTCGCCTGAAGGGACGGGGCCGGCTGAGTGGCGGATGATGAGCTCGGTGGGCACGGGAGCGGGGGCTGGCGGCTCCTCGCCCCGGCACAGGGCCTGAAGCAGCGCGATGGCGGCCTCGGCCTGCACGCCGAGCGGGTTGTGGATCGTGGAGAGCTGCGGGCGTGCGGCCTCAGCCAGGACGTTGTCGTCGAAGCCGACGATGGAAAGCTCGTGGGGCACGCGCAGGCCCAGCTCGCGCGCGATGTCCAGGGTCAGGCAGCCCTGGAAGTCGTTGTAGGCGAACACAGCCGTCGGGCGCTCGCCGGGCCCCAGGCGCAGCAGGGCCTCGACTTCCGCCTGCGTTTTGGCGACCCAAGTACTTGAGGCGGGCAGCCGGTGGCGCTTGGCGGCGGCCACGAACCCCTTGCGGCGGCGCACCGAGGCGTAGTTCTCGCCCGCCCCGCGCCAGTGCACGATGCGCCGGTGCCCCAGCGCCACCAGGTGCGCCACGGCAGCCTCCGCGCCGCCCTCGTTGTCGGGGTGCACCAGGTAGCGCCCGTGCCCGGAGCCGATCTCGACGCACGGGATGCCGGCCTGGTAAACCTCGCGCACAAACTCCGGGCCTGGCATCGAGGCCATCACGATGCCGTCCACCGAGCGGTCGGTGAGAGCCTGCAGCGGAAGGTGCGCGTCCTTGCCGGACAGGGGAATCGCCGTCACGCGCAGGCCCGCCCGGCTCGCCGCCTGGAACACGGCCACGAAAATGTCCTGCCCGTAGATGCGCGAGGTCGGCAGCCGGGCGTCGATGGCCGCCAGGGGCAGCAGCAGCCCCACCGTGTTGGTGCGCCCCGAAGACAACGCCACCGCCACCGCGTGACGCCGGTAGCCCAGCGACCGCGCTGCCGCCAAAACCCGGTGCCGCGTTGCCTCGCTGACCTGGAAGTTGGGCGCCTCGCGCAGGATCGAAGCCGCCGTCGTCTTCGACACCTCCGCCTCCAGAGCCACGTCCTCCACCCTCACCCGCCGAAAGGCCCGCGCGCCCCGACCCTCCCCATCCGCCAAAGCCGATCCCACACCGCCCACCCGCGCCTCAACTTGTTCCATTCGCTGCTTCACCACCTCAACGCATCCTCAACTCAGCCGCCACGTACCCCGTTGGCAACCGCTCTTACTTATGATACAAATACTCCTGCACCGGTGCAGTAAACATTACCGCAGTCGCTAATCGCCGTCAAGTTGCGCGCAGGTTGCGCGCAGGTTGCGAGGGCGCGGCGGTCTAAGTTCGGCTTGAGCGTGCCGGTTTAGCGATTTTGCTGAGCCTGGGAAGCTCCTGCTCAGCGTGCGCCGGGGCGCGGCTGCGCGAGCCTCAAGTACTTGTAGGCGGCGCGCTGGAGCGCCAGGAGCGCGGCGCTGGAGTGCCGCGAAGGATATTGGGACATCATTGATCATGCGAAGATTTTTGCGACTTGCAAAACCGTTGCGGCCTGCCTCGAAGCAGCGGGGCCGGAGAGTTATCCTGGCGTCGGCGGGCGCGGCTCTGCTTGCGCTGCTTGCGCTGCCTGCGCTGTGGGCTGCGACAGCGGCCCACGCCCTTGACTCGCCAGGCACGCTGAGCTCACCCGAGCTCAAGGCTCCTGATCTCAAGGCTCCTGATCTCAAGGCTCCTGATCTCAAGGCTCCTGATCTCAAGGCTCCTGATCTCAAGGCTCCTGATCTCAAGGCTCCTGATCTCAAGGCTCCTGATCTCAAGGCTCCGCTTATGCCACTGAAGGCTCCTGTTATGAATGCCGCTTACGCCGCCGACCTCATCGACCGTCATCCCGCCGCGCCCATCCTGCGCCGCTTGTTTGGGTTGGCCAATGCGCCCGGCTCGTCGCCTGCGAAGGTGCCTGCGGGCTGGGCCGCGAGCGGGCTGGGGCGGGCCGACTACCTGCCTCTGATCGCGGGCAACGTCGATTTTTTCAAGGGGCAGCTGAGCGCGGAGGGCGCCATCATCGACCCTTACGAGAAGATCGAGCGGCAATATGCAACTCCGGCCTTCGCGCTGGCGGCGGCCACGCTGGTGGCGCAGGCGGGGCGCGGGGATCTGCTGGAGCCGGCCACGCGCGCCTTTTCGTTCGCGCTGTCGGCCCTGGCCAACAAGACCACCGCCGACAACCACGCCGACTTCTACATCCCGATGCTGATGCACGCGCACCGCATCCTCGCGCCGCGTGCAAGTACTGAAGCGCGGGCGCGCTGGGCGCAGCAGCTGGCCGGCCTGGTGCCCGAGAAGAGCTACCGCGATGTCGGGGGCGGCGGCAACTGGAACATCGTGAACGTCGCGGGCGAGGCGATGCGGCGTCGCGACGGCCTGGTCGCGCCCGAGCAGGCTTCGGCTCAGCTGGCCTACATCGAACGCTCGCTCGACAAGCAGCAGAAGGCGCTCACGCCGCTGGGAATGTACGCCGACCCGCACGATCCCCTGGCCTACGATGCCTTCCCGCGCCTGTGGCTCGAAGATATGATCGCCGATGGAGCCTATCAAGGCGCGCATCAGCAGCAGCTCGTGGACTTCCTGGCCCGAGGCGGCCTGTCCACGCTGCTGCTGCTGTCGCCTGCGGGCGAGTGGGCTGCGGGCGGGCGCTCGGCTCACCACCAGTGGAACGAGGCCGAGGTCGCCGTCATCTCCGAGGCCAACGCGCGGCGCTGGCAGGCCATGGGGCGGCCCGAGATCGCCGGGGCCTTCAAGCGCGCGGCTCACCTCGCCCTGAGCTCGATGCGGCGCTGGCAGCGGCCCTCAGGCGAGCTGTGGATCGTCAAGAACTTCGCGGATCCGGCCCGGCGCCACGGCTTCGAGGGTTACTCGTTCCACTCGCAGTACAACCTGCTCGCCGTGGCCATGCTCTCCATCGCCTTCGAGCGCGCCGACGATTCGATTCCCGAGCGGCCCACGCCTGCCGAGGCCGGAAGCTACGTCTTCGACCTGCGCGAGCCCTTCCACAAGGTCGTGGCCTGCGCCGGAGGCACCTACGCCGAGATCGACACCGGAGCCGACCCCACCTACGACGCCACCGGCCTGATGCGCGTGCACAAAGTGGGCGTGGCGCTGTCGCCCTACACCAGCAACTCGGCTCCCCTGCGCGCGCAAGGGCCCAGGGACGAGGCGCTCAAGGCCGGCATCACGCCCGGCATCGAGTGGAAGGCCCCAGGCGACACCCGCTGGCGCTCGCTCGCCGAGACGCGCCACCACCTCTTCGACAACCCGAACACGCCCGCCCTGGTCGAAAGCGACGCGCTCTCTGGCATCCGCGAGGGCGCGAGGCAGGCGGCCTTCACGGTTCGCTACAACCTCAAGAACATGAGCGCGAGCGCGGTCGAGGAGGAATACACCGTTTCGTCGGCGGGCGTCGAGGTCGTGACGCGCCTGCTGGCCGAGGCCGCTCCGCTGCAGACGCGGCTGGTGTTCCCGGCCCTGGTCTCGGACGGCGCGCGCGACACCAGCGTGGCCATCGAGGGCGCGCGCGCCGTCATCCAGCGTCGCGGCGGCACGCTGACCTGGCAGGCCCTGGCGCCCGAGGGCCTGCGGGCGGCTCTGGAGGGCCCGCGCGTCGCGACGCGCAACGGCTTCGTGCAAGCTCTGGTGGCCGAGCTGCCCGCAGGCACCCGCGAAGCCCGCTGGCGCTTGAGCCTAACACCCGACGCCGCCTCGCCCGCCCAGCAACGATGAGCCGAGCTAAGCCGAGCACGCCTCGCAGCTAAGCCGCCGAGCGGGAGCCGTGCGTCCTCTGCATCTGCCGGGGCCAGTCCTCTCGCCCAATCGCCGCCTGGCAAGCGCGACTCGGGCGAGAGGACCTCGCCCTACCTCGATCACTCCGCTTGAGGCGAGCTGAGGGCACGAATCGCCACTTCAACAGCCACTTCAACAGCCACTTCAACAGCCACTTCGGAACGCTTGCATGACCTTCGACACCGATTCTTCGCCGCTTGCACGGGCTGGCCGCACGCCTCAAGTACTTGCGCGCGCGGCCCGGCTGCTGCTCGTCGCGAGCGCACTCTTCGCGGCAGCGCCGTCGCGGGCTCAGGGCCTTGAGGACGCGGGGCTGACGGATTCCATCGACATCGCGGACGCGCGCTCGGAGCGGGCTCATGGGCTTGGCTGGGGCGGCGATGTGCGGCGCGAGATCGTGGGCGACTGGGTCGGCGACCACGACGCCCGCCGCCTCAGCCGCACCGTGCGCGGCGCTGGAAGCTGGGTTTCCTACCGGCTGCGCGTGCGCCCGCGCCTGGCCACCACGCTGGAAATCGAGGAGCGCGACGGGCGCGGGCGCGATGTGCGCGGCTACCTGGTCTTCATCGACGGCAGGAAGACATTTCTGCGGACCTGGCAGGGCAGCGGAGCCGGGCCGCTGCATTTCTTCGTGCAGTTCCCGCCCACGGGCAAGGCGCAGGTTGAGCTCAGGATGGCCAACGTGGGCGCGGCTCCGTTTTCGGTGAGCCGCCTGTGGGCCTTCGCGGGCTTCGGCAAGTACTTCGAGCGCGCGGGGCTGGGCGTGCCGTATTTCATGGCGCCGATGCTGCGCCTCAACCCCGACGACTTCGCGGGCGACCTGGCCAAGCTGAGCGCAATCAAAGCCTCGCTGGGCGAGCAGCCGCGCGCGCGGGCGGCCTGGGGCACCTGGATCACCTACGCCGCCCTGGGCGCGCGCGACACCGAGCGCCTCATCGACCACGCCCTCAGCCTGGCCCAGAGCTCCGCGATGCCGGTGCAGCTGGCCTTCGATACCTGGTGGGCCAGCACGCCGGGTGGGCTGGACGGCGCGGGCGGCTTCTGGTCGGACGTGGCTTATCAGCAGGTCGTGTACAACGTCACGCAGCGCCGCTTCCAGCTCTCGATTCCCAACCGCTGGTCCAGCGTGCCCTGGCTCTCGGTCAACCAGCAGCGGCTCAACGACTTCAAGGCGCGCCGCCTGCGCGAGACGATGCGCTACCTGTCGCGCCGCCTGGCCGGCCTGCGCGCTCAGGGCCAGCCCGGCCCGCTGCTCGCCATCAGCCTGGACAACGAGCCCGTGTACTGGGCCAGCGGCGCGGCTGGGCTGGGCTCGGACTTGCTGCTCGCCGACTTCAACCCGCAGGCTGTGGCCGCCGCCCGCCAGGACAACATCGCGCTCGACCCTTTGGATGGCCTCAGCTTCGCTGAGCGGCGCTGGCTGCAGGGCAACCTGCTGCGCTACCACCGCCTCATCGCCGATGCCGCGCGCGAGGGGCTCAGCGATGCGGCTGTGGTCACGGCGGCGGGCATGGCTGCGCCCGACGACCTGACGAGCCACAACATCTACACGCAGGCGTGGATCGCCAACGGCGACAGCCAGTTCCCGATGCAGAGCAGCGCCTACCCGCTCTGGGAAAACGCGGCTCCGCGCGGCGCGCGCATCGGCGGCGAGTGGAACGGCGATTCGCTGCGCGAGAGCCAGGCCCTGCAGCACATGATCGCGCTGGGGCGCAACGCCGGCGTCAACGCCGAGGCGGGCGGCAAAGCCGAGGAAAACCTGGGCGTTCGGCCCGGCTACGCCCTGGCCCAGCGGTTCTACACGCCCTACAACTACCCGCTCGACAAGATGGACGTGCTGACCCGCGAGCTCAGCAGCTCGCAGCCTTTCCCAACACACCGCTACCTGCCGACCCTGCGCGAAAACGACTTCCGCGGCGAAGGCTGGAAGAGCCAGGTCGTGGCCTGGGGCTGCCTGGAGCCGGGGCTCATCGGCAGCGTGGCTGTGGTCAACCCCGCCTCCACCACGCAGCCCGGATTCCTGCTGTACAAAGTCGAGGCGCCGCGCGCCGCAAGTACTTCGGCAACTGCTTCGGCAAGTACTTCGCGAGGCACTTTCAGCAGCCTGTTCCTGGAGTTGGAGGGGCGCGCCTTCGTCTTCAAGCAGAAGGATTCCAACGTGCAGATTCGCGTGCTGGCCGGGCCCGAGCCCAAGCCCGAGCCCGAAGCGATGCGCGAGCTGGGCCGCGTCTTCGATGAGGGCGACATGAACGCGGTGCATCAGGTTGACCTCAGCTCGGTGGCGCGCGGCCACTCCTCGCTCCTGGTGCGCATCGAGCTGCAAGCGCCCGGCATCCCCGAGACGGTGCGCTCGTGGAGCTCGCTGCACCACGTCCGCTTCAGCACGGGCTGGCCGGTTCAGGCCACGCAAAACCTGCCCGCTCAGGACGAATCGCTCGACACCACGCGCGCCCAGAACCTGCTCGCCTCGTGGCGCAGCGACGCCGAAGATGCCATTGCGCAGCTGCAGCCTCTTGTTAAGCTCAGCTCAGGCGCGACGCTGTGGCGCTCGGGCGCGCGGCCCAGGCCCTTCGAGCTGCTCGGCCAGGCTCAAGGGGCGTGGGCGCGCGCCGACTACGCCCGCTCTTACCGCCTGGCGAACCAGGGCCTGAGCCTGAGCCTGCCTGCGGTTTTTCAGGTGCAAAAGTCAGGCTGGCTCGGGCCGTATGCCGTGCGGCTGCAGGCGGCTGAGGCGGCGGGCGCGCTTTGGTGCCGCCTGCTGGAGTGCACGCCGCAGCGTGTTCGCCTGGAGCTGAAGGCCGCGTCCGCCACGCCGGTGCAAGTACTTGTGGGCGGCTTGAAGCCGGGCGCTGGCTACGCGGCCTCGGCCACGGGCGAGGGCGAGTGGACGCTGCGTCGGGCCGGGCGCGCGGCTGGCGCTGTGCTGCGGGCGGATGCCAGAGGCGAGCTGAGGCTAAGCCTGCGCGCTGCGGCCTGGGCCGAGCCAGCGGAGCCGGAAGCGATCAGCGGCGTGTTCCGCAGCGGGAGCGGCGCGGCGGGCGCGCAGTCGATCGTGATGTTTGCGCCCGAGGGCAGCAACCGGCTGGCCGTGCCGCTGGATGCTCGCAGCGTCTTGAGGCGTGGGGCTGAGGGCGCGGCGGCCACGCCGTCCACGCTCGCCGATTTTCGCTTTGGCGACCAGATCGAGGTGCGGCGCGGCCCGAGCGGAGCGGCTCTTGAAGCCACGGCTCGCTACCGCGAGGTCGCGGGCCGCGTGCGCGCCTTCGGCACCCTGACGCCGTTCGCCATGCCCTTCATCGAGCTTGAAGGCGGCCCCGAGCGATACACCATCGACTTGCTGGCTCCGCTGCACTTGCCTGCGGGCGAGGCCACCTTCCGCACCACGGGCCCGGATCAAATCCAGCTCGCGCCGGGCGCTCAGGTGCGCGTTCGCCTCAACCCAACGCTCAAGCGTGCCTTTGAACTGTGGACGGTTCCAGCGCCCTGAGAACTTTGCTGCTCATCAGAGGTGAGCTAAGCCTGGCTGAGCTGAGCCCGAGGCGCGGCACTTCACGCGGCTCCAAAGGGCGGCAGAGGCATCGGCTCGGCCCAGTTGGGCGCGCCTGGAGCCGCCATCAGCCGCTTGAACAGCCGCTTGCAAGTACTTGGGCCTTGCCCGCAGCGTTGTAAACGAGGATGCGGCCATCATCCGCCGCCGCGTAGAGCCGCCCGTCGCGCCCGCACGAGAGCGCATTGACGGGAGGAACCGAGGTCGCGAACGGCTTCGCCAGCCCGTCCTCGCCGACTTTCAAAATGGCGTGCGAGCGTGCATCGTTGAAGAACACCGCGCCGCCGGGACTTGAGGCCAGGTGGCCGGGCTCCTGGTAATCGCCCGCGAGCGGCTGCCAGCTTTGGTTGGGCTTGAGCACCGCGCGCAGCATACTGTTGCCCGACTGTCCCGCCGCGATGGGCTTTGGATAATCTTGCCAGAGCCACTTCACGACTTCAGGACGAGCGAAGGGCGCGAAGCTGTAGGCGGTCGGTTACAGCGCCTTGTTGTGTTTGTGTTGGGACGTTTCGCTTGCCTCATTTTGGCTCGACGCCAAATGTACGTTGAATATATGCTGTGAGTTTGCCGACGGTTTCGTACTGCTCTGCGTCCTCATCAGGAATCTCGATACCAAACTCTTCCTCACAACGCATGAACACTTCAACCACATCCAACGAGCAATCAAAATCTTTATACCAGTCGGCTTCGGGCGTGACACGGCTTATATCCACGCTCAATTCATCTGCGACAAGTTCTCTCACCTTTGTCTCGATTTTGGTCGCGCCGTTCCAGATTAATTTTTGCTGATTGAAGTCCGGCGGCTCTTTGGCCTTTGGCGTGACCAGAGCTTTGATTAATTCCCATGCCATATCAAATCACCCGCCACATATTTTACCGCACGCAGCCAAGCCGCGCGCACAAGCACAACGACTAAGCTCACCCGCCGCCGAAAGCGAAGTGAGGAACGAACGAAGCTGTAGACGGTCGGATGCAGCACCTTGTTAGACCGTTGTTATGTTATATCGACTCAAACTCGTTGTCTGCGCGCCCTTCGCCAGCAAAGAGCCAAAAAGCTAAATGGTTGAAGTTCGTCACGGCATTTGCGTAGTAATCTGTTTTGTTTTCACTCCTTTCAAGGTTATAGCGAGGATAGAAATCGAGCCACCAAAATCCTTCAGCAATCCATCGCTCAATATGAGTTTGGCCGTCGTGAGCCTTGCAGCATTCGAGCATCGCGTTGAACAAACGCAAATATGCTTCTTTATCCCAGCCTGGCCCGCAACGAATCTGGAGCATAAATGAACCTTCTCCGCCCTCAAACTCATATTTGAGAACGCTTCGCCAATCGGAATTATTTGTGTTGTTTTGCATCGCACATCATTTTGATTCATTTGCTGCGACCAGTCAAGCCGCGCGCCGCAGCACGACTCAGAATTAGACCGCTACTTTCCGTATAATCCCCGATGTGACCGACGAAAGCCGCAGTTTTGCATCCAGGGCGGAGTTTCTGGAGGCGTGCCGGCGCGTAATGCGCTACCGCCACCTCTCCTACCACACCGAGAAATAGGGCGGCTGCGCCCAGCTTGGCGAGGCAAGGTCGCCCAGCATCGCGGCGGGCAGCAGGGCGAACCACGATGCGCTTCCCTTCAGGTGTCGAGATTTCATTTCGGTGCTTCAGCGGCCCGCGCTGCTTGGTGCCTTTGTATCGAGCTGGAAGTACCAGAGAAATGGATGCCGCATCAAGTGGTTGCCCTCATCTGGGGAAGCTCGGCTGCTTGAGCCGCGCTGCAAGTACTTGCAGGAGATCGAAACAGCCGCAGCCAGTAAATCGCGCGCAGCGGATGAACCCGCTTTTGACAGCAGCCTTCTGTTCAGCTTGCTGCTTGCCGCACGCCCGCCTGCGGCTTGGCGGGGGCGAGATTCAGAACTCGCCTCAGCCGCCTGGATGCAGGCGCTTTTGAACGCCGCTTCAGGCTTCAGGCCGGGAACTTGGCGCGGAAGCTGAAGCGCTCGTTGGGCGCGGCGTCGCCGTGCAGCGAGAAATCGCGCCACGTCCGGTCGCCTTCGCAGTTGTCGGTCCACTTGAAGTCGATGGCGCGCGGGCGGCTGCCCTCAGCTAACAGCGCGCGGCGCGGGATCGCGAGCTCGATTTCGCGCGCCCCGACCTTGCGCGCGATGGCCGCGGCCTTAACCCAGCCGTGGCCGCTGTATTTTTGCAGCTCCAGGCCGCGCACACGGAAGTCGTAGCCCATCCAGCCTGTCGAGGCGCTGCTGTCGGTGTTCAGATACAGCGTCATCCAATCGCCCGCGACCGGCGGCGTCAGCTTCTGCTGCGTGCTCGCGTAGAAATACAAGCTGCGCGCGTCGAAGGTGGCTTTGGCGCTGCGGATGTCGTTGCGGCCCGTGGTGTCGATGTAGCGTTTGTTCCAGCCCCAGCCCCAGGCGTCGCGGTGCGCGGTGTCGCCCAGGGTGTCTCG
>JAABUK010001671.1_pt1 | contig 41599 bp, 37 predicted proteins | sample 5559141 | NCBI WGS metagenome assembly JAABUK01 (sample SAMN10711869, study PRJNA513367) | rock metagenome | isolation source: Antarctica rocks | place: Antarctica: Victoria Land, Pudding Butte nord | collected 2016-01-03 | reverse complement strand
TGCTTCGAGGCCGATCATCGAGATCAACCGATCCCCTCTCTGCTGCCGACCAGCCCGCCAAAAACGAAAGTCGCTTGATCTCACCTATCCCACCCCGTGAACGGCTACTGTCGGTGGTCAACAGGTGGAGAAATCGATGGGGGCATACGAAGTTCATATCGCGAATCTATTATCTTTCTTCCTCGCGCAATTCGTCGTCGCGAACGACCTGGGCCTGGTCGAGGTCGAGATGCTGTTTGATTTCGGCAAGGCCGATCGGCCCAAACGTCGGCCGGATGTCGCCTTCATCTCCCACGGGAGGTGGCCGAAAGGGCAGAAAGTCCCCTCGGCGCCGGCATGGGCGGTCGTGCCCGATCTCGTCGTGGAGGTCATCAGCCCGACCGATCTGGCCGTCGATGTCGAGTCGAAAATCGTGGAATATCTCGAAGCGGGCGTCGACTTCGTCTGGGTGGTCTATCCGTCGACCTCTCGAATCACTATTTTCGACGGTTCGCCGACGGTCCGGGTCGTCTCTCGTGCTGGCGAGATCGAGGGCGGGGTGATCCTCCCCGATTTCCGCCTGGCAGTGAACCGGATTTTCGCCGATGACCCCGCGTGAAGACAGAACGGGCGGGAGCCTGACGGCCGATCCCCGGCAACTCCCCGGGATGTCCGCAGTTTGACCTGGAATCGGAGAGTCGATAGCCGTGGCCGACAATCATTCCTTCGACATCGTGAGCGAGGTCAACGTCGCCGAGATGCACAACGCGGTCGTGCAGGCGCAGCACGAGATCGCCGTCCGTTATGACTTCAAGGGGACCAAGGCGGCCATCGAGTTCGACAAGAAAGAGGCCAAGCTGACCCTGCTTGCCGACAACAAGGGCCAGCTCGACACGGTCATCCAGATGCTCAAGGAGAAGATGGCCAGGCGGGGGGTGGCGGTAAACGCCCTCAAGCGCGGCAAGATCGAGGAGGCGTCGCACGACTCGGTCCGCGAGGCCATCACGCTCCACAACGGGATCGAGACCGACGATGCCAAGAAGATGGTCAAGGAGATCAAGGGGCTCGGCCTGAAGGTGCAGTCGCAGATCATGGACAGCAAGGTCCGGGTCACGGCCAAGAAGAAGGACGAGCTTCAGGCGGTGATGTCCTACCTCCGCGAGCACGGGCCGGAGTATCCCTTGCAGTTCAACAACTTCACCTGACCTTTCCCGCATCATTTGGGTGAAGGGCACGGTGCGTCGATGGGTCAAGAGAATCGGCTCCAATTCCGACTTCGAGCCCTCTTGTTCGTTGTCGCTCTTGGCTCGGTGGGATTGTATTGGATCACACCCCGGGTGCGAGGCCCCCGAATCCCGAGCAAGGAGGAGATTCAAGCCATCCGGGTTGCTACGAAAGAGTTGACGAAGCTCGGACATGGAACGCCGAATCAGATCCAGGCCAGGAGATTGAATGGTGGAGACTGGGAAGTCACGTGTTCATTTGTTTTGAATCCCGAACCCGGCGGCTACCGTTACAACTTCACGTTTCGGGTCGATGCTCAATCAAGATGCTTGGGATGGGAATTACGTGCTGGGGGAGTTTATTAACTAATCCTGAAACTTCACCCGACCGGCAGGCTCGCCGGGACGGTTGCCCCCGACATCGGGAGGCCCCCGCGACGGCGGAAACGGTCGAGCCCTCGTGACGGCCCGGCCGATCTAGACCATCGGGATGGACCGGGGGGCGCGGCGGATCGCGTCGGCCCCCGCGGCCAGGTAAGGGGGGGGCGACATGGGCTTCTTGAATGGTCGCGTGACGTACGTTCGATTCCGGGTCGGCGGCGATGCCCCCCTGCCCTTCGGCGAGGATCTCCTGGAGCGGGCCGCGCAGCATACGATCGGCCGCCACGGGGCGGGCGAGCCGACCGACGGCGTCTCGGTCGGCTGGGCCGGCGGCGACCACCTCCTCGACACGGCAATCGACCTCGAAAAGAACGTCATCAACGACGCGCTCCACCTGGCCATCCGGGTCGACACCGACAAGATCCCCGGCTCGCTCTTGCGGGCCTATACGAAGATGGAGACCGACGCCCTGGCCCGGACCAACCCGAGCGGGACGCCGACCAAGGCCCAGCGCCAGGAGGCCAAGGAGTCGGCGAGGGCCCGGGCCGAGTCCGAGGCCGCCGACGGCCGGTTCCGGCGGATGGCCCATTACCCGGTCCTCTGGGACGGTCAGTCCAACATCCTCTACGCCGGGACCGCCGGCCTGTCGGTCCTCGATCGCCTCCAGACCCTGTTCCGCGAGACGTTCGACCGGATCCTCGAACCGATCAGCGCCGGGAGCCTGGCGCATGCGCTGGCCGAGGCCCGGGGCGAGGGGTCCCGGGTCGAAAACCTGGGGCCGATCGGATTCATCGGCGAGGATGGGCACTCGTCGGTCGCCTGGTCGGACACCGACGTCATGCGGCCCGACTTCTGGGGCAACGAGTTTCTGATCTGGCTCTGGCACGTCCTCCAGGCCGACGGCGACACCATCGCCCTGCCCGACGAGTCCCAGGTCACGGTCATGCTGGCCAAGACCTTGACCCTGGATTGTCCCCGGGGCGAGACCGGCCGCGACCAGCTCACCACCGAAGGGCCGACCCGGCTCCCCGAGGCGTTCCGGGCGATCCAGGCGGGCAAGCTCCCCCGCAAGGCCGGCTTGATCCTGGTCCGGCACGGATCCCAGTACGAGCTGACCCTCCAGGCCGAGACCCTCGCCGTCTCGGGCGCCGCCCTGCCCAAGATCGAGGGGGCCTCGGGCCACGAACTCCGATACGCCCGGGTCGACGCGCTCCGGCATCTGGTCGAGACCCTCGACCTCCTGTACGATGCCTACGGCCGATGTCGGACCGGCCCGGACTGGACAGGCGAACTCGGCCGGATCCGCCGATGGCTCCAGATCGCCGCGTGATGGGGACCATCGGCGGTCATCGGGCAGCCTGATCGAGACCGCAAGCGATCGGTCGGGCCGTCTTTCTGGAACGCTGACCGCGGATTCCGATGGGCAACTACCGCCAGCACATCACGTTCGCCACGTTCCTGGGCGTCGGGTATTCGGCCGGCGCCTTCCTCCTGATGGGTGTCCACTGGTTCTACGGGACGGTGGCGACCCTGCTCACCACCCTCGGCGGGCTCCTGCCCGACCTGGACTCGTCCACGGGGGTGGAGCTGAAGGGGTTCACGGGGATCCTGGGCGTCCTGGCGGCGATGGCGGTCTGGGAGGCGGTCGGTCGGTTCCAGCCAACGCCGATCTTCGAGTTCCACCTCTGGGCGATGGTCCTGGCATTCCTCTTCGTCCGCCATGGGCTCAGGCGGATCCTCTCGCGGCTGTCGAGGCATCGGGGGATCAGCCACAGCCTGCCGACCTGCGCGGCCTGGGGGCTGGCCACTTACCTCTACTATCCGAGCATCTACCACGGGCTCCGCGTGGTCATGGCCGTGGCGGTGATGGTCGGCTTCTTCTCGCACCTGCTGCTCGACGAGATCTGCAGCGTCGACCTGAGGGGGGCGCGGGTCAACAAGGCGTTCGGGACGGCGATCAAGCTCTGGGCCCCCTCGCCGTGGACGACCCTGGGGATGTACGGCCTCCTCGGATACCTGAGCTACATGACGATCCGCCGATGGCCCGAAGACCCGACATCGTTCGACCTCCCGCCGGTCGACATCCCCGTCCGGCAATATGCCGCGGCGCTGGCCGCCAGGATCCGGGCGGCGACGAGGCCCTGACCCCTCGGTCGGATCAAGCCCGGGGGAAGTGGCGCGGCGGGAAATCGCGCCGACCGCTATAATCGGACCATCCGGGTCGTCCGTCGACGCGGGCCATAAGGAGTTCGCCCTCATCCGGGAGATGCGTTCCGATGCGCCAGTTCGTCCGATCCGGCCTGACCGCCTCGATCGTCGTCGCGTCCGCGGTGGTCGCCGCCGCCCAGGCGCCCGGCACGGGCCAGCCTCAGGACAAGGCCGCCGCCAAGATTGCCACGCCCCCACCCCGGCCCGCCATCCTCAAAGAGGTCCTCGCCACCGTGAATGGCGATCCGATCACCCGGGGCGACCTGTTCCAGTACCTCAGCAGCTTCGGCATCCCGCCCGGTGCGGTGAGCGAGCAGGAGATGTACCGGGTCGGGATCGAGGGCCTGGTCAACTTCCATCTGGTCAACCAGTACACCGCCAAGCAGGCCGTCCAGGTCGCCGAGAAGGACATCGACCAGGAGTTCAGCGGCCTGGAGCAGGCGCTGAAGAAGGACGGCCAGGAGGTCGGCGTGGCCCTCGCGTCCAACGGGCTCACCGTCGTCCAGGTCCGCGACGAGATGAAGAAGCGGCTCCGATGGCGGGCCTACATCAAGGCGGTCGCCACCGACGCCAACCTCAAGAAGTTCGTCGGCGAGCATAAAGACGTGTTCAACCGCACCCAGGTCAAGGCTAGCCACATCGTCCTCCGCGGCGAGCCCGACGCCGCGCCCGCCGAGAAGGATAAGGTCAGGCAGAAGATCGCGGCGATCAAGCGCGAGATCGACTCGGGCAAGATCACCTTCGCCGACGCGGCCAACAAGTATTCCGAGGACGACGGCAACAAGACCAGCCCCAGCGGCGGCGACATCGGCTATTTCCTCCGCAAGGGCCAGTTCGAGCCCCAGTTCACCGCCGCCGCGTTCGCCCTGAAGCAGGGCTCGGTGTCCGACCCGGTCGAGACCCCCTTCGGCTTCCACCTGATCCAGGTGACCGACCGCAAGGACGGCAAGCCGGTCGACTTCGAGCAGGAGAAGCTCCTGATCCAGAACGAATACGAGGCCGACCTCCAGGAGCGGATCGTCAAGGAGATGCGGAAGACGGCCAAGATCGAGGTCAAGCCGATGCCCGCCGACCTCTTCCCCAAGGCCCCCACCCCGCCCCCGGGCGCCGCCCCCGGCGGCACGACCGAGCGCGGCAAGGTCGCCGCGCCCGGGTCCGCGATCCCCAAATAAGCCCGGACGTCGCCCTCGACAAGCCGACCCGGCCCGTCCCGCTCCCGGGACGGGCCGACTCCGCTTCAGGCGTCGAGGTCGGAGAGGTCGAGCCGCCCCCGGTCGCGGAGCGCCACGAACCGGCGGAACGTCTCGGCCACGCCGTCCCGGAGCGGAGTCCGGGGGATCGGGCCGAGCCGGGCCTCCAGGCGAGAATCGTCCAGGTCGGGGGCGATCGGGAGCTGTCGGTCGCCGAAGGTCACCCGGTCGACCCCCGAGACCTCGCGGAGCGCCTCGACGAACGAGCCCATGGGGACGACGGCGCCCCGGACGTTGAAGGCGTCGGCCCCCTCGACCGGTGCCGTGAGGGCCCGGAGGAAGGTCGCGGCGACGTCGCCGGCATACTGGAGGTCCTGGAGCCCGCCATAGCTGATCGCATAAGGTCGGCCGGCGGCGACGGCCTTGATCGCCTTGGTCGGCTCGCTGGTGACCCCGAAGTCGCGGCCCACCCCGTAGACCGTCCAGGGGCGGAGGCCGACGCTGGTGATCCCCCGGTCCAGCCAGTAGACCCGGGCGTTCAGCTCGTTGCAGACCTTGAAGGCCCCGTAGTGCGTCAGGGGGGCCAGGCGGGCCTCGTCGGCGACCGGACCGGGGGAGTCGGGGTCGGCCGGGCCGTGGACGGCCGCCGAGCTGGCGTAGACGACCCGCTCGACCTGACCTTTCAGGGTGCATGCGGCCTCGAACACCGCGAGCGTCCCGATCACGTTCACCCGGGCCCCAAGGATCGGGTCGGCCCGGCAGGTCGGGACCTGCAAGCCGGCCAGGTGGAGCAGATGCGTCGCCCCGACCCGCCTGGCGGACCCGAGGACCGCCGAGGGGTCCGAGACGTCGCCCGGCTCGAAGTGGACCCGGCCCCGATCGCCCTCGTCGATGAGGAGGTCGAGGCGGTGGGTGTCCTCCTTCAGGTCGAAGATCCAGACGTCATCGCCCCGCTCGACCAGTTGCCGGGCCACCCACGACCCGATGCAACCATAACCGCCCGTCATCAGCACGCGCACGCGTGGACCTCCCTCGACCGGTACCACGGACCCACCCGACAGGAATGATCAACGGAGATCGCGGGGCCTCGGTCATCGGGGCGGATGGCCGGCCTTCTTCAGCCGGGCCAGCGCGGCCTCGAGCTTCTCCCAGGTGACCGGCTTTTCGAGGTAACCGTCGACGCCCGCCTCGCCGATCCGCTGCTGATTGAGGATCGAGACGTCCCCGGTCAGGGCGAAGATGGGGATGTCGCGGTACCTGGGGTCATTGCGGAGGGCGATCGTGGTCTCGACGCCGTCGAGCCCGGGCATGTTGACGTCCATCAGGACGACCATGGGCCGTTCGACGGCGACGTGGTCGAGGACCTCGCGGCCGTCGCCGGCCTCGAGGACGCGGTAGCCCATCCTCCGGAGGACCTTGGCCAGCGTCTTGCGGCTGTCGACGTGGTCCTCGGCGATCAGGATGGCGCCGGCGAAGTTGCGGTCGGGCGAAGCGGCGGGCGGCTCCTCCTGGGCCGACCCTTCGAGCAGGACGGCTTCGGGCAGGGAGAGGATGAAATTGCTCCCCCGACCGGGGGCGCTGTCCAGGACGATCTCGCCCTGGAGGAGATTCGCCAGCCGTCGGCAGATGGCCAGGCCCAGGCCGGTCCCCTCGCCCCGGAGCCGGTTGGGATGCTCCAGGACGGCGAACTCGTCGAAGATCCGCCCCTGGTCCTGCTCGGCGATCCCGACGCCGGTATCCTCGACCCCGATCAGGATCCGCGTGCCGGCCCGGGAGGCGTAGAGCCGGATGTGGCCCGACTCGGTGTATCGGAGCGCGTTGGACAGGAGGTTGGAGAGGATCTGCTTGAACTTGGCCCGGTCGGTCTCCAGCCGGGCCTGGCCGAGATCGCCCGCCTCGAGGCGGACGTCGAGCCCCTTGTCGCGGGCCTGGGGCTCGATCCCGGAGAGGCATTCCGCCAGGGTCGGCCGGAGGTCGAACCGCGACGACTCGGCGAGCGTCGCCCCGGCGTCGATCCGGCTCAGGTCGAGCAGGTCGCTGAGCAGGTCGAGGACATTCTTGACCGCGTTCCGGATGGTCCGGAGGCATTCGCGGACCTCGGGATCGTCCTGGTCCCTGGCCTGCGACTCCAGGAGCTTGGCCGAGAGGACCACGGCATTCAGGGGCGTCCGGGCGTCGTGCGAGAGGGCGGACATCAGCCGGCTCTTGTGCTGCGACTGCTGCTCCAGCTTCGCCTCCAGCTCGACCCGGGCGGTGATGTCCAGGCACGAGGCCAGGTGGCCGAGGTACGTCCCCCGGGCGTCGTGGTAGGGCGACCCTCGGTCGGTGACCCATCGGTGCCGGCCGTCGCCGTGGAGCAGGCGGTAGACCATCTCGAACGGCTCCCGGCCCTCGAAGGCCCGCCGGAAGCCCGCCAGGCAGCGGTCGACGTCGTCGGGGTGGATCCCCTCGGCCCAGCCCTGGCCGACCTCCCGATCGAGGCCCCGGCCCCGGAATTCGAGCCAGGTCTCGTTGCAGAAATCGCACCTCCCGGCCCGGTCGAAGCGGCGGATCATGACCGGCGACTTCTCGACGATGGCCCGCGCCCGCGCCTCGGAGACGGCCAGGTCGGCCTCGAGCTGCTTCCGGTCGGAGATGTCCTGGACGACCACCACGGCGCCGTCGATCTTCCCGTCGGGGCCGGTCAGGGGGGCGGAGTTGGTGGCGATCACCTTCAAGCCGGACCGGGTCGGCCAGACGATGTCCTCCTGGCGGACCGTCTCGCCCCGGAGCGCCCGGGCCAGCGGGAATTCGGCCCCCTGATATTCGGTCCCGTCCGGCCGATAGATCCGGTGATGGTGCGTGGGCTGGAACACGTTGACCCGGCCGACCGTGTCGGCCTCGGGGAACTCCTGGATCCGCTCGGCCTCGCGATTCATCAGGACGATCGTCCCCGCCTCGTCGCAGACCCAGACCCCGACCGGCATGTTGTTCAGCAGGGTGTGGAACCGGACCCGCTCGGCCTCGGCGGCGAGCTTGCGCTGGTGCAGGGTGTCGAGCATCGACCGGCCGAGGGCCCGGTTATCGTCGTCGAACTGGCGGACCGACTCGGCCGTCGCCTCGTCGATCACCTCGTCGATCGCGGTCACGGTCGATTCGAGCCGATCCATGTCGAACCCGTGGGCCCGGGCGAAGTCGAACGTGTCGCGGATCAGGGTCGTCCTGAGGTGGCCCAGCTCGCAGACGACCTGGGCGATATCGTACCCCTGGTTCCATCGATGCTGGCCATGCTTGTGGGCGACGAGGCTGGCGTCCACATCCTGGCCCCGGAGTCGATCGGCCAGGCGATCGAGCAGCTCGGGGATGTGGTCGACGAACTCGCGGTAGGTGAGCCGCGAGGAGTCGGGCACGTTGCCGTGACGATCGACGGTCGACTTCCAGACCGAGAGGATCGCTTCGACCTGCTGGTCGATGTGATCCGCCAGGAAGGCGGTCTCGCTCATTGTGGGCTTTCGTTCGGGACAGCGTCGTAGCTGGTGGGACCGCTCGTGGGCCGAACTTGTCGCGCCTTCTCGGTTCGTCTCTCAAGTATTGTGGCAACATCGACGACCTGTCAAGTCGATGAGGTGATCATTTTGCCTTTTGGGAAGCGAGGCTCCCGGAAGGACGATGGCGATACCGGAACCGCATATCTCACCATGGTTTAAGGTTGGGAAGCGTCCTGCCCGGCCCTGGGACCGTTCACGTGCCGGCCTTGTGGAAGACGCTGGGCTCGATTGCGGGGAGCCCGTAGAGCCGGTCGTGGAGCATCTGTTCGAGCCATTCGGGGTCGCCGAAGAGGGCCGTCGAGGGTCGATCATCGTGGGGGTCGTCGGGGCGATCGGCGTAGGACTGGACCATCGCCACGCGGTCGGGGAGCGGGGGGTGGGGCGAATCGCCGGTCGAGGCGTCCTCGGACAGGAGACGGAGTCGCATCGCCTCCAGGAGCGGCGGCGGGAGGCGGTCCCAGAAGGCCCGGAAGGTCGCATAGAGGTTGGGCAGGCCCGGCCGGTCGGGGTCGTGGTGGCGGAGGAGCTCGCGGAACAGGGGCTGCACCAGCGCCACCTTGATCAGGGCCGAGGCGGCCGCCCGGCCGCCGGCGATCGTCGCCGAGACGCGGTCGGCGCGGGCTTCCTGGCCCCGCGCGATCGGGGCGACCAGCGCCGCGGCCGATCGCCGGAAGAGCCGGGCCCAGGCCCGGAGCGGGCCCCGGGCCCGGCCCGCCGGGTCGTCCAGGGCCCGGCCGATCCCCTCGACGAACCGGAGCGATCCGGCCGCCCAGGTGGCGTCCCCCCGCGCCAGATGGGCCAGCTCATGGGCAAGGACCGCCCGCAACTCGGCGGTCGACAGGGCGTGGAGGAGCGGGAGACCCAGCAGGAGGGCCCTCGACCGTCGCCAGGCGACGACCCCGCAGCAGGGCAGGAAGGCCAGGCGGATCTCCTCCGGCGGCCTGACCCCCAGCCGCCGTGCCACGCCGTCGACCTCCTCGAAGAGGCCGGGGGCGTCGGTCCGCCGGAGGATCGGCCCGAAGTCCGAGTCGGGGTCGCCCGACGCCGAGGCGACCCGGATCCCGCCCATCGCCTCGACCACGCCCCCCGGCCCCGCGATCGAGTCGTCCAGCCAGCCGCGGATCGCCGGGACGAACCCGCCCAGGGCGAACAGCACCACCGTCCCGGCCGCGAGCCCCGCATTATAGGCCCAGGGCAGGAGCCGGAGCGTCCCCGCCCGGAGGGCCAGCGACACGCCGCCGACCGGTCGGGGGTCGGTCCCGGCGCCCGGCCTGGGCCTCGGTCGGGCCCGGAAGGTCGAGCCGCAGGCCGGGCAGTGCAATCGGTGGATCGCGTCGACGCCCTCGCCCAGCGGCTCCAGGCCCCCCCCGCACCCCGGACAGGTCAGACCGAGCGGGGGCCGCCTTCGGAGCATCGACCCGATCCCCCCGACGGCCTCAGGACCCGGATCGCCTTTTTTCCGACAATTGTCCGATCGACCCTTGACGGACGGACGACAATTGTCTTAGGATACGAAGGCCGGACGTCATGGTCAACCCGGCCCAACCCGGGCATCGGCCGCCGAGGCCCCGAAGCGAGACGATCGAACATGGCCAAGCCGCCCCTGTCCATCCCCGACTCCGAGCTGGACGTCCTGAAAGTCCTCTGGGATCGGGGCCAGGCCAAGGTCCGGGACGTCCTCGAAGCTCTCAAGGCGGCCGGGCATACCAGCGAGAAGAACGGCAAGCCCTGGTCATACGCGACCGTGGCGACCCTGCTCGACCGGCTCGAGAACCGGAAGATCGTCCGGAGCGACCGGACCGACCAGGCGTTCACCTATCGCCCGGTCGTCTCGGCCCGCGAGGTCCAGCAGAAGCGGGTCGACAGCCTGGTCGACAAGCTCTATCAGGGCGAGCCCGGCCTCCTGGTGCTCCACCTGCTCAAGTCGCACCCGCTCGACCCCCGCCAGGCGCGGGAGGTCCGGGCCCTCCTCGAAGAGATGGACGCCGGCCCGCCGCTGAAGCCGGAGACGTCGGCCTGAGGCCATCCCGTCGCGAATCGAACCCCGGTCGTCCCGCGCCCTTGCTGGCGGCGGGCCGATCGCCCCACACATCCCGATCTCCCGTCGTCGTGCACCGTCCCGGAGACCCGAACATGGCCGCCGCTCGTCGATTCCGGCCCGCCCACCTGGTCGCGCTGGTGCTCCTGGCCCCGCCGTTGTACAAGCTCGGGGAATGGGCCTGGCCCGCCCCCGGCCCCAGGAAGATGGACGCCCGGGCTGTGGCCGCGGGCGGGGAGCTGTTCAACCACGCCTGGACCGCCAAGGACCCGCTCAGCTCGGGCGACGGGCTGGGCCCGGTCTTCAACGCGACCTCGTGCGTCGCGTGTCATTTCCAGGGCGGAGCCGGCGGCGGCGGCCCGGTCGAGAATAACGTGACCGTCTTCGGCTTCGCCACGGCGGGGCCGCCGGACAAGAAGTTCCCGGCGATCGGCGTGGTCCACGCGAAGGCCATCAAGCCGGAGTTCCAGGAGACGCTCAGCCTGGTCAGCCCCGACCTCCCCGGCTCGCCGTCGATCCCCCTGGATCGGCTCCTGGAGCTCACCAAGTCGTGCGGGATCCCGGCGTCCGTGAAGATCACCCAGAGGAACACGCCGGCCCTGTTCGGCGACGGGCTGCTGGACGCGATCCCCGAGTCGTTGCTCTACGCCGAGCAGCGGCGCAATTCGAGCCTGGCCCGGGTCGCCGGCCTGAGTCGCGCCAAGGATGCCCGGATCCGAGGCCGGGTCGCCCTGATGCCCGACGGCCGGCTCGGCCGGTTCGGCTGGAAGGCGGAATTCGCCTCGCTCGACGACTTCGTCCGGGCCGCCTGCGCCAGCGAGCTGGGGCTCTCCAACCCGAGCCGACCGCAGGCGATCTCGCTCGCCCGGCGCGACTACAAGTCCAAGGGGGTCGACCTGTCCGACGCCCAGTGCGTGCTGATGGGCGACTTCATCCGCGACCTGGCCGCGCCCGTCCGGGCGATCCCGACCGACCCGTCCGAGAGGGCCCGGATCGAGGACGGCGAGAAGCAGTTCGGGGCGATCGGCTGCGCCGACTGCCACAAGCCCGACCTCGGGACGATCAAGGGGTTCTATTCGAACCTCCTGCTCCACGACATGGGCGCCGAGCTGGCGTCGAGCACGGGGACTTACGGCGAGCCGCCATCCTCGATCGGGAACGACGGCGACAAGGCGCCGCCGTCCCCCAGCGAGTGGCGGACGCCGCCCCTCTGGGGCGTGGCCGACTCGGCCCCCTACCTCCACGACGGCCGCGCCCCGACCCTGGAAGGCGCGATCGCCCTGCACGCCGGCGAGGCGGTGGATGTGGTCGCCCGGTTCAATCAACTCCCCCCGCAGTCGAAGGGCAACATCGTCGCCTTCCTCCGGACCCTCCGGGCCCCGGCCCAGCCCCGGCCCCGATCGATCGCGACGACCGCCGCCCGATGATCGCCGATTTGTCCGGTTGACGTCCGATCATCATGCAGGAGCCTCCTTCCCCCCGGACATCCGGGGGTCGGGGGGCTCCTCATCCGTTCCCCCGAACACACCCATCGAAGGGCCCGACGGTGGGAATCCTCACCCTGGTCTGCTCCTGCGGGATGAAGCTCAAGGCCCCCGGTGCCGTCCCGGGGCGCGTCGGCAAGTGCCCGCGGTGCGGTTCGATGCTCAAGGTCCCCGACGACCCCGGGCCCCCCGACCCGCCCCCGACCGGGCCCGAGGTCCTCCCCGGTCCGGCGCCCGAGCTTGCCCGGCCGACTTTCTCCAGGCCTCGGGGCGGGGTCCGCAAGGGGCCGGCACCGAGGTGGATCAGGTCGGGCAGCCTCGTCTCCAAGCCGACGGTCGCCGAGACCCGGCTCGTCGACAGCCTGACCTATCCCCTCTGGGACATGTCGGGGGTGGGCCTGCTCTCGTTCCTCCCGCCGCTCCTCTGGATCGGCACGGTCCCGCTGTTCGCGATCGTCCCGGCGATGATCTCGGGGACGGGATTCAGCGTGATCGGACTGGTCCTGTTCCTGCCCGTGCTGATCGGGATGCTGGTGGTGGTCGGCCACATCCTCCTGTTCCTCGGCGAGGTCCTGGTGACGAGCGCGCTGGGCGAGGTCCACCAGCCGAGGCCGGCCGCCTGGGACCTGGGCGAGATCGGCCGCGGGCTGGGGCGATGGTTCTGGGCCCTGGTCGTGAGCGGGACGGTGGGCGGCCTGCCGGCCCTGGTCTACTGGATCTCGTGCGGCGAGATCGACTTCTTCGACCGGATCGTGCTGGTCGACCTCATCGTCCCCGGGCTGGCCTATGCGCAGATGGCCCTGCTGGCGGCCCTGATGTACGACTCGCCCCTGGCGGCGAACCCGGTGACGGTCCTGCTCGCGATCCGGAAGGTGGGCTGGGCCTACATCGCGCCTTGCGTCCTGACGGGCTCGGCCCTGGTCATCCTGTCCGGCCTGTTCGGCCTCGTGCTCCGGATCGGCGACCCGTTCGGCCAGGCGGTGGCGCTGTGGTTGTTCTGGGTGACGATGCTCTACGCGGCGATGGTCGTCCTCCGGCGGCTCGGGCTGTTCTGCTATCGCCACGCCGTCATCCTGGAGTGGTTCCCCGGGCGGACCCGCCGGGCCCGGTGATCGGGGGCCTTCCGCCTTTACGGCGCGGCGGATGCTCCGTTACAACGGTGGTTGGGCGTTGGATCTCGTCGGATCGGGGCCGGAAGGGATCACCATGGGCCAGGAGATGCGGGCCGGCCAGGTCGTCTCCTCGATCCCGTTCGGGCTGGACCGGCACGGCCGCCCGTTGCGGTCCCGTCGGCGTCGGAAGGACGTGACGCTCCGGCGCTGCTTCCTGTACCCCCTCCTGGACGGCCCGGGGGTCGCGATGCTGTTCGTCCTGCCGCCGTTCCTGGCGATCATGGCGGTCCCGGTCTTCGACATGACGGTCCACATCAAGCCGGGGAACGTCCTGAACCCGGTCGCGCTCCTGATCATCCCTTTCACCCTCCCCCTGGTAATCTGCTTCCTGCTCACCATCGGCTACGTCCTGCTCTTCCTGGGCCGGGTCCTGTCGTGGTCGGCCCTGGGCGAGGACGACCACCCCCGATGGCCGAAGTGGGACCGGCTGGAGATCATCGAGGAGCTGGGACGGTGGACCTGGGCCGGGGTGATGGGGCTGGTCGTCGGCGGGTTCCCGGCCCTGGTCTACTGGATCTGGTGCGGCGACGTCGACTGGATGGACCTGTTCCTGTTCCTGGACCTGGCGATCCTCGGGGCGTCGTACGCCCAGATGGCGCTGGTCGCCGCCCTGTTGCACGAGTCGCTCCTGGCGGCGAACCCGGTCACGGTCCTCCGGTCGATCGCCCGGATCGGCTGGGAATACCTCGGGCCCTGCCTGGTGACCGGGATGGCGCTGGCCCTGATCTTCGCGGCCTGGACGTTCGTCCTGCTCCATTCGCCCAGCATCGAGGTGGGGGTATTCGGGCTCTGGGCCTGCTGGGTCTTCACCCTCTACGCGGCGATGGTCGTCTTCCGGGTCCTGGGGACGACCTACTACCAGCATTCCGGCGACCTGGGATGGTTCCGGACCGCGCGATGAGGCCGAGGTTGCCGGGCCGCTCGGGGAAGGAATAGAATGGCCCGACATCGGGCGAGGGGACCGGACCGCCCCGGATCCCCGACCGGTCCTGGGGGATGGGCATGTATCGGGTCACTCGCGAGATCGCCTTCTGCTACGGGCACCGACTGCTCAATTACGAGGGGAAATGTCGCCACCTTCACGGCCATAACGGCCGGGCGGTCATCTCCCTGGAGGCCCCCGGCCTGGATGAGAAGGGGATGCTCGTCGACTTCGGCGAGATCAAGCGCCACGTCCAGCGGTGGATCGACGAGAATCTCGATCACAACATGCTGCTCTGCCGCGACGACCCGTTGTTGCCGGTCCTGGTCGACCGGGGCGAGCGGGTGTTCGTGATGGACGCCAACCCCACCGCGGAGAACATCGCCCGGCTGATCTACGACCATGCGGTCGGCCAGGGCCTGCCGGTCGTCGAGGTCCTCCTCTGGGAGACCGACAACTGCCACGCGGCCTATCGGGCCTCGTGAGGCCCCCGGGGCCCGGCGGCCGTGGGGGACGACCCCCCCGACGGCCGGGGATCGGGCTCAGTGGGCGTGGCCGTGGTCGCCCGCGGGCTTGTCAGGGGCCGCCTTCGTCGACTTCGGCCGGTAAGGGAAGATGACCCCCTTGATCAGCCACCCTTCGGGATACTTGACCATCTGGACCAGGCCGAACTGCTCCTTCTCGGGGAATTCCTTGCTCCCCGGCCCGTCGAGCTCGACGAGGGCGTTGGCATAGAGCGTCAGGCCGTTGATGTCCTTGGATTCGATCCCGGCGTATCGGATCTCCTCGCCCGGGCCTTTGAGACGATCCTTGATGCTCTGGATGGTCGAGGCCCGCTCCAGGAAGGCGGTGCCGCCCCCCGGGGATTTCGCGTTCTTCATCTCTTCGAGGACGGCGTCGGGCTTCTTCTCTTTGCGGGTCAGCGGGTTTTCGAGATACCAGACGGCCACGCTGATCGGCTGCGACTTGAGCACCTCGGTATATTCCTTGGCAAATCGGCCCGCGTCGACATTCGCCAGGACATCCTGGACGCCCGTCCGGGTCAGCGCCGAGAGGGCGAAGGCCAGGGCCAGCCCGATGCCGACCCTGGCGAAGGCCTGGCCGGTCAGGACGTCGGGCAGGCGGCGGATGGCCCGGATGGCGAGCAGGCCCAGCACGACCGACCCGGCCGCGACGACGAGGAACCAGAGGTCGGCGAAGCAGAAGATCGAGCCGAGGCCCAGGATCAGGCTGCCGATCGCCCGGGCACTGATCGCCCGATAGGTGGGGAACTCGTTGTCGATGGCCGGCACCGCCATCGGATCGGCGGTCGTCGGCGGGGGATTCTGATCGATGGCCACGGCGCAGGCTCCTTCGGAGATGGCGGCACGGCGCCCCTCGATGACGAGCGGGTGACGGGATGAAAGATGCAACCGCGCGGGCCGCCAGGACTTCGAAGGTAATCGTCGGTCGGGGAAGCGTCAAGCGGCGACGGGCCGTTCACCGCGCCGCCAGGCCGAGCATCCGGCCGGGGATCAGGGTGGAAGCCGCCATCGCGACCCAGAAGATCCCCAGGGCCCATCCCGTGACGTTCGTCCACGACCAGTTCGACCCGGCCACCCGGCATCGCCAGGCCGCCAGGAGCACGGCCAGGATCGTCAACCCCATGGGCTGGTAGCCGAGCGGGGTCGGCCACGAGACCGACCGGACCTCACCCCGGGCGACCGCCGCCAGGTCGAACACCCAGATCACCAGCCCGCCGGCCATCCAGAGCAGCTCGCCCAGCCCGACATCGCCCGAGGACCGGCGATTCAGCAGGATCGGGCCGATCAGCGCCAGGCACCCGGCCACGGTGTAGATGCTGGCGAGCAACTGCACGGGCGGCCAGGAGAGCCGGCCGCGGGCGACCAGCGTCCCCAGGCCGTAGCAGATCGCCGCCCCCATCAGCAGCGCATTCATCAGCGGAGAGCCGGACGGGGCCGGCGCCGAGGCCCTCGGCGCCGCTCGTTTGGTGGCCATCGATGGTCGATCCCGGGCGGGGTTGGGGGTCGATCGGGTCGGATCGGGCGCCAGAATCCGCCCGCACCGATCTTCCTCCGGGATCGGCCCTCCCGCCCGGCCATGGTCAGCGAATCTCCCCGAGGGGACGGCGGTCGTGCCGACCTTGCCGCCGCCGACGGCGGGAGGATCACTCCACCGAGGCCGGGGCCGGGTCGGCCGCGAAGGCCTCGGTGGCCGAGACCTCCGAGGTCGAGGCCCCGGGGCCTTCGGCGACCACGAGCGAGGGGAGCCCATCGATGTTCGATGGGTTCAGGACAACCTGCTCGCCCTCGGCGAGGCCGCGGGTCACCTCCAGGAGGTCGCGGCTCGATCGGCCGATCGTCACGTTCCTCCTCCGGAGGCCATCGGCCCCTGCGACGTAGCAGACATCCCGGCCGTCCTCGACGGCCACGGCCTCGGCCGGGACGGCCAGGACGTCCAGGGCCCGGTCGACGTCGACCTCCACCTCGGCGGTCATCCCCGGCAGCAACCCTTCGGGCACCGAGTCGAGCTTCACGATCCCCAGGAAACTCTTGACCTCGTCGCTGACCCAGCTGGTGTTGGTCGGCAACTGGGCGATGGAGACGACATGACCCTCGAGCATCCGGTTCTGCAACCCCTCGATCTTCGCGCGGGCGATCATCCCCGGTCGGACCCGATGGGCGACCGACTCGTGGAAATAGGCGCGGACTTCCATGTTCCCCAGGTCGGGCAGGTAGAAGAGCTCCTGCGACTGGCGGACCGTCGAGCCCGCCTCCAGCACGGCCGTACTCCTCCGATAGGGATCCAGCGCATGGACCACGTAGCCGTCATGCGGCGCCCGGATCGTGCAAAGCTCCGTCATCTTCTTGTAATAGGCCAGCCGCTCCACGTTCCGCGTCACCCGCTGGGAGTTGGCGAATACCTCGAACCGGCGCTTCTCGACCTCGCTCTCCAGTTCCATCACGGTCTTGGGCTGGCCGAACTGGCGATAATTCCGGAGATCCCACCGGGAGCTGAGCAGGTTGAGCCGGGCCAGTCTCGTGCTCCGATCGGCGACCGCCTTCTGCGACAGGGCTACATAGCCCTTCTTGAGCATCGCCTCGGTCCACCGGTAACGGTCGGTCGACCGCTCCAGTTCCGACTCCGCCAGGGCGATCCCCCCCTCGAACGCCTCCACGTCCTGCTTCAGGAGACCCTCGCGGAACTGGCGGACGGCGAGCTCCGCGACCTCGAAGTTGAGCCGCCCTTGCTTGAGGATGGCCTCGGCCTGCTGGTTCTTGATCTGCTGCTGGCGATAGACCTCCTCGTAGTCGGATGCGTCGAGCCGGCAGAGGACGTCACCCTTCTTGACGTCGGTGCCCTCGTCGATCAGCCAGAGCACGGTCGAGGCCCCACCGGACTGGACCGATCGGCCCTCGCTCCGGAACTCCAGCCGTTCCAGATCGCACGAGATGACGGTGTTGTGCGAACTCTCGACCTCGCCGACGGCCGTGAGGACCGAGCTGAAATCCACCCGCTCGACCGGGACGTGGGCCAGCCGGAGGGCGGGGTTGTCCCCTTTCCACGGCAAGTACTTCCCACCGACCAGCCCAATCCCCCCCAACCCGAGGAGGACCAGGGCGAAGGCGGCACATCGCAACCACCGGGGCGTGGATCGGCGGGCGACCGGCCCGGCGACCGGGGTCGCGCCCGGTGCTTCATTCCTCGGGAGGGGGCTGGCGTCGCGAATCACGACCTGTTCCGGGGAGTTCACGGGGACCACTCCAAGTCTTGGTCGGGGGCGGGATATCGGCAGGACCGGCAGGGTGGGAGGGCGTGGGCAAGACGGTCGGGGCGTTTGCGGTGAGACCGGACCCACTCTCCCCCGATCCGCCGCGCACGATCGGGGGACGAAGGAATTCGTTCATTGGAGCAATACGGTTGATCTCTGGCAATTGTCGTACCTCCAGGATTGTAAAACAAATAGTCCACCCGACAAGGCCCAACTTGCGGAATCCGCGGCTCGGAGGGCGACTATCCTCCCGATCGGATTTGCCGGACCCGGAGGCGGCGACTACGATAGCCACGGAATTGGGCAACACCACGGCCGGAGCGAGAAGGAGCTGGCCCCCTTGTCTCGACCCCGATACCGGATCCTGGCGCTTGACGTCGACGGGACGCTGCTCGATCGCGAGGGAATCCTCCGGCCGAGGACCATTGCGTCGGTCGCCCGGGCGGCCCGCGCGGGGATCAGGCCGATCCTCTGCACCGGGCGGAGGTATCGCCGGGCCTTGCCGATCGCCGGGCGATTGGGGCTCGAAGGGCCGATGGTCTGCAACTCGGGTGCGCTGGTCAAGGACTCCCGGGGCCATCGGACCCTCTGGCGGGCCGACCTCGGCGGCGACGTCCTGGCCGAGGTCGTCGATCTCTTCCGGGACCACGACGAGCCGGCCGTCACCTTCACCGACCGGCCGCCGGAAGGCCGCGACTTCCTGGTCGCCGCCGCGCCTACGGGCCGCCCCCTCTTCGACGACTATCTCGATCAGAATCGCGACCACGTCGAGGTCGACCCGGATTGGTCCCGGCGGCCGGGCGGGACCCATTACCACCTCTGCGCGATCGGGACCCGTCCCACGATGCTCGGCCTCGAACGGGCGATCCGGGAACGTATCCCCGGTCTTGTCCGGACGTTCGTGCAGAAGAGCCCGCGATACGCCGGGACGATGTGCGAGGTCCTCCGCCAGGACGCGAGCAAATGGTCGGCGCTGTTGCACCTGGCCGACCTCTGGGGCCTCGAAGCTTCCGAGATCTGCGCCGTGGGCGATGACATGAACGACATCCCCATGATCCGGGGCGCCGGCCTCGGGGTCGCGATGGGCCACTCCAACCCCGAGGTGATCGCCGCCGCCGACCTCGTCACCGGATCCGACGACGAGGACGGCGTTGCCATGCTCATCGAGAGCGTCTTGCTGGCGTGAACCGCAGCCCTCAGGCATCAGGTTTGATCATGCCCGAACCTTCCTGGACCCCCGAGGGGGATTCGGACCGGACGATCGAGGAGAACTGGCTGTTCCGGCTCCGTCGCGAGCGGTATCGGTCGCGGGTGTCGGGCCTCTCCCACGACTTTTACGTGCTCCACCTCGCCGACGCGGTCAGCGTCGTGGCGACGACGCCCGACGGCCGGGTGATCCTGGTCCGCCAGTTCCGGGCGGGCTCGCGGGCCGATAGCCTGGAGACCCCCGGCGGCCTGCTCAATCGGGGGGAAGATCCGACGGTCGCCGGGGCCCGCGAGCTGCTCGAAGAGACCGGCTATGCCGGCGACCCTCCCCGATCGTTGGGGACCTTCTGGTCGAATCCCTCCCTGATGTCCTCGCGGATCACGACCATCGCGATCGCCAACGCCCGGAAGGTGGCCGACCCGGCCCCCGACCACGGCGAGGAAGTCGCCCTGGAACTGTATCCCGTCGGAGAAATCTCCGCCCTGATCCGCGACGGCCGGATCGACCATGCCCTGGCCGTCGTCGGCCTTCTCGCCTGGCTCGTCGGCGACCGCCCGACATCGGGCCCACCCTCCGCCCCTTGGTGATCGCCCGGAAAGCACGCAGGGGTGCCGAACCTCTCCGCAGGGCCGGGACCGACCCGGGGTGGATCCGGCGCGAGCAAACCGAAATCTTTCCCCGCGTCCGGCGAAGTTCCTCCCCGATCGACGAGCCTTAAACCCGTCCCGCCGAAGCAGGTCGAAGGCCTTGCCTCCCCTCACCGCAGGGCCTCGCGACGTTGCCCAGGCTGGCCGGCATCTGTTTCGCCTTGGTTTCGCCGACGGATGGATGTGCGGCAGGGTTCCCTCTCCCGGGGCCCCCCGACTCCCTCCGACCCGGCATCGGCCTTCCCCGGCCGGTTGCGCCGACGACGGGACTTCCCCTTTCCCGTCGCGCCCTCCGACGACCCTTCGGTCGTCGTCATCGGACCACTTCGAATGAACGGGAGAAGATCGGCATGAACACGCCCGCGAGCGAGGCCGCGCTGCGGGATCGCTGGTACGTCCTGGCGCTCTCGTCCGTCGCATTCACCCTGCTCTTCAGCGTCTGGCTGATGGTGGGTGTCCTGGCCATCAAGATCAAACCGGACCTGAACTTCACCGCGTCGCAGATGGAATGGCTGATCGCCTCGGCGATCCTGGCGGGTTCGCTCCCCCGGATGCACTTCGGGATCTGGGCCGATCGTTACGGCGGGCGGGCGGTGTTCCTGGGATTGCTCCTGTTCTGCGCGATCCCCTGCTATCTGTTCAGCCGGGCGACGTCCTACGGCGAGTTCATCGCCTGCTCGCTCCTGTTCGGATTGGCGGGCAATGCGTTCACGGCGGGGATCTCGTGGAACTCGGCCTGGTTCCCGAGGAACATCAAGGGGATGGCGCTGGGCGTCTTCGGGGCGGGCAATGTCGGGGCGGCGGGCACCAAGCTGATGGTCGGCCTGATCCCGGGCATCCTGACGTTCGTCCCGGTCGCGGGCTATCTGGGCGGCTTCATCCCCGGCGGATGGCGGATCATCCCGGCGATATACTCGGTGATGCTGGTGATGATGGCCGTGGCCCTCTTCCTGTTCACGCCCCGGGTGGACCGGAAGCCCGGCGCCGGCAAGACGATGCGCGAACTGCTCTTGCCCTTGAAGAAGGCCCGGGTGTGGCGGTTCAGCCTCTATTATGTCGTGGTCTTCGGGGCCTATGTGGCCCTCTCGGGCTGGCTCCCGACCTTCTACCACACCACGTATGGGCTCGATCTCCGCACCGCGGCGCTCCTGACGTCGCTGTTCATCTTCCCGGCGAGCCTGCTCCGGCCCGTCGGCGGCTGGCTCTCGGATCGATACGGGCCCCGGGTCGTGACCTACACCGTGTTCGTCACGATGATCCTGGCCTTGACGGCGCTCTGCGTGCCCAGCCGGCAATATCTCGGGTTCGATTACAACCCGGGCCCGGCGGCCTTCACGGCCCTGATCTTCGTGGTCGGCTGCGGGATGGGGATCGGCAAGGCCTCGGTCTACAAGTATGTCCCCGACTACTACCCGGATGACGTGGGGGCGGTCGGCGGGCTGGTCGGGGCGCTCGGCGCCCTGGGGGGGTTCGTCCTCCCGCCCCTGTTCGGCACCATCGGCCGGGCGACCGGGACCCCCCGGACGGCCTTCGTGGCCCTGCTGGCGCTGACGGTCGTGAGCCTCGCCTGGCTCCACGCCGCCGTCCTGTCGATCAAGGCCGAGGAGCGGAAGGCGACCCGGGGCGAGATCCTGGCGGAGGCCTCGCCTTTTTGATGCCACGCGGCCGGGGGCGGCCGGATCATCCGGCGGCCCCCGGGTGGCTCAGGGGTTGGGGGAATATCCCTCGTTGAGCTGGTTGCGGAGCATGATCTCGTCGGGCACCGCATCCCGGGAGAGGAAGGGATTCGAGGGCGGATCGGCCGGCTTCTCGGCGGCGGGCGTGGGCTGCGGCGGGAGGGTCCCCTGCCGGTTGCCGATCCGGTCGAGGAGGGCCCGGGTCAGCGGCTCGTCGCCGAGCCAGCCGACCCGGGCCGCGACCGTCGCCCTGGTGCCGGACTTGAGGATCGTCACCCGGGCCCGGCGGTCGTCGGCGGCCTTCCCTTCGAGGATGATCGTCCCGCCGGGGTCCTCCGACTGCCGGATCGAGCGGATGCCGACGTCGGACAGGGCATCCTTGACGTTGGCGACGATCGCCGGCGAGGTCGGGTAGACCTGCATCCCCCGGCCGCCGACGTAAGACGGGCCGACCGGCAGGGCCAGCTTGTCCCGGCCGAAGGGGCCGTTGGTCGCCGAGCATCCGCCGCCGAGGGCGGCCGCCAGGGCGAGCCCCGCCGTCATGGTCCGTCGCATCCCCACCTCCCGTGGTCCGTCGCGCCCGCCCTCCGGGGCGTCCCCGGCCGGCGGGCAGGCTAGCCGCTGGGGCGGGCCCGGTCAATGGCGATCGGCCGGGACCCCGGGCCCCGAACATCATATTGAGATTCGATGAAGGCGCGTCGATCCGGTTGACGCGGGATGGGGGCGGGGTTACCATTGGGCTTACCTATCGCCCCGAGGCGTCCAATCACATCGCCTCGATCTCCCCATTTCGCTTTGGCCGTCCACGGCCCAGAGGATGGTGATGCCCCAAGCCCTCGTCCGTTACATCGGGAGTCGAGAGTTGCACCGCGACCTTCCCAAGGTCCTGGACACCCTCGAGGACCCCTCGGCCCGGTTCGTCTTGACCATCCATAGCAAGCCGAAGGCCGTCTTGATCGGGGCCGAGGCGTTCCTCGCCCTGGTCCGCGGGCACACCCCGGAGGATCGCCTGCTCGCGCTCCAGCTCGGGGCCCTGGTCCAGGGCCTGGAAGCCTCCACTTCACCGGACGACCTCTCCAGGGCCGATCGTGGCCTCCGCGAGGGGCTCGTCGCCGCGGGCGCCTGAAGCGGGACCGACCGTCCCCTTCCCCCATCTCATCCGCCCGTCCCCCCCTCCCTCATCACGAGATCGACCCGCATGGCCGACCGGAGGCCCCGGGTCGATCTCGCCCCATTTTCGGGTTGCGCCGATGGGCCCGCGTCCCGCCCGACGGGCCGCCCCGGGGGCATCCAGTCGCGGGCCGGACCGGCCGATCCTCATCGGAGGGACACGCCTCGCCTTGGACCGCGGGCCGCCGTTGTGATAGAATGACGAAACGCCTGTTCACTGGATCGGGCTCGGCTCGTCCCTCAACGCCCACCTTCGAGGACTCGACCCGACCGAGGTGATTGATGTCGAGCCGGCCGTTCGTCCATCTGCACTGCCACAGCCATTACAGCCTCCTCGACGGCGCCAGCAAGGTGCCCGACCTGGTGAAGCGGGCCAAGTTGCTGGGGATGCCCGCCCTGGCGATCACCGACCACGGCAACCTCCACGGCGCCGTGGAGTTCCTTCGAGAGGCCAAGGCGGCCGACCTCAAGCCGATCCTGGGGATGGAGGCCTACGTGGCGCCCGGCCGCCGGACCGAGCGGACGGGGGGCGGGTTCTCGGGCTCCGAGCATAACTTCCACCTCACGCTCCTGGCCCGGACCGGCGAGGGGTTCCGCAACCTGATGCGGCTCTCCTCGATGGCGTTCCTGGAGGGGTTCTACTACAAGCCCCGGATCGACAAGGAGATCCTCGAACGCCACTCCGAGGGCCTGATCTGCCTGTCGGGATGCGTGTCGTCCGAGTTCTCCGACCATATCCTCCACGGCAAGGCCGCCGAGGCCGAGAAGCTCGCCGCCTGGTATCAGAAAATCTTCGGCGAGGAGAATTTCTACGTCGAGGTCCAGTGCAACGGGATCCAGATCCAGAAGGACCACGAGCAGGCGGCGACCGACCTGGCCCGGCGGATGGGCCTGCCGATGGTCGGGACCAGCGACGCCCATTACCTCCTCCAGGAAGACGCCCCGGCCCACGACATCCTCCTCTGCATCAACACCGGGCGGACGGTCGACGACCCGAACCGGATGAAGTTCGAGAACGACCAGTTCCACGTCCGGAGCCCCGAGGAGATGTACCGGGCGATGCCCGGCCACGAGGAGGCGCTGGCCAACTCGGCCCGGATCGCCGACCTGGTCGAGGAGAACTACAAGAGCCTGAACCTCGGCAAACGCCAGTTCCCCTCGTTCAAGCCGCCCGGCGAGAAGACCCCCGAGGACTACCTCCGCGAGCTCTGCGAGCAGGGCCTGCGCGACCGGTACGACGATGCCCCCTCGCGGGTGGCGATCGACCGGATGGAGCACGAGCTGGGCGTCATCAACCGGATGGGATTCGCCTCCTACTTCCTGATCGTCTGGGACTTCGTCCGGTACGCCCGGGAGCAGGGGATACCCAACTCGGCCAGGGGGTCGGCCTGCGGGGCGCTGGTGAGCTACCTGCTCTACCTGAGCCACGTCGACCCGCTGGTCTATGACCTCCTGTTCGAGCGGTTCCTCGACCCGAACCGGTCCGAGGCGCCCGACATCGACATCGACCTCTGCAAGGAGCGTCGGGGCGAGGTGATCGCCTACGTCCGGGAGAAGTACGGGGCCGCCAACGTCGCCCAGATCGGGACCTTCGGCACGATGGCCGCCAAGGCGGCGATCAAGGACGTCGGCCGGGCGCTGAACATCCCGCTCTCGCGCGTCGACGTGATCACCAAGCTGATCCCGGCCCGGCTGGGGATCACCCTGGGCGAGGCCTTCGCCGAGGAACCGCAGCTCAAGAAGCTCACCGACGAGGACCCCGACCTCAAGAAGCTGTTCGACTACGCGGTCCGGCTCGAAGGGACGGTGCGGAACGTCGGGACCCACGCCGCCGGCGTGGTGATCGCCGACCGCCCCCTGCGCGACCTGGTCCCGCTCCAGAGGACCCCCAACAAGGACAAGGACAAGGAGGTCGTCAGCACCCAGTGGGAGATGGGCGACGTCGAGAAGGCCGGCCTCCTCAAGATGGACTTCCTCGGCCTCCGGAACCTGACCAGCCTGGACGCCGCCGTCCGGCTGATCAACGCCCGGCACCCCGACAACCCCATCGACCTGAACCGGCTCCCGCTCGACGACGAGGCGACCTATGCCCTCCTCCAGCGCGGTGAGGCCAAGGGGATCTTCCAGCTCGACGGCGCGGGGATCCGCGACCTCCTGGTCAAGATGAAGGCCGACCGCTTCGCCGACCTGATCGCCATCCTCGCCCTCTACCGGCCCGGGCCGCTCAACGGCGGGATGGTCGACGAATACGTCGACGTCAAGCGGGGCCGGAAGCAGCCCAGCTATCTGCATCCGGTGATGAAGGACGTCCTGGAAGAGACCTACGGGGTGATGGTCTACCAGGAACAGGTGATGCGGATCCTCAACCGGCTGGGGGGGATCGAGCTCTCCCAGGCGTATGCGTGCATCAAGGCCATCTCCAAGAAGAAGGTCGAGGTGATCGCCCAGGGCCGCAAGCAGTTCGTCGAGGGGGCGCTCGGGCGGGGGATGGACCGCAAGAACGCGGAGGACATCTTCGCCCTGATCGAGTTCTTCGGCGGCTACGGCTTCAACAAGTCGCACACCTGCGCCTATGCCCTGGTCGCCTATCAGACGGCCTTCCTCAAGACGCACCATCCCAGCGAGTTCATGGCCGCCCTGCTCTCCTCTGAGATGGACGGGGCCGAGCGCGAGAAGTATTTCGTCGATCACATCGACGACTGCCGGCGGATGGGGATCGAGGTCCTCCGGCCGAACGTGAACGCCGGCCAGCTCGAATTCAGCGTCGCCGAGCAAGGGAAGATCGAATTCGGGCTCGGGGCCATCAAGGGCGTGGGATACAAGGCCGTCGAGGCGATCGTCAGGGCCCGCGAGGAGGGCGGCCCGTTCCTCGACCTGGGCGACTTCTTCGAACGCCTCCCGGTGAACGCCGTCGGCCAGGGATGCGCCGAGACCCTGATCAAGGCGGGCGCCTTCGACATTTTCGGCGCCCGCCGGAGCCAGCTCCTGGCGATCCTCCCCCGGGCGGTCCAGGGCGGTCAGGCGATCCAGAAGGTCCGCCAGGGCAACCAGAAGCACATGTTCGACATGTTCGACACCTCGGCCGCCACCGCCGTCGCCGAGCCGATGGCCGCCACCCTGGTCCTGCCCGACGTCCCCGAGCTGCCCGACGCCCAGCTACTGGCCGAGGAGAAGAAGGCGCTGGGGTTCTACATGTCCAGCCACCCGCTCACCCGCCACGCCGGGCTCCTCCAGGCCCTGGCGACCCACCAGGTGGCCGACTTCGCCAACGTGGCCGAGAAGGCCGAGATCGTCCTGGGCGGGATGATCGTGGGGTTGCAGGTCAAGAACGTCCAGAAGAGCCGGGATGGCGGGACCCGGATGGGCAAGATGACCTTCGAGGACCTGAGCGGGTCGACCCCGGCCATGATGTGGCCCTCGGAGTTCTCCAAGTACGAATCGATGATCACGGGCGATTTCATCGGCTTCGTCCGGGGGACCCTCTCGCGCCGGAACGATCCCCCCGAGCTGATGATCACCAAGGTCATCCCGCTCGATCGGGGCCCCGCCGAGCTGTCGCGCGGCGTGGTCGTCCGGCTCCACAAGGGTTCGACCGCCCCCACCGACGTCGACCGATTGCTCCGGACCATCCGGGCCTATCCCGGGAACCTCGACCTTTATCTCGAAATCCTGGGCCTGGCCAGGGTCCGCCGGGCGATCTACAAGGCCGGGGCCGCGTTGAAGATCCGCCACGACGACCGGCTCCTCGCCGACCTGGAGACGGCCTTCGGCGTCGACAACGTCCGCCTCATCGGCCACCGGGGGACCACCGGTCGCGACGAGTCCCGGCCCGCCCTGGCATCCCCGGGTCCCGACCGGGGCCGGGAAGCCCCCCTCGAAGAGGACGAAGCGTGATCTTGCCCGACGCGGGTCCCGTCCGTCGGACCGGGCCGGCGACGGGGGAAAGTTCTCACGACGAAGTCACGGGAGCTACATCCGGTCTTCACGACGGACGGCTACAGTGAACCAGCGAGTGTTCATTGGGTCGATTCATCGTCGCGAAAGAAAGGCCAACTCTCCATGATTTCGCCGAGGTCCGGCTCGTTTCGGCGGGGATTCACGCTGATTGAACTGCTGGTCGTCATCGCGATCATCGCCGTCCTGATCGCCCTGCTGTTGCCGGCGGTCCAGGCGGCCCGCGAGGCGGCACGTCGCTCCCAATGCTCCAACAACCTGAAGCAAATTGGGCTTGCGATGCACAATTACGAGAGCACCAATGGCTGCTTCCCCCCGGGCGGGGAATCGACCAATTTCACCAATGGCGCGGCCAAGACGGTCACGAGCGGCCCGGGAACCCAGTTCGTCGACGGTGATTATAGCAGCCTGGCCCGCCTGCTCGCGTACATGGAAGGCGGCAACCAGTCCAATGCCCTGAACTTCTCGGTCGGCTACTGGGAGAGTACCGGGGGCAATTTCACGGGTGCCTCCGCCGTGATTAATAGCTTCCTCTGCCCCTCGGCCGCCCGCGTCAATGCGTCCAGGGACGGGATCGATCAACTGGACACGCTTTCCAAGGCCAAAGGTTCGGGCTACGGTTACGGCGATTACGGCCCGACCGTCTACACCGACATCGACCCTTCGGGACAGCAGAATTACCCGACCCCGACCGCGACCCCCTACCGCAACAAGGGGAGCCGGGCCGACGGCCTGCTGAAGGCCGGCAAGACCACGATCGCCGAGAACACCGACGGCACCAGCAACACGATCGCCTTCGGCGAAGACGCCGGCCGCGACGAGCAATTCGTCAGCCCCTACCTTGAGGTGGATGCGGGAGCGGGCGGCGATATTCGCGGGAACGGACCTTATTCGCCATCCGCCCAGCGTCGCTACTGGCGGTGGGTCGACCCCGATGCCGGCTTTGGCGTCTCCGGCCAGCCCAACAACAAATTCAAGCCGTCAAATGAGGGTGTCGCCTACCCTTCGACCAGTGCGACCAAGGGCAATAATGCCGGTGCCAACGACGAACTCTTCTCCTTCCACCCGGGCGGCGTGAATTGCCTGTTCGGCGACGGTAGCGTTCGTTTCATCAAGGATACGACCACCGTCGTCGTCCTCCGGGGCCTGGTCACCCTCAAGGGGAATGAAGTGATCTCCGCGGATCAATACTGAAACGCATCATCGATTCAACACGAAGTCAATGCAACAGGCCCCGGGTCATCGACCCGGGGCCTGTTGTGTTCTTGCCCGAAGACCCGAATCTGGGAGTCAGAGGGTCTTGAGGTATTCGATCAGGTCCTCGCGATCCCGATCCGGCAGGCGGTCGCCGAAAGTATGGCCGCCGTTCCCGAGGCCGAACCGGGAGGTGTCGTACAGCGAATGCTGCTTCTCGATCGGGGCGTTGGGGTCGGGTTTGCCGTCGGGAATCTCATGCTTCCAACCGACCCTCGCGGTGTCATAGTGGGCGAAATCGGTCGAGGGCGGCCGATAGAACCGGGCGGGCCGGTCGGACGACTTCAGGAGGGCGGACAGGGTCGGGACCGAGCCGTTGTGGAGGTAAGGCGCGGTCGCCCAGATCCCATCCAGGGGCGGGGCCTGATAGCCGACCATCTGCTCGTCGACGGGATATTCCTCGCCGAACCAGGTCGCGTTGTAGTGCGCGACGAATCGAGGGGAGATCCCCAGGGCCCGGGCCGGGTCGGTCCCGATCGACTTCAGGTCGACGATCTGGCCGGGATATTCCGCTTCGGGGCCGTACGTCCCGTGGCATTTCGTGCACGACTTGAGGAAGATCGACTGGCCCCGATCGGCCCGGGCCGGGTCGACCGGGAACGGATATCGGGGTGCCTTCAGGCTCTTGAAATAGGCCTGGATGTCGCGGAAGGCCGGCTCGATCGCCTTGAACTCGTCCAGGGACTTCTCGCCCAGGAGGAACTGCATGTTGGTCCGGACCGCCCGGGCGTCGGTCCGGCCGTCGTAATACATCGTCGCCTTCTTGCCCATGAGCCACCAGGCGGGGACGTCAAGTTCGGGCAGGTTGGCCCCGAGCGGCAGGGGGAAGCTCCGGAAGGAGAGATCGGCGTTGCGGAGGCTGAGCAGGACCACCGAGAACATCCCGGCGTTGACGGTCCCCCGGGCCGAGTTGATCACGAAGGTGCCGGGAGGGACCCGCCGGCCCTCGGCCTTCAACATCTCGTGGAAGAGCAGCTTCAGGTCGAGCTGCGTGTTCCCGAGCCCGACGTAGCCGGTCCCCCCGATCGACCCGCCGTGGCAGGCCAGGCAGTCGATCGCGATCCCCTGCTTCGTCCCGTCGGCACCGACCCCCCGACGGAGGCCCATCGGCAGGCCGTCGTTCGGGAATGGCGGCGGTTGCAGGCCGTATCGGCGCATGAATGCCGCCGCATAAGCCTCCGGATCGCGATCGGGGTCGACCTCGGCGCGGCCCCAGAATTTGGATACGCCCTTGTAAGCGTCGGCCGACCATGCTGGCTTCAGATAACCGCGGGATGTCAGCGCGATCCGCCCTCGCTCGGCCGCCTCGGGGTCGGCCTCGCCGCCCCGGGCGGGCCCGCCGGAGGCCGTGAGCGCGACGATCATCCCGATGGCGATTCCAGACCGTCCTGCCCGTCTCATGGAAACCTCGATCGGTCGCGGTGACCTGACGCCGGAACCTTTTGTGCCCGTCTTCTTATAGGCGCGGGGGCCGGTTTCGGGAATGGCCGGAGGAGCCCGTCGGCGGGTTCAGGGCGGGTCGTATCCGCCGGGATGCCAGGGGTGGCAGCGGCCGAGCCGCATCAGGCCCCGGGCAACCCCGCGGATCAGGCCATACTTCCGGACGGCGGCGATCAGGTATCGGCTGCAGGTCGGCTCGAATCGGCAGGCCGGCCCGAGCAGCGGGCTCAGCGTCCACTGATAGACGCGGACGGCGACGATCAGGAGCCCGCTCGCCGCCCGATCGATCGCCCGGCCGGCCCGGTGGATCATGGCGATGCCTTCGCGGTCCTCGGCCCGAGCCGCCAGGCGACGGCCCGGGCCAGGGCGGGCAGCGATTTCCGCGCCTGATCGAAGGTCAGCGAGGGGCCCCGGGGGACGACGATCAGGTCGACCCCTTCGGGCAGCTCGGCCTTGCCGAGCCGGAACGCCTCGCGGAGGAGCCGCTTGACCCGGTTCCGGTCGTGGGCCTTGCGGATCTTCCGCCGGGACGCGGAGATCCCCAGCCGGGGATGGGCCAGCCCGTTCTCGACCCCGTAGACGATCATCGAGCCGTCGGAAGCCGACTTCTTCCGATCGAAGGCCCGACGGAAGACGCCGGGGTCGGCGATCCGCTCGTGGGGCCGGAAACGTGCCGTATTCATCGCCTTCGGGTCAGTCAATGGGATCTCCACCATGCGGCCCGGCCCGGTACTCGGGGAGGGAGACGACCCGGGGAGGCGCGAGGTTCGCGCGGAGGATCCGGCCGCGTCGGACCAGATGCCAGAGCGCCAGGAGGGCCAGGATGGTCGTCGCGACCAATCCCCACCCCAGCAGGGAGACGGCGACCCGGCCGACCCGGGCCCGATCGTCGGGCCGTCCCGGGGGCGGGCCCGGGTCTCCATCCGTCCGTCTTCTTTCAGCCATCGGGGCCCGTCCCGTCCCCGCCTTCGAGGGCCTCCCGGAGGTTCCGGGCCAGCCAGTCGAGCCGGTCGTGGGCGTCGCCGATGTGGTCGCGGAGTCGGAGGATGACCTCGACCCCGGCGAGGTTGACTCCCAGGTCGCGATGGAACGAGAGGATGGTCCAGAGCCTCCGGATCTCGGCGGCCCCGTATCCCTCGACGTCGCCCGCCCGGACGGCCCGGACCAGGCCCCTCCCCTCGTATCGGAGGAGCGTGGCGGTCGAGACCGAGAGGTGGCGGGCGACGTGATCGCGGGGCAAGATTGACGGTTCCATGATCGACCGGACTCCCCTCCCTCACCAGAGGCCCGATCGCGGCTGCGACGGGTTGCGCCCCGCGAACTCCTCGATCAGCCGGCGACTCTCCTCGTCGACGGGCCGGGGGACGACGACCCTGGGGACGACGTAGAGGTCGCCCACGGGATGCGACTTCGAGGCCGGCACGCCCTGCCCTCGGAGGCGGAGCTTCTGGCCGGAACTGGTCCCCGGCGGGATCGTCAGCGTCTTGGAACCGTCGAGCGTCGGGACCTCGACCCTGGCCCCCAGGATCGCCTCGGAAACGGTGATCGGGACGTCGACCGAGAGGTCCCGGCCGTCCCGGGTGAAATGCGGGTGGGGCTCCACCGTGACGGTGATGACCAGGTCGGCGTGGCCCGAGGCGTCGCCCTGCCCCCGGAGCCGGATCTTGGCGCCGGACTCCAGCCCGGGGGGGATCTTGACGACCTTGGTCTCCTTCCGGTCGGGCTCCCGGGCGATCTCGAAGCTGGTCTCACCCCCCTTGACGGCGGTCAGGAACGGGATCGCCAGCGACGCCTCGGCCACCCCCGGCTCGCGCGACCCGCCCCGCCGGCGGCCCGACCCCCCTCGCATCCGGGTCAGGATCTCGTCGAAGATGCCCCCCTGCCCCTCCTCGGCGGCCTGGCCGCCGCCGGCCTTCGCGCCGAAGAAGGTGCTCAGGTCGATGTTGTCGAAGCCGGGCCCGGCCTGACGCGCGGCCCACTCCGAGGCGCCGGCCCGGGGGCCGAATCCCTCGGCCTCGGCGTGGCCGAACTGGTCGAAATTCGCCCGCTTCCCGGGCTCGGAAAGGACGTCGTAGGCGTTCTGGACCTCCTTGAATCGCGCCTCGACCGTCTTGTCGCCCGGGTTGGCGTCGGGGTGATATTTCCGGGCGAGGGTCCGATAGGCCTTCTTGATCTGGTCGGCCGAGGCGTCGCGGGCCACGCCCAGCACCTCGTAATAATCTCGATCGGCCATCGCGCCCCCCGGATCTGCGCCGCTGGACGGGCCGGCCGGGGCCGGTCCTGGCCCCATCGGCGGCCGGCCGACGCGCGATTTTATCCGACCATCGCCCGTCGATACAAGGAAAGGCGGCCGAGTTCGACCCGCCCCTCGCCGCCGGCACTCCCGGCTGGTAAGATGGCGGTTGATCCGGGCCCCTGACGTCGGGGCCCTCGCCCCCTCCCCGGGCAGGTCCCTCGCCGGCATGCTCCCGCAATCCGTCATCATCCACGAGCGGCTGGCGAACTGGGCGAGGCAACTGCGGCCGAGGTTCCCCGGTTGGCCGATCCGATGGTCCGAGACCCGGTCGACCCCGGCGCTGGTCCGGGCCGCCTGGCGGGTCCCCTGCCCGATCCTGATCCTGGACCTCGGCGATCGCCCGGCCCGCGGCCTGGAAGACCTCGGCGCCGTCCTGGAAGCGGCCCCCACCTCGCTCTCGCTGGTGCTCGACCCCCACGACCATCCCGAGGTGGCCCCGATGGCGAAGGAACTGGGCGCCACGATCGTCCTGCGGGGACCGGCGGTCCCGCCCGAGGTAGCCCGGCTGCTCGATCGATGGCTCCCGCTGGCCCGACATCGGGCGGAGTCGGGGGGCTGGTTCGCCGGCCTCGACCCCGAACCCGAGCCCTGGGACGAGACCTGATCCGCCCGCCGCCCGCCCGGCCGCATGAACCCCCCGACCCGAGGACCTTGTTCGATGTTCGGCAAGAAGTCTCCCAGCCTCACCGAGCAGGACGTGCTCGCTGCCCTGAAGGGGGTGAAGGACCCCGACATCCACCGCGACCTGGTCGACCTGGGGATGATCAAGGACATCCGGATCGGCGAGGGGACGGTCGCCCTCACCGTCAACCTGACGACGCCCGCCTGCCCGCTCAAGGCCAAGATCGAGCATGACGTCCGGGAGGCGCTGAACGGCCGCCTCGGGACCGAGCTGCAATATACGATCAACATGAGCGCCGACGTCCGGGGCAAGGGGATCGCCGAGAAGGGCGACATCCCCGGCGTCAAGAACGTGATCGCCGTCGGCTCGGGCAAGGGCGGCGTCGGCAAGTCGACGATCGCCGCGTCGATCGCCTTCGGCCTCCAGGCGTACGGGTCGAAGGTCGGCCTGATGGACGCCGACGTCTACGGCCCGTCGATCCCCCACCTCGTCGGCGCCCAGGGCCGGCCCATGGCCACGGGCGAGCGGATCCTCCCCATCGAGGTCGACGGCCTCAAGCTGATGTCGATGGGGTTCCTGCTCGAACCCGAGCGCGCCGTGGTGATGCGCGGCCCGATGCTCCACGGGATCATGCAGCAGTTCCTCCACCAGGTCGAATGGGGGGCGCTCGACTATCTCGTCATCGACCTCCCCCCCGGCACCGGCGACGTCCCGCTGACCCTGGCCCAGTCCCTGCCCTTGACCGGCGCCGTGGTCGTCTGCACCCCGCAGGAGGTCGCGCTGATCGACGCCGTCCGGGCCATCTCGATGTTCCGCCAGTTGAAGGTCCCGTTGCTGGGGATGGTCGAGAACATGAGCTTCTTCGACATCCGGGCCTACCTCCGCGACCGGGGCGGCCCGGATGCCCGGGACGCGGCGGCCTCGGACGCCCTGTTCCCCACCCCGGGCGACGAGCGGGTCTATCTCTTCGGCCGGGGGGGCGTCCGCCGCAAGGCCGAGTCGATGGGCGTCCCGTTCCTGGGCGAGGTCCCGCTCAACATCCTGCTCCGCGAGACCGGCGACGACGGCCGGCTCCGCGACGCCCTCGCGCCCGGATCGCCCTCGCGTCCCTACCTGCTCGGCATGGTCGAGCAACTCGCCGCCCAGATCAGCATCCAGAACATCAAGTCGCCCAAGATGCCGAAGCTCGAAATCCTCAATTGAGGGCCCACCCGTCCCGGCGGGGGGAGATGGGTGAAGATCCCGCGGGATCCATCAGCCGTCTCCCCCTCGACCAGGACGCAGGGCCCCATCGTCGCCGGGATCGGTCGTGCCCGAGGCCAAATCAAGCCTCCTCGCCCTCCTGGGCCACGGCGTAGGCCAGGCAGGTCCGGACGTCCTCCTCGGTCAACTCGGGGTGCGCGCGGAGGATGTCGGCCCAGGTCCAGCCGTCGACGATCAGCGAGACCACGTGGCTCACGGTGATCCACGTCCCCTTGACGACCGGCGAGATGTCCGAGACGTCGAAGTCGAAGACCAGGCGATCGCGCCAGTCGGGGGCGAAGGTCTCCCGAGGTCCCGGGTCGGCTCCCCAGCCCTCGCAATCGGCCGACGGGACGATGGGCCATTCATTCGGCTCGATCTCCGGGCCCGGGCGGGATTTCGGGGCGACGGCCGGGGCCGGGGCCGGGGCGGATCCTCCGCCGGCCGGTCGTCGATCGCGGAGGTGGTCGAGCGACTCGATCGCATCCCGGACCGACCGGGCCGCGCGATCCGCGGTCGGGGCCGGGGTCTTCTTCCGCGCCTTGCCGTCGCCATCGGGATCGGAGCCCGACCGGGGGCCGGGGAGGGCCCGCCGATCGATGGCCTCCCGGAGCCGCCAGGCGGCCTGGACGACGTGCTCGGCCATCAAGGATTCGAGCGGACCTCGCGGGTCGAGGTCGCGGAGCACATCGCCGGAGAAGGCCGCGAACTCGTGCGCCCGGGCCGATCGGTTGACGGATCGAGATCGGGGATGACTCCGCTCGTCCCTGGCCTTGCCGGGGGCGGACGCCCGGCGACGCGGGCTCACCTTGATGTCGATCTCACTGGCCATGCGTTCCATGTCCGGGCTCCCCATGATGCGACCCAGGTCGTCTCGCGCGGTCGCCGCTCGCGGCGCCCGCCATTCGTCGGACGACTACATGTTCGCTCTCGTGGGGAGTCTCCAAACACACAATGTAAGAAATTTTAAGCGGAATGCGCCATTAGCCGGTAAAAATCGGGCTTTCTCTCGCCAAGCGGGGGTCAGTCCCTACCAAGGATCAGAAAGTGGGGTCGTCCTTCGCGAGTGGGTTTGTTCGGCGCATCGCGAGTGGGTTTGTTCGGCGCGTCGCCAGTGGGTTTGTTCGGCGCATCGCGAGTGGGTTTGTTCGGCGCATCGCGAGTGGGTTTGTTCGGCGCATCGCGAGTGGGTTTGTTCGGCGCGGCGTCCACTTGATGATACCGCGTCGGTCTTGATTCCTCCCTGATTAATCCTCTGGTCCCCTCTCCCCTTGTGGTGGAGGGAAAAAGATGGCTTCGTTCCGCGCGGGGAGAGTGGCTTTGTTCCTGAGGGTGCGAGTGGGTTGGTTCGACGTGGCGCGTGGCTTCGCTCCGCACGAGGCGCGATCGGGGGAGATTCGTGTGGTGGATCGTGGTCCGGTCATGGTCGGGACTGCGCGTGGTGTGGATCAGATCGGGCGTCGCTCCCTTGTATATTCAGGTTGCGGGGGATCGATCCAGCACACGATTTCCCGCCCGATCAGCCGCGACGGAGGGCCCGTCCCGGTGTCGAGCCCGTCGGCTCGCCGTCGAGCAGGGCGACGGTCCCGTTGACGACCACGTGGCGGACGCCATCGGCGAGGGTCCGGCCGGCGGCGTAAGTCGATCGATCGGTCACGGTCAGGGGGTCGAAGATCGCCAGGTCGGCGACGAACCCGGGACGGACCAGCCCCCGGTCGGTCAGGCGATATCGCCTCGCGGCGTGGGTTGCGAGGTGGGTCACCGCCTCGGGCCAGGTGTAATCGCCGAGGGTCCGGGTGTGATGGCCGAGGTATCGGGCGAACGCCCCGGTCCCCCTCGGGTGCGGGTAGGCCCCGCAGAAGATCCCGTCGGACCCGGCCATGTGCGACGGGTGGCGGAGGATCGCCCGGACGTCCTCCTCGGTCCGGTCGTTGGCCCGGAAGTTCACGACGCCGACGGCCAGGCCCGACGCCAGGAGGACGTCGCAGATGAAGTCGCCGGGCGACAGCCCGGCCTTCGCGGCGGCGTCGGTGACGGTGAGCCCCTCGGCCCATCGCCAGTCGGGGTGGGCGACCATGGCCAGGTGGATCTTCTCGATCGGATATTGCGTCGGGATCGGGAACCACTCCCGACCCAGTCGGGCCCGGACGGCGGGGTCGGCCAGGCGCCCCAGGGTCGCCTCGATCCCGCCTTCCTGGACCCAGGCCGGGAGCGCGACCATCCCCAGGATGGTACTCCCGGCCAGGTAGGGGTAAGTGTCGTAAGTCAGGTCGAGGCCCAGGGCCAGCCCCCGGTCGACCAGGGGAAGGAGGACCTCGGCCGGCCCGTTGAAGTGGGAGACGTGCGCGGCGACTTTCGACCGTCGGGCGATCTCGCAGACCTCGTCCATCCCGACCGCGGCGTTCGCCCCGTAGGCCCTCATGTGGGTGACGTAGACCCCATCATCGGGGACGATCGCCTCGCAGAGGGCGGCGATCTCGCGGGCATCGGCGTGGCGGCTGGGGAGGTAGTCCAGGCCGGTCGACAGGCCGACGGCGCCGGAGTCCATCCCCTGTCGGACGATCCGCTGCATCGCCCCCAGCTCGTCGTCGGTCGCCGGGCGGGGGTCGTGGCCCATGACCTCGATCCGGACGTTCCCGTTGGGGATCAGGTAGGCGACGTTGATCGCGACCTTCCGATCGAATCGGGCGAGGTATCCGTCGACGTCGGTCCAGTCGGACGCGACCGAGGCGGGGTTGCCGTTGAAGCCCGCGGTATACCGCCTCATGTAGTCGATCGTGGCGGGCGAGCCGGGGGCGAACGAGCAGCCGTCCTGGCCGATGATGTAGGTGGTCACGCCCTGCCGGAGCGCGGCGAGGTGGACCGGGTCGGCCAGGAGCATCAGGTCGCCGTGGACGTGGGCGTCGATGAAGCCGGGGACGACGTACAACCCGGCCGCGTCGAGGACCCGCGAGGCGGTCGAGTCGCCCAGGTGGCCCACGTCGACGATCATGTCGCCGAGGACCGCCACGTCGGCCCGGAACGCCGGCCCGCCCGTGCCGTCGATCACCCAGCCGCCCTTCGCGATCAGGTCGTATTCCAATGGGATCTCTCGAAATTGAGGAATTGAACCGCCAAGACGCCAGGATCGCCAAGGGAAGAGAGAGGACAAAGAGACAAGAGAATTCAAAATATCAAAAATAAATTTTTATCATACCATTATGTTTTGTTATTTTCTCCTCTTTCTTCCCTTGGCGATCTTGGCGTCTTGGCGGTTCAACTCTTCTTCGGGCCGTCGATCCGGCGCCAAAGGTACCACATCGCGATCGTCCGGTAAGGGCGCCAGGGCTCGGTCAGCTCGCGGCACTGGTGAGGGCCGGGTTGCTCCGCGAGGCCGAAGAATCTCATCAGGCCGACCCGGATCCCCAGGTCGCCGACCGAGAGGACGTCGACCCGGCCGAGACCGAAGATCAGGAACATCTCGGCGGTCCACGACCCGACCCCCTTGATGGTGGTCAGGGCGGCGATGACCTTCTCGTCTTCCCAGGCATGGACCTCATCGAGCGGGATCGATCCTTCGTGGACGGCCCGGGCCAGGTTCAGGACGTACCGGGACTTCACGCCCGAGAGCCCGACGCCCCGCAACCCTTCCTCGCCGATCGCCAGCAGTGGGCCGGGGAGGTAGGGCTCGCCCGCCAGGGCCCGGAGCCGACCGTCGATCGTCGAGGCGGCCCGGGACGAGATCTGCTGGCCGATGATGGCCCGGACCAGCGTCCCGAACCGGTCGGGGCGGATCTGGAGCCGACAGGGCCCGACCGCGGCGATGATCGCCTCCCACCTCGGGTCGAGCGAGCGGAGGTGGTCCATCCCCTCGGCCCAGGGGTCGAGGGCCTGCAGCGCACCGGCGACCGGGATGACTTTCGGGCCGCGCCTGGTCGCGCGCTTCGGGGACGGCACCGGTTCCCTCCGATTCGGGGGTCGTGGGCGGATCGGTCTCGGCTTCGCAGGCGATCTGATGGCGACGCGACGTCAGGCCGGGAAGGGGCCGGCCCGCCGGAATTGCGGCCGGTCGGCGAGGAACCGCGCCACCCGATCGGCCCTCGCCAGCGCATCGGGCAGGAAGGCGAGGGCCCGGTCGATCCGGTCGTCGGACTCGGCGCAACTGAACCGGAGGAACCCCCGGCCCGCCTCGCCGAACGACTCGCCGCCGAGGCAGGCGACGCCGAAATGGTCGTCGGCGCCTTCGAGGAGGTACTGGGCCAGGCCCTCCGAGTTGATCTCCAGCCGGTTGCAGGCGGCCCGGACGTCGGGGAAGACGTAGAAGGTGCCGGCCGGCCGGGCGACCACCATCCCATCGATCTTCGCCAGGCCGTCGGCGAGCCGCTCCACCTTGCGGCGGAACCGGGCCATGTAATCGTCGCGGGTCGCCGCATCCTGTTCCAGGGCGGCCCGGGCGGCCTCCTGGACGAACGGCGGGCTGCACGAGGCGGTCGTGTTGATCAGCCGGCCCATCGCCTCGACCACCTCGGGATGGGCCACGGCGAAGCCGATCCGCCAGCCGCTCATGCTGTACGACTTGCTGAAGGTGTACGCCGCGACGACATGGTCGAGCATCGCCGGCTCGGTCGCGATCGAGTGATGCCGGCCTTCCCAGACCATGTGGCAATACGGCTCGTCCGAGAAGACGACCAGGTCCGTCCCCCGGACCACGTCGGCGATGGCCGCCAGGTCGGCCCGGGTGGCGACGCCGCCGGTCGGGTTGTGCGGCGAGTTGAGGAAGACCGCCCTCGGCCTCGGGTCGGTCGCCAGGAACCGCGCGACGTCCTCGGCCCGGGGCCGGAACGCGTTCGCCGGATCGAGCGGCGCCAGGACCGCCCGGGCCCCCCTCCGGTCGATGTTCGGGACATAGGTGGGGAAATGCGGGCTGAAGACCAGGACCCCGTCGCCCGGGTCGACCAGCGCCTCGACGAAATACTGCTCGAACGGCTTGGCCCCCGACGCGACCACGATATGCTCGGGGCCGACGTCGAAGCCGAACTCGGCGTTGACCGACCGGGCCGCGGCGGCCCGGAAGTCGGGGAGCCCGAGGCTCGGGCCGTAGCCGGTCCGATCCCCCTCGATCGCCCGGATCCCCGCCGCCTTGGCCCCCGGCGTGGTGGGATAGGGGCTGTCGCCGATCTCCAGCTCGACGACGTCCTTGCCCGTCGCCTTCAGCGCCCGGGCCTTCGCCAGGACGGTGAACGCCGTCTCCGCCTTGAGGTCGCCCGCCAGGCCGCTGAGTCGGGGCATGCTCCGAGGTCTCCGGGGGTCGGCTCAGGATCGCGACGCGATGGCCCGGGCGAGCGGCTGGACGACCCGGGGGACCACCTGGGCCTTGAGGATCTCCTCGCCGATGGCCCGCTGCGACCGGAGCGAGTCGAGGAACGATCGGTCGGGTCCGTTCCCCCAGTATTGCCGGATCGTGAAATAGACGCTGATCTGATCGTCGCCGAACTCGCCGGTCCGGACCTGGAAGGCGTTGGTCCGCGTCTCGATCGAGAGCCGGGCCTGGAGCCGGCACGAGTCGTCGAGCGCCAGGGTGATCGAGGGCTCGTAATTGATCACCTTCGATCGCGCGACCTCGACCAGGCCCTCGAATGCCGGTCCGACCCCGAGCGCCTCGGCGACGATCTCGTCGTGGTTCCCCTCGTAGTCGAAATCGAAGCCGAACATCACGTCCAGGGCCTCGCAGTCGAGGACGCTGATCGTCAGGAGGTGGGGGGCCAGCTCCAGGACCAGCTCGTGCTGGCGATACGCGTCTTCCAGGGTCTCGGGATTGACGTGCCCGGAGCAGAGCCGGCGGGGCTCGATGGCCAGGCTCCGGTACGAATCCTGCTCCTTGTCCCCTTCGAGGACCAGGTCGCCGCCCTCGCGCGAGTAGAAGTTGCGGAGGTCGGGGAACCGCTTCTTCATCTGCTCGAAGAAGTGCAGCACCGTGTCGCGGCTGGTCGGCAGCTCCATCTCGGTATTGAGGTTGACGTTGACGTAGAAATCTTCGCAACCGGCCAGGTATTTGTTCATCCCGTTGGTCCTGCTGGCGCCCGACCGAGATCCCGCGCGACCGACCCGTCTTCCAAAATACGACACCGGCAAACGGGCGGGCGGGCCGGGGATCGGAGACCCGGCCCGCCCGATCGGGGCGCGATCCGCCCGGGGGCCGCCCGGCGATCAGCTCTTGATGATCTCGCGGACCGTCCCGCCGGCCGGGATCATGGGGAGGACGTGCTCCTGGTAGGGGATCAGGACGTCGAGGACGTAGGGGCCGGGATGGGCGATCATCTCGCGGAGGGCGGGGATCACGTCCTTCTTGTTGCGGACCTGGCGGGCCTCGACCCCGAATCCCTTGGCGATGGCGACGAAGTCGGGATAGGTCGTCTCGGGCATGGCCCCAGTCCCCTCGCCGGTGTACTCGGGGTGGTCGACCGGGCCGAGGTAGGTGTGGGCCCGGTTCCCGCCGTGGAATCGGTCCTCCCACTGGACGACCATGCCGAGGTGCTGGTTGTTGAGCACGATCATCTTGACCGGGAGGTTCTCGCACCTGACCGTGGCCAGCTCCTGGATGTTCATCACGAAGCTGCCGTCGCCGTCGATGTCGACCACCAGGGCGTCGGGGAATGCGGCCTGGACGCCCATCGCGGCGGGCAGGCCGAAGCCCATCGAGCCGAGGCCGCCCGAGGTGACCCAGGTCCTCGGCTTGTCGAACTTGGTCCACTGGGCGGCGAACATCTGGTGCTGGCCGACGCCGGTCGTCATCAGGAAGTTGCCGCGGGCGAGCTTGGAGAACTCGTCGACGACGTACTGGGGGAGGATGGCATCGTCGCGGTCGGAGAAGGTCATCGGGTCGCTCTCGCGCCACGCGTCGAGCTGCTGGTGCCATTCGCGATAGTCGCCCGGCTCGACGATCGGGTTGAGCAGGGCGAGGGTCGACTTCACGTCGGAGTTGACCGCGACGTGCGCCGCCTTGTTCTTGTTGATCTCCGAGGCGTCGATGTCGACGTGGACGATCCGGCCGTGCTTGGCGAACTCGCTGAGCTTGCCGGTGACCCGGTCGTCGAACCGGACGCCGAAGGCCAGGAGGAGGTCGGCCTCGTTGATCGCCATGTTCGAGTACACGGTCCCGTGCATCCCGAGCATCCCCAGGGCGAGGTAATGATCGCTGGGGATCGCCCCGAGGCCTTGCAGGGTCATGGCGACCGGGATCCCGGTCCGGGTGACGAACTCGCGGAGCTCGTCGGAGGCGCCCGACGACACGGTCCCGCCGCCGCAGTAGATGATCGGCCGCCGGCTGGCCTTGATGGCCGCGGCGATCTCGCGGACCTTCTCGGGCGAGGGGGCCGGCGGGAGCCGATATCCGGGCAGGTCCATCGCCACGTCGTAATCGGGGTCGACCACCAGGGTATTCTGGATGTCCTTGGGGACGTCGATCAGGACCGGGCCGGGCCGGCCGGTGCTGGCGACGTGGAAGGCCTCCTTGACGATCCGGGCGATGTCGCGGGCGTCCTGCACCAGGTAGTGATGCTTGGTGATCGCCCGGCAGACCTCGACCATCGGGGTCTCCTGGAAGGCGTCGGTGCCGATGACCTTGGTGGGGACCTGGCCGGTGATGGCGATGATCGGCAGCGAGTCGAGCTTGGCGTCGGCCAGTCCGGTGACCAGGTTGAGGGCGCCGGGGCCCGAGGTGGCCATCACCACGCCGGGCCGGCCCGTCACCCGGGCGTACCCTTCGGCCGCGAAGATCCCGCCCTGCTCGTGCCGGGGGAGGATGGTCCGGATCCGGTCCCGATAGTAGGTGAGCGCCTGGTGCATCGGCATGCTCGCCCCGCCGGGATAGGCGAAGACGACGTCGACTCCGTGCCGTGCGAGGGACTCGACCAGGACGGAGGCCCCGGTGGTCGGTTGTCGTCGGGTCGCGGTCGCTCGATCGTCGATGGTGGCCACGGCTGGCTATTCTCCCGGTGCGAGTCGATGCTGTTCATCGGAAAACGGAGAACCATCCATCGTAAGCGATTGCGGCCGTCCGAACAATCGCAAATCGGGGACGGCGATCGGGCGGGGGTGCGGTAATGGATTCTGGTAATCAGGCCGCGGCCTTCTTCCAATAGGCATCCCACTGGTTCCCGTAGGCCAGGCAGCAGAGCGACGCCATCCGCTCGACTCGACGCACGCGCCATCGGGCC